>Ga0207419_1002469_pt1 | contig 12161 bp, 8 predicted proteins | sample ElkSloMetagenome_4_FD_184723 | JGI IMG/M metagenome (GOLD analysis project Ga0207419, IMG submission 184723) | Hot spring microbial communities from Elkhorn Slough, Monterey Bay, USA - MD2A (version 2) | ecosystem: Environmental > Aquatic > Marine > Intertidal zone > Estuary: Microbial mat ... | reverse complement strand
GCCATCCGGCCCAAGGACTTAATGGCGCGCGTGGTCATGGGCGCCAGCATCGTCGGCATTTCCATCCCCGTGTTCCTGACCGCGATCTTCCTGATCTACGTCTTCTCGGTGAACCTGGGCTGGCTGGCCTCGTTTGGGCGCGGCGAGGACCTGGTTGAAATCGCGCCCGGGTGGGAGACCGGTTTTCTCTCATGGGGCGGCCTCGCGCACCTGATCCTGCCCAGCATTGCCCTGTCGTCGATCATGCTGCCGCTGTTCATCCGCCTGATCCGCTCGGAGATGATGGAGGTGCTGGAACAGGACTACATCCGCTTCGCCTGGGCCAAGGGGCTGGCGCCGCGCCGGGTGTGGTTCCTGCACGCCTTCAAGAACACGCTGCTGCCGGTGATCACTGTCGGCGGCGTGCAGATCGGCACCATGCTGGCCTACACCATCCTGACCGAGTCCGTGTTCCAGTGGCCGGGCCTGGGCTTCATGTTCATCGAGGCCGTCACCCGCGTCGATACGCCGCTGATCATCGCCTACATCATTGTCGTGGGGCTCATTTTCGTGGTCACCAACACCGTCGTCGACCTGATCTACACGCTGGTCAACCCGACCGTGCGCATGGTGGGGCGCCAGACATGAGCCGCGTCGCCGTCTTCCTGGGATCGGATTTCCTCTACCGCCTGCGCACCGACCCGGTGGCCGTCGGTGCCTTGAGTGTCGTGACGCTGTTCGTGCTGGCGGCCGTGTTCGCGCCGTGGCTGTCGGTGATGAACCCGCACGATCCGGCGCAGATCGACATCATGAATTCCGAGATGCCGCCGGTCTGGCAGGACGGCGGCGAGGCCCCGTTCCTGTTCGGCACCGATGCCCAGGGCCGCGACCTGTGGAGCGCCATCCTCTACGGGCTGCGCATCTCCATCACCATCGGCGTGTTCGCGGTGCTGGTGCAGATGGTGCTGGGGATCACCATCGGCCTGCTGTCCGGCTACCTGGGCGGCAAGGTGGATGCCTTCTTCATGCGTCTGGCGGACATCCAGCTCGCCATGTCGACGCTCATGCTGGCCATTGTCGCCCTGGCCGTGTTCCAGGCGGCCTTTGGCGCCGAGTTGTTCGAGGACCTGGCCATCGTCATGCTGGTCCTGGTCATCGGCTTCGCCGAGTGGCCACAGTACGCCCGCACCATCCGCGCCTCGGTGCTGGCCGAGCGCAAGAAGGAGTACGTGGACGCCGCCCGCGTCATCGGCCTGTCGGCGCCGGTGATCATGGTGCGTCACATCCTGCCGAACACGCTGTCGCCGCTGCTGGTGATTTCAACGGTGCAGGTGGCCAACGCCATCATCAGCGAGGCGGCGCTGTCCTTCCTGGGCCTGGGGATGCCGGTGACCAAGCCGTCGTTGGGGTCGCTGATCAGCGCCGGGTTCGAGTACATCTTCAGCGGCGCGTGGTGGATCACCACCATCCCGGCCATCGTGCTGATCGTGCTGATCCTGGCGATCAACCTGCTGGGCGACTGGCTGCGCGACGTTCTGAACCCAAGGCTGTACAAGGGATAGGCTGAGGGGCCTCAGGTCGCTGCCTCAGGTGGGGGGCGCGTCCAGTCGGTCGTCGTCGGACAGGTGCTCCGGATCGCCGATCCGATCTAGAACGGCCAGGGCGACATCGACATCGGCTCCGGCCGCGCGTTCTCGAAAGAACCGGATGACGTCGTCGCTTGCCTCACGCGACGTCGTGGGCGCGGCCTCTGCTTTTCCTGTCCGTTTTCTTTTTCGCCCCAAGGTTCGCCTCCCCCGACCAAAAGCCGAGTTTTTTTTGTTCGGCTAGCGTGAGGACAGCTTTTGGCGGGAACTTCGCGGCGGACTCCATGCTCTTGTCAAAGATATCCCGACTGAACAAACCCTTGGAGTCTGGCTTCAGATTCGGTGTCATTCTTTCGACTCCGCTGGAGCCTTCTGCGCGTGCTGTGTCCGAGCCGTTTCCATCACCTTAACGAGATGGAGGTCAGACGTGGACTCTTCGCCATGTTCGTTGAGCCGATATGCTCGGCAACGGCGCAACGAGAGGGCCACAACCCATTATGGTGTGTCAAGTCCCCTTTGGCCCGCCGCCTTACGGCCACGTCCTGCGCTCGGCCTCCAGGGCGCGGCGGCGGGCCTCGAAGCGGTACGGGTGCGCCGGATAGACCCCCAGGATCGACACCTCGTGCGTGAAGAAGCGCAGTTCTTCCAGCGCATAGGCCACCGGGCGGTCGTCCGGCCGGCCCTCGACCTCGGCGTAGAACTGGGCGGCGACGAAGGTGCCGCCGACCTGATAGCTCTCCAGCTTGGTCATGTTCACACCGTTGGTGGCGAACCCGCCCAGCGCCTTGTACAGCGCCGCCGGCACGTTGCGCACGCGGAAGACGAACGAGGTCACGGCCTCGACGTCCGGCCGGGGCGAGACCGGCTCGCGCGCCATGACGATGAAGCGGGTCGTGTTGTGGTCCTCGTCCTCGATGTTGGCGCGCAGGGACTCCAGGCCGTAGATCTCGGCCGATAGGGCCGAGCCGATGGCCGCCACGCTCTTGTCGCCGCGCGCCGCCACGTCGCGCGCCGCGCCGGCGGTGTCGGCGGTGACCACCGGCGTCAGCCCCAGTTCACGCAACAACCGCCGGCACTGTGACAGCGCGTGGACGTGGCTTTCGACGGTGCGCAGGTCCTCCACCGAGGCCCCCGGCACCGCCAGCAGGTGGTGGTTCACGCGCAGGAAGTGCTCGGCGACGATGTGCAGCCCCGAGCCTGGCAGCAGGTGGTGGATGTCGGCCACCCGCCCGGCCACCGAGTTGTCGATGGGGATCATGGCGTACAGCGCCTTGCCGTCGCGCACGGCGGCCATCACGTCCTCGAACGCCGCGCGTGACAACGGTTCCATGTCCGGGTACGCCGCCAGGCAACAGGCGTGGGAGTAGGCCCCCGGGAATCCCTGGAAGGCGATGATCGGTTTCGGCGGCGTGGCGGGGGCGGCGTCGGGGGACGGCTCGGACATGGCGTGGGCTCTGCGGGTCGGGGCGGAGTGGGGCGCCGGTGGGATGGGCGCCGCAACGAGAAGCCTGCCTAGACCGCGCCCCTCGCGGCGTCAAGTATGCGCCCCGAGGGCCAGAGGTTCTCATTTTGGACAGAGCCGCTCGCGACGATGCATCGGCTCAACGGTCGGGCCGCGCCGCGGCGGGCCCCCCCCCCCCTTGCAACCGCCGCTCTCATGTCGGGGTTGTGGACGGCTGCGTTGCGACCGATCATCCCGGCAGGTCACGTGCGGCAGCAACGCCGGTGCGGATTGGCTCTTGACCTGGCCAAGATACAGGCTATGGTGTGAAAAAAATGAAAATAAGAAGCATTCGCAACTTTGGCTATAACAAGGAGGCCTCAGGCATGGGACGCGCATGGACAGGGGTGGCGGTGTTCGGGATTCTCGTCCCCTTGGTGGCGGGCGGCGAGGCGGCGCGGGCGGACACCACGCCCATCGACGCCGTGGCCACCATCGGCATGATCGGGGATGTGGTCGCCAACGTGGGCGGCGCCTGCGTCGAGACCACGACCATCATGGGGCCGGGGGTGGACCCGCACCTCTACCAGGCCAGTGCCGGCGACGTTCGCAGGTTCCAGGCCGCCGACGTGATCTTTTACGCCGGCTATGCGTTGGAAGGGCAGTTGGGCAACGTCCTGGACCGCTTCTCGCGGATGAAGCCGACCCATGCGGTCGCGCCTGAGTCCATCGAGGAGGCCGACCTGATCACGGTCGAGGGCGACTATGGCTATGATCCGCACCTGTGGATGGATGTCAGTCTCTGGAGGCAAACCGTGCCAACCATCCAATCCGCCCTGGCCGATGTGCGTCCGGACTGCGCCGAGGCGATGCAGGCCAACGGCGAGCGGTACAGGGATCAGCTCGCCGCGCTGCATGACTGGGTGGCGGACGCCGTGGCCTCCATCCCGGAACGGCAGCGCGTACTTGTCACCGCCCATGACGCCTTCGGCTACTACGGCCGTGCCTACGGGATCGACGTGATCGGGGTCCAGGGCATCAGCACCGAATCGGAGGCCGGCATCGCCGACATTCGTCACATGGCTGAGGTGGTGGCCGAGCGGCGGGTGCCGGCCGTGTTCGTCGAAAGTACCATCAACCCCCGCACCATCCAGGCGGTGACCGATGCCACGCGCCAGCATGGCCATACGGTCAGGATCGGCGGCGAACTCTATTCCGACGCCATGGGCGAGGCGGGCACGGTGGGCGGCACCTATATCGGCATGATCCATGAGAACACCGTCGCCATCGTGGAGGCCCTGGGCGGCACTCTGCCGCCGCTGCCCGAGGCCCTTCACGGCTGGGCGCAGACATGGGAGATCCCCATTGCGAACCCCGAATCCCAGCCCGGCGAGTGACATCGCCGGCGAGCGCCACGCGGACCGCTGGACGCCGGATCTCGGCGCCGGCGTGTTCGACCGGCGAACCGACCGCCTGCCCACCACGGACGGGCTGCACGAGCCGGACCTGGCGCTGCACGTCGAGGACCTGACGGTCAGCTACTACGGCGACCCGGTGCTGTGGGATATCGACCTGAACGTCCCCCCGGGCGTCATGTGCGCCATCGTCGGCCCCAACGGCGCCGGCAAGAGCACGCTGATCAAGACCATCCTCGGTCTGGTCAGGGCGGCGGCCGGGCACGTCACCATCCACGGCCGCCCCTACAAGGCGCAACGCCGCCGCGTCGGGTACGTGCCTCAGCGCTCCACCGTCGATTGGGACTTCCCCACCACGGTGGCGGACGTGGTGACCATGGGTCTGTACGGCCACCTCGGCTGGTTCCGCCGGCCCGGCCGCAAGGAGCACCAGCGCGCGCTGGAGGCGTTGGAGCTGGTCGGAATGCATGGCTTCGCCGAGCGCCAGATCAGCCAGCTCTCGGGCGGTCAGCAGCAACGGGTGTTCCTGGCCCGCGCCCTGGTGCAACAGGCCGACGTGTACTTTCTCGACGAACCCATGGCCGGCGTCGATGCCACCACCGAACGCGCCATCGTCGACATCCTGCGCCGGCTGCGCGACCAGGGGAAGACGGTGATCGTCGTCCACCACGACCTGCAAACCGTGCGCAGCTATTTCGACTGGCTGTTGGTTCTCAACGTGCGGGTGATCGCCCAGGGACCGGTCAGCGAGGTCTACACCGCCGAGACCTTGCGCAAGGCCTATGGGGGGCAGATCGCGCTGCTGGAGCCGGACGCCGTCTCGGCCGCCCCGGGGCAAGAGGCCCGCTCATGAGTCTGCTCGACCTGCTGACCGACTACACCATCCAGACGGTGGCGTTGGGGGCGTGCCTGCTGGGGGTCATCAGCGGCCTGCTCGGCGGCTTCGCCGTGCTGCGCCGGCAGAGCCTGCTGGGGGACGCGCTATCCCACGCCGCGCTGCCGGGCATCTGCCTCGGCTTCATCATCGCCGGCACGCGCGAGCTGGGCAGCATCCTGCTGGGCGCGCTCTCGACCGGCGTGCTGGCGGCGCTGGTGATGCTGCTCTTGACGCGCCGCAGCCGGCTGAAAACCGACGCCGGGCTGGGCATCACGCTCAGCGTCTTTTTCGCCGTCGGCATCGTGCTCTTGACCTACATCCAGGGAACCGGCAACGCCGCCCAGGCCGGCCTGGATTCGTTCCTGTTCGGGCAGGCGGCCTCGCTGCTGCGCAGTGACGTGTGGGTGATGGGCGGTGTGACCGTGGTGGCCGTGGTCATCGTCCTGGCGTTCTGGAAGGAGTTCAAGCTGGTCTCGTTCGATCCGTTGTTCGCGGCGTCGCTCGGGCTGCCGGTGGTGGTCCTGGAGGTGGCCCTGACGATCATGATCGCCCTGGCCGTCGTGGTCGGCCTGCAAATGGTTGGCGTGGTGCTGATGGCGGCCATGATCATCGCCCCGGCCACGGCCGCGCGGCAGTGGACCCGGCGGTTGGAAGGGATGGTGCTGCTGTCGATCGCGTTCGGCGTCGCCGGCGGCCTGGCCGGGTCGCTGATCAGCGCCACCAGCCGGGGCTTGGCCACGGGTCCGCTCATCATCCTCAGCGTCTCGGCGATCGTGCTGGTGTCCCTGGTGCTGGCGCCCGAACGGGGCGTTCTGTGGGCGCACCTGCGCCACCGGCGCAACCAGCGCCAGATGCGCGGCGCCCAGGTTCTGGAGACGCTGTATCGCCTGGCGGATCATCACGACGACCCGCGCTACCCGGCGGAACAGGGCATGGTGGACGCCTATCACGGCTTCGCCACGCGGCAGGCCCTGACCCGGCTGGAGGGGCGCGGCCTGGTGGAGCCGGTCCGGCACGAGCCCGAAACCACGCCGCACTGGGCGCTCACGCCCGCCGGACTGGCCGAGGCCGAGCGGCAGGCGGGCGCGGCAACGCGGGAGGCCGTGTGATGCTCGAGGCGTTCTTCAACAATCCTGCGGCGATGATCATCGCCACGGGGGTCCTGGTGGGGCTGGCGGCGACGCTGGTCGGCACCTTCCTTGTGCTGCGCGGCAACAGCATGGTGTCGGACGCCATCAGCCATTCGATCGTCTTCGGCATCGTGATCGTGTGGATGATCACGCGCGAGCAAAGCGGGCCGGTGCAGATTGTCGGCGCCGCCTTGACCGGGGTGTTGACGGTGGTCCTGATCGAACTGCTGGTGAGCACCCGGCGCGTCAAGCACGACGCCGCCATCGGCCTCGTCTTCCCGGTGCTGTTCTCCATCGGCGTTCTGTTGCTGAACATCTATGCCCGCGACGTGCACATCGACCAGCACACGGTGCTATTGGGCGAGATCGGCTTCGTCTGGCTGGATACGGTGGACATCGCGGGCTACGCCGTGCCGCAGGCGCTGCTGGCCATGAGCGCCATGACGCTGATCAACCTGCTGTTCGTCGCCGTGTTCTACAAGGAACTGAAGCTGTCGAGCTTCGATACCGCCCTGGCGAAGGCGTTGGGCTTCGCGCCGGGTGTGCTGTTCTACGCGCTGTTGAGCCTGACCAGCGCCACCGCCGTTGCCGCCTTTGACGCCGTCGGCGTGATCCTGTTCGTCGCCTTCGTCATCGTGCCGCCGTCGGCGGCCTACCTGCTGACCGATCGCCTGTCGCGGATGCTGGTGTTCGGGGCCGCCATCTCCGTGGCGTCGACGGTGTCGGGGTATGTCCTCGCGGTCGCGTTCGACGTGTCCATCGGCGGCATGATGGCGTCGATGACGGGGGCTTTCCTGATGCTGGCGTTTCTGTTCGGGCCGCGCCATGGCCTGATCGCGCAGGAACTGCGGCGGCGCGGCCAGCGCCGGGCCAACGAATGCCGCACCCTGACCGTCCACCTGTGCAACCACGAGGGCGAGCAGGGCCAGCACGAGGAAAGCACCGTCCAGGCGTTGCGCGAACACCTGCTGTGGGACGACCGGAAGGCGCGCCACGTGATCGCAAGGGGGCGCGAACAAGGCCTGATCGTGCAACGGGACGAGATGCTGCACTTGACCGAGAAAGGCCGGTCGGCGGCGTTGGAGATCCTGGAGCCCTGGCGCCAGAAGGACCCGCGCGCGAACGCCGTTCCGGCGGCGTAAGGGACGCTGCCGCCGGTGCTATTTCCAGTACCCGGCCTTGTGGCGGACGCGTGCCAGGGTCTCGGCGGCGTCGGCCAGCCTGTCGGCGGCGTCGCGCCGGTGCCAGCCGGCCACCAGCCCCGCCGCCCAGGCCCGTTCCGTCGCCGCCGCGATGTCGTCGCCGGTCCGCTGCTCGGCCAGGGTGTCGTGCAGGACGGCGGTGGCCACGGCGACGTCGTTCAGCGCCCCCAGTTCGTCCTGCAGGTCGGACAGAGCGCCCAGCAGCCCCTTGACGGCCTTTCGGTTGAACAGACTGGCGAAGAACTCGGCCGTGTAGCGCAGTTTCTTGACCTGAATCCGCAGCCGGTGGCGCTTGGCCTCGGACAGGCGATCGAACCGCCGCGCCGGCTTGGCCACCTTGCGCCAGCGCCGCGCAAGCATGGCGCGGGCGAAGTCGGTGACCGGGGCATCGCGGCCCGGCCGGTCCGCCGCCGTCAGCCAATCCCCGCCCTCGATCCACGCGCCGATCCGCAGCAGCAGGCGGGCGAAGCGCGGATCGGCCACCGCCGCGACCGCGTCCTCGATGCGCGCGTCGCGGCGGTCGGCGAACAGGCGGCGCAGGCTGTCCAGGCCGCTGTCGCCGCGAAAGCAGGTGCGCACCGGGTCCAGGATGTCGGTGAGGAAAACATCGGCATCGCGCGCCGGCCCGAGCGCGCCCATCAGCCAGCGCAACTCGGTCTTCACGGCCTCAAGGTCCGGACCCGCCACCAAGGCCCGAAAGGTCGTCATCGCCGAGCGCAACCGGCGGGTCGCCACCCGCATCTGGTGGACCGCCTCGCCGTCGCGGCCGTCCAGCAGGGGGCGCGCGTTGGCGTCGATCTGCGCCAGGCAGCCGGAGGCGATGGCCTGGAACGCCTCGGCCACCGTCATTTCCGGCGACAGGTCGGGTGCCTTGCCCTTGACCGGCGTCGGCGCGGCCGCGCCGACGGTCAGGTCGTGCCCGCGCGCGGCCTTGCTCTGGGACTCCAGGCGCACCGGCACCGCCTCGGCAATGCGCAGCGCCAGCGCGTACAGGTCGGCGGGCGTTCCCTCGGCCAGTTCCAGTTCGACTTCGTGGATTGGCAGCGCGCGCCCGTCGCCGCGCACGGTGCCCCGGTCCAGAGCCAACAGTACGCGCGACGATCCGTTCGAGATCGGCACTTCCGTGCGGCGGATCTCGGTGCTGAACCGGGGGCGCAGGGCCGCGTCCGTCACCCCGGCCAGGGCCGCGTCGAGCCCGGCGGCGCGGGGCTTGTCCAGGGTGGGGTTCGCGCCGGCGATCTCCTCTTCCCATTCCAGCCGCCGAAACACGCCGGCCTCGTCGCGCCCGCCCGCCTTGACCGTCTGCACCCAGCGGCCCTCGACACGGCGCAGGCGAACGGTGACGCCGCGTTTCCACAGGCGCCCGTCGTCGGTGTCGTAGTAGACGCTGTCGAGCACACGGGTTCTGGACCGCCCTTGCCGCTCCGTCCGCAACCAGGGCAGACGGGCGACCTGGAGAAGGCCGTCCTCACTTACGGCCAGCTTGAGTTCGGTCTCCGTGGCGATCGTCATGGGCGCGCGGGTCCCTTTCGTCCCTGGGGTCGGTGAACCGGGGCCTGTCCGGCCGCCCCGGGGGCTGGCCGACGGTCGCCGTGTGTTTCAAATTCGTGACAAGCCCCTTTATGGCAGATGATCCCCGGATAGGTCCAGGGCATTGCCGCGTCGGCCTGGGCGAAAGAAGAAAATCGCGCCCAGACAGTCGTCGTAATTGCGTATTGGGTTTGCCGTCCCTTATCTGCACCCGAGGTTAGCGCTGTACTTATCAATAACCCGTTTTGACCAAGAAATCAGATTTTCTTCTAAAACAAAAAATTTTGGGCTTGATTTTTCCCGGCTTTAAGTAGTATTGAGTTGAGCGAATATTTTGGGTCAGTCGGCTCCAAAGCCACTGTTGTCGTACAACGTTACGTGATTTGCGTGAAAACAAGCGGAAACGACATTTTCCATGGATCGATAATAGCGCTTGACGATTTTTTCTGTAGGAACGCTATGGCCACCGTTCCGAACACGATATTGCACCCGTTCAATATTGATTTTGGGATTCTCGGTCCCAACAAAATATAACTCGACAAAATAACCGCGATCTCGGGCGTCCTTTATCATGTCTATCTTGCTTGGGTGGGATAGAACTGTCTCAAAACAAAAAGAAACTTTAAGGCTCATGTAATAACGTCTCTGGCGTTCGGCCTCGAAAAAGGCCTCCTGCTCGCGCTATAGTTGCGCTAGGTGCTTGTGGTCGGGATCACCTTTTAACTCTCTCGCAATATCATCAGCATTTATGTAATTCGGAATTTTCTTGTGCAGTGAAAATGCTTTGTAGATCGAAGTTTTTCCGGAGCCGTTGGGGCCAGCAAAAATCGTAAGAACAGGCCTGCCAACCATAATTTCAGGCGCCAACCTTTTGTAAGGACTGTTTAATTGCAACAGTCTCGCTTGATGGTTCGGCGCCTTCTTTGCCTAAATTTTGCGGTTCATAGTAAAAAATCTTACTTCCATTCCATATAGGCAAACAATTACTCCCCTTGGCTGCTTCAGCCTTAACAACTGCGTGCACACTCCGCAACGCTTTCTGGCGATCTCTTTTTGGAAGTCGCGACAAACCATCATACTGCGTATCGTCAGGTTCTTTAAGCGTTCGCGCCATATGCAGCTCCGCAAAACACAGGACTGTCGATAAGTATGATGGGAACGCATGATTATGCACACGGTTCACCCAACAGAAACCCTAAAAAAGCAATTCAGAAACGATGTTACAAGATCTCTTGCTCAGTTAAACATATGTTGCAAGCCCTGCGAATGCGCTGCGCACTCCTGCGTGAACTCACCAAGCATCAAAGGGCGACTGAAGCAACCTTGAGGCAGTGTGACAGAAAAGCGCACCTTTTAGAAGCGGCTCGGACTCCGGTATCCCGCCAACCCTCCATAGGTTCCGTAGGGTGCGTTCGACCGGCGCGCCTCGCAAGAGCGCGGCGGGCAACGCACCGTTGACCGCGCGCCAGGCGCGAGAACCGGTTCCAGCCGCACCGCCAATCGGTTAGTCTCTGTGGGGTTCCAGCTCTGGCCCCAATCGCCGAGCCCGCGCGAGCGCTGCTGCGGCGCGCGCGACTCGCGGAGCGCTCGAAACGCTGTTTGATATGGTGAATCAAAGAGTTGGCAAAAACCGGTCGGCGCCGGCAACCGCTCCGACACGGTGCTAAATGAGCGACTCTTGCCAGCGCTCGAAAAATCGGCGAAACTCCATGGCGGATCAGGCCCCTGCGGGGCGGGCTACTTCCGGGGCAGTCATGCCCCGGCCTCATTGAAGCATCCATGTAGCGGCACAGGCGTTCGTAACTGTCGAACTTCCGGGGCAGTCATGCCCCGGCCTCATTGAAGCGGACAAGGTGCCGCGCCCTGGCGGCAAGGGTGGTGCCACTTCCGGGGCAGTCATGCCCCGGCCTCATTGAAGCAGTGTAGAAGTCGGCCCCGCTGTCGAAGCTGGTCGCGCACTTCCGGGGCAGTCATGCCCCGGCCTCATTGAAGCAGGTTCGCGAATGGCGCCGCCACCCGATCGGCAATGCCGTACTTCCGGGGCAGTCATGCCCCGGCCTCATTGAAGCGCCAAGGACATCCGGTCCTCTGTCTGTATCATTGCGTACTTCCGGGGCAGTCATGCCCCGGCCTCATTGAAGCGGCCATGCCCCGCAGCGACCCGACCGCGACGCCAAGACCACTTCCGGGGCAGTCATGCCCCGGCCTCATTGAAGCATCGACGACATCGCCATGGATCAGGACTCCTTCTTCTTGACTTCCGGGGCAGTCATGCCCCGGCCTCATTGAAGCATCTCGCGGGCAAAACAAAGGAACGCACCTACGGCCGCACTTCCGGGGCAGTCATGCCCCGGCCTCATTGAAGCCTACCGCTGCACCCGAGGGCGCACCAATCGGCCCCGTGGACTTCCGGGGCAGTCATGCCCCGGCCTCATTGAAGCCAACAGGGTGTGCGAAAGGGTGGCGCATGGAAACGGAATACTTCCGGGGCAGTCATGCCCCGGCCTCATTGAAGCATCAGCGCGCGCATTGTCCGCTGCCTGTTCGGCGTCGACTTCCGGGGCAGTCATGCCCCGGCCTCATTGAAGCCCCCCGGCCATCGCACGGGCTAGGGTGTCGATGACACTTCCGGGGCAGTCATGCCCCGGCCTCATTGAAGCGGCATTCCGGTAGACGACATCACCAAGGACCAGAGAACTTCCGGGGCAGTCATGCCCCGGCCTCATTGAAGCTCCGGGCGCGCGGACACAGACAGAGCCGGCGATGTGAACATACTTCCGGGGCAGTCATGCCCCGGCCTCATTGAAGCTGGAAATGGACCATGATGTCCCAGTCCCCACGACGTACTTCCGGGGCAGTCATGCCCCGGCCTCATTGAAGCCCGGGCGGACTCCTCGGCTTGGACGGCCCTGCGCCACACTTCCGGGGCAGTCATGCCCCGGCCTCCCGCGCGCAACCCAAGGCGGGCGCCAGCCCGCCGACGGTTGTTGCGCGCCAAACA
>Ga0207419_1002465_pt1 | contig 12179 bp, 17 predicted proteins | sample ElkSloMetagenome_4_FD_184723 | JGI IMG/M metagenome (GOLD analysis project Ga0207419, IMG submission 184723) | Hot spring microbial communities from Elkhorn Slough, Monterey Bay, USA - MD2A (version 2) | ecosystem: Environmental > Aquatic > Marine > Intertidal zone > Estuary: Microbial mat ... | reverse complement strand
CCTTATACGCTGATGACCTCGTTTCTATGGAGATGCAGGCAATGGCTGCCAAAGCTGGATGTCCTATCCGGAAAAGATAAAAAGTCCAGGATGAAATGTAGATACTTTTACTCACTTTTCAGTACAAATCTACATTCTACAATATCTCATCCCCCGTGATCAGAAACTCAAACAATTCACTATCTCCCTGACATACTTGCAATTATGATGGTGAAAAAAAGAATCTCATGTTTTGGCATGGTATTCCTATTGTCTTTAAAGAAATTAATTTAATTATAAACCTTAAAATTAAATATTATGAATAACCTACAAATAAAAGGAAATTGGAATCAGATTAAAGGAAGTTTAAAAAAGAAGTACGGCGAACTTTCTGACGATGATTTAAAATATGTAGAAGGCGAAGAGGATAAATTACTTGGCCGCCTGCAAGAAAAAACGGGAAAATCAAAAGAGGAACTCTCCCGTGAAATTAATTCATATTAAAAGATAAACGTAATACTCAATTGCCTTATTCATGATCTATAAGATAAAATTATTTATCATGGATAAGGCTTTGTTTGCTTAAAACAAATTAATCGAAAAACAATTTATTAATCAATACTTATTATCTTATGAAAAAACAATTTTTAAACCTTGGACTATTTACTTTTATGGCAATGTTCATTTTTGCCACTTGCAATACCCCCGAACAAAATGAAAATGTAACAGAAACAGAAATAGAAGATGAAACCGAAGAAGCAGCGGCTGCAGTTAGAGAAGGACTCAATGATCTGAACCAGGAGCTTCAGGAAGCATTTAATGTAGAAGATGACAATGAATTCCGTGACCGTGCCGAAGAACTTATGGACGATTATGAAGAAAGGCTTGACGAGTATGGTGACGAAATGGAAAACGAATGGGATCAGGAAACAAAGGAAATGTATCAAAACCTCAAAGAAACCCGTAACGATCTGGAAGCAAAATTAGAACAAACTGAAGATGCAAGCCAGGAAGAGTGGAGAGAATTTAAAGCAAATATGCGCGAATTTGGCAATGACGTAGACCGCCTATTAACCAATAACCAATAATCTCATAAAACATCCTGTCCAAATCAGGATGTTTTTTGTATGTATTCTTAGGTATATAAAAAGCAAATAAGGCCTCATATTATGGGTTTAAAGAATTATTTTAAGATACAACCAAAACATTCAAAATATGTACGACCCGTAATCGGGAGCCTTTGTATATTATTTGGAATTGTATTTATGGCAGTTCCTTTTATACCACTGGGATATATATTACTTTTTGGCGGCTTATTTCTTCTGACACCATATATTCCGGGGGCAGATAAACTGCTGAATAAAATAAAAAGTAAAGACAAAAAAAACCGTGTGGAGAATGCTCAGAATCATGTTTCGGATGCGAATGACCGGATAACCGAATCCCTATCGAAGGATCGGAATGATGGCGAAGAATTACCTGAAAAAAAACCTGGCAGAGTTCCACAAAGCAATTCCCGATAAAAATATATTTAACCTAATAACTAAATATTATGAAAATAAAAACATTAACAATTTTAAGCATTAGCTTAGCTTTTGCAATTATAAGTACAAATTTACAGGCCCAGGTAACTTTGGGCAACCGACAATCAAATACCGACCGTGATGTGGAATTTGGCGTGAAGGCAGGGCTTAACCTTGCCACAATTGCTGTAGATGATGTAGATGAGAATAACTTTAAAGCAGGATTCCATGCCGGATTATCAGCAAAATTTCCACTTTCTGAATCATTTGCTTTACAACCTGAGGTATTGTTTACACAGAAAGGTGCAAAAACAGTATATGATACTGATTTTCTAGGTTTTGATGTGGCTGATGGCGAAACAACCTATAACCTGAATTATATTGATATCCCAGTTTATGCGGTTTATAATTTTAACGAAAACTTTAATTTGCATTTAGGGCCATACCTGGGAATATTAGTAAGTGCAAATGCTGAAACACAAGCGGAAGTACTTGAATTTATAAATGTAGATGATTCAGATGAACTTAATGAAGACAGGTTTAACACCATTACATACGGACTTACCGGAGGATTGGGATTTGACTTGGGCATGCTTTCTATTGGGGCAAACTACAATCTTGGCCTTGCTCCTGTAGCTGAGGAAGATGATATTGCAGAAGAACTAATTGGTGATGCAACAAATAACGTGATCCAAATATATATTGGTATTATTTTCTAAAACACTATACCAATCAAGACTAAAATTTTTACTAATCTAAATTATATCTTATGTTACGACTTGTAATTATTTTTCTAATCATTGCTCTTGTCGCAGCCATATTTGGCTTTGGCGGAATAGCTGCAGGTGCAGCTTCAATTGCAAAAATTATTTTTTACATCTTTCTGGTATTACTTCTTATTGCAGTGATAGCCGGATTGTTTAAAGGCTTTAAATAAAGTTATTTAACATTTTTTATTTTTTTAATGAGGAACCTGGGGATGCCGGGTCCTCATTTTTTGATCAGGTAAAAGCAGACACAGTAATTGCATAACAAGAACAAAATTTATGTCGACATCCACATCCAGAATAACCATGGCCTATATTGTTTTAATATTATTTTTAGTAGTTTCTTCCTGCGTTACAAACAAAAAGAATTCATCCACAGAGCAAACAGAAACAAAGGATACACTTGAAACTAAAATACCCGAAACAACTGTTACCCCTGAAGCTGGCGTCAAAAAATCATTGGTACAGTTAGAAACAGTAACCCCAAGAAGTCAGATCAGTGAATTTTATAATACCCGAAACTATCAATTGGCATGGTTTAAAGGAGACACATTAAACGAAGCAGCACATGAAGTGTTTAAATTGATCGAAAACTCATGGAAAGAAGGCCTGGCCTCTGAAAATTATCATACCATTGAAATTTACGAATTAATCAGCAGCCTTAATGCACTTCAAAATTCAGAAGTAGATCTCCCCAGACTCTATAACAAAATAGACATCCACATCACAGATGCGTACTTCAGTTATGCTTCAGATTTATTACGCGGAAGGGTAAATCCGGATAACCTTGAAAAGATTTGGCAAACCCATCCAAAGATCAAAGATTTAGGAAAAATACTGGAGCAGGCGTATAAGGATAATAATATATCCGCAACCTTTGAAGAAATTAAGCCCACCCGAGATGATTATCAAAAACTTAAAGAAAACCTTCTGCACCTGTATGAGATAGAGAAAAAAGGAGGATGGCCCTCTCCCGGATTTTTTAGTCTGACAGAAGAAGGAGATACGGGCATTCAAGTGATAAAAGTTAAAAGTTATTTACGTGCAACCGGAGATTTAAATTCATCAAACCCCGTTTATTATCAATCGGGTGTATTTGATGAAAAATTAAGCATGGCTGTGAGAGATTTCCAGGTAAGGCATGGCATAAAACCTGATGGGCTTGTGGGTGGAAATACACTTAAACAAATGAATATACCCGTGGAATACCGTATCCAACAAACCAAAGTGAATATGGAACGGTTGCGCTGGTTACCACAAGATATGGGCAACCAATACATGATTGTCAACATTCCGGATTATTCGATGCGATATATGAAAAACAACCGCATGGTTATGCAACAAAAGATAGTAGTTGGGGAACTCGAAAATTACAGCCCGATACTCAAAGACACCCTGGAATATATCGTTTTTAATCCCCGCTGGAATATTCCCTACAGCATTGCCAGTGAAGAAATGTTACCAAAAATTAAGGCTGACCACAGCTATTTAAACCGCAATAATTATCTGTTATTAAGTGGATCTTACGTTAGTGATACAGAATTAAACGCCGCTGATATCGACTGGTCTGAAATTGATAAAGACAACTTTCCCTATTTTATCGTACAGGAGTCAGGAAATACCAATGCCCTTGGCCGGGTAAAATTCATGTTTCCCAACTATCATAGCATATATTTACATGATACCCCGGCAGATCATCTGTTTGATCAAACAGCCCGCGATTTCAGCCATGGCTGCATACGTCTGGAGGAACCCTTTCAACTGGCCGATGAATTACTTAAAGGACAACTCACTCCCATTGAGCTTGATGAAATTCTGGCCGAAGAAGAAACCCAAACCATTCTTGTTGATGATGATGTTGTGGTACATTTCACCTACATTACCGCCTTTGTTGACGACAGGGGAAAAATGAACTTCCGTCCGGATGTGTACAATCTGGATGAAGAAACAATCGAACTCCTTCAAGAGAGAAATTTCGGAGGTAGTAAAATTCTAAAAGAAACAGTTCACCGGTAAAAATCATATAATATTGTAATCACATATTAGGAATCCGAAGTTTACCTACCTCGATAAAATTTCTTTTTCACATTATAAATCTTTATTAGGGAATTATAATATTATATCACTGCAAAACCAGCAGCGACAGCCATAAGATTGATAATTTTTTTATTATTTTGCATTGGGTAATTCTGTGCAATCTCAGGTACACATGTTTCAGGAAACATGTGTACCGGTTTAATATTCAATTCTTCTCACTGTCATCGGCTGTTCATATTACATTTGGGTATAATTCTAAAACTACTATCCTTAAATCTCAAATGCTATGAACATATTGAAGACACGTCTTTTCGGGAACCTCTTACTTATTGTGATTTTTCTCTCTCTGGGAGATATGATATCTGCACAAACAATCCTATACCCTACGGATGATACTTATGCGCATATGTCAGCCAACTCATCGAATTATGGGAGTGATTCCCTGTTATATTCCATCAATAATTAAGTGGCACACAGGAGTTGCAGATTTATTTGAAATTTGACTTATCAGGTATTTCTGAACCTGTTGAAAGCGCTGTTTTGCGGTTAAATGCATATGAGTCTCCCCCAACAAGTTATCACAAAGTGATGAGCGTAAGTATTTCCTTTTGGGATGAGTTTAGTCTGGAATAAACTACCATCCTATAATGCATTAGAGATTTGAATTTTAAAACAGAAATATTGTTTGACACAAAAAAAGCCTTGCAATAAAACTACAAGGCCATTTTAATAATAAATTAATAGTAAGTCTTAAAAAACGATTATTGATTACCGAGACTTGGCGTTGATCTTTTTCTATTGTTTTTTTTATCTGGAGATTGTTTATCGTTGTTCTGGTAATAATACTCCAGGGCCTCATCCATTGCCCGGTTCAGCTTCCGGATACGAGTTTTAGGGTCAGGATGGGTAGATAAAAATTCCGGGGGTCTTCCCTGTCCATCTGATTTACTCATCATGCGTTGCCAAAAATCAGGAGCTTCCCGCGGATCATAACCCGCCATGGCCATAAAATACAAACCAAGCTCATCAGCTTCCGATTCATGCTTACGGCTGTAAGGTAACATAACACCGAGTTGCGAACCCAAACCAAAAGCTGCCAAAGCAAGCTGCTGAGTTGTCTGGCTTTCTTTTTTCAGTGCTTCAGAAAGCGCCATCCCACCCAATTGAATAGCCAATTGCTGACTTAAACGCTCATTGCTATGCTTTGCAACAGCATGGGCTATTTCATGCCCCATTACCACGGCAACACCATTTTCATCCTGGCAAACAGGCATAATTCCTTCATAAAAAGCAATTTTCCCTCCAGGCATACACCAGGCATTTAAAACATCTTCCGCCAATACATGATATTCCCAACGGTATCCGTCTATGCGCTTTGCCATACCATTCTCATTCATGTATTCCTCAACTGCTGCAGTCACCCTTCTTCCTGCATCACTAACCATATCCTTATATTGTGCGTTACCAGATATCTGGCTGTTGTTAATTACTTCCTGGTAACTACTTTTACCTAAAGATATCATTTGACCTGAAGGGATTGGCGCGAATTGTTTTCGGCCAGATAGCGGGACTGTAGAACAAGCTGCAAATATAATCATGCCTGCATACATCAGGGCAAGAATTATGTGTAATTTTTTCATATCGTTATCTATGTTTTTAAAATGTTAATAATGATGATTGAGAATATTACATAAAAAAAACATGCCAAACATTCACCAATTGGTATTGTTTTTATATATGTAACATATACTTAAAAAGAAAGTTATGAATATAAAAACATATTTTTCTGATGTAAAGCAAATACTGGGTAAGTCTGTCAAAAAATATAAAAAAGACAATCCCATCCGATTAGCAGGAACCACCGCTTACTTTATCATATTTGCCATTGCGCCCATTCTTATCATCATTATCTCTGTGCTCGGGCTTATTATAGAAGAAAAGACCATTAGCTCAAAGATATATAATGAGATAAATGCCATGATTGGCCAGGAAGGAACAGGGTTCATTAAAAACATTGTAGAAAATTTTCAGGAGACCGATAGGAACTTCATTGGTACCATAATAGGTATTGCTGTGTTTTTAATTGCCTCTACAACATTTTTTAGTGTGTTGCAAAGTTCCTTAAATTTTATCTGGCGCATACGGGCAAAACCCAAACACAATATACTCAAGGCCTTGAAAGACAGGCTTTTATCCTTTGGCCTGATTTTAAGTCTCGGCTTTATAATGTTAATATCGCTCATCATTGATGCAGCCTTGTCATTTCTGCGCGAATTCCTTAATAATTATATTGAGGATTATACACTCTACCTTATAAAACCCATAAATTTTGTAATTTCATTTGCTATCATCACCGTAATTTTTGCCATGATTTATAAATTTCTGCCTGATGCTAATATAAAATGGAGGGTTACGTGGGTTGGCGCTATTATCACTTCAGTGCTTTTCACAATTGGTAAATTCCTTATTGGATTTGCTCTTGGCGCAACCAATATTAACGTAATGTATGGCGCAGCCGGATCAGTTGTTGTGCTAATTCTGTGGGTATTTTATTCCTCAATCATCTTGTTTTTTGGGGCAGAAATTACGCAACAGTACGCCATTCATTTTAAGCATGAGATCAAACCAAAGAACTATGCGGTGGCTATTGAGATAAATGAAGTAGGAGAAAAATAATATTTGTGTTAGAAGGTAAAAATATAAGAGAGGTTCACTGATCAATAAATAGCGATAACCCACAATTATATTTAATTTATGATGTATCTGAGAGAGAAAGCCCCCTCATCAACCCAAAAATCAGTGTAAGCGGCAATATTAAACACAGGTTTCCAATCAAGGCTGATTTCAAAGGGAATTTTTTTAAATGTAAAGCCCACGCCAATGATACCATCGACCCCGGCCATCATTTCAGTATCCTCACTATCAAACCATGCCTGGTCTTTTTCTCCGTTCCATAAACCTACATGACCTCCCAGTCCGTAATAAAAGTTAAACCGGTTTATGCCAAATATATCCTGGCTAATTTCAAACAATCCTGTTCCCATTAGTGCGCCCCACCGGGTAGTGAGTAAAAATTCTGCAGATTTATTATTCCGGAAGGTTGTTTTATAGGTCATGCCACTGGATGGACCAACACGCACCCCTATTGCGTTTTTATAATCATTTTGTGCATTGGAAGAAATGGCAATCCCAAATAAGAGTAAAAATAAGATAGTATAACGGCTCATCATAAAAACTATTATAAAATAAAAATTGCAGCTGTATTTGATTACAGCCACAATTCATAATCGGTTAATTTGCATTTGTAAGGTTATTTAGAATACCTTATCGAGTTCAATTTTTGCACCACGCTTAATTAAAAGCTTTATGGAACCAGCCATGGCGCCCGTAAAGGCTGCCCAACCCAGGGCCTCTGACCAGGATATGGTATTGTCTTCAGGATTGGCAGGAACGCGTTTATGCATGCCCCTTTCAACCACTTTTTCTGTAATGCGTTTCAAGGCATAAGCGCCGGCTATGGCGCTGCCGTTAATTAATAAAATTTTTAATTCATCTTTTATCTGATCTTTTTTCATGTTTCTGATTTTAAGTGATTGAAATTATTACGTTGTTGAAAGCATGGCACTTTTACAATGATGGCATTACCCTGTATTTTGCTTTCACAAACATGAATACGCCATAAGCTACCAAACCAAGAGCAACAATTCCAAGAATGATTGTTCCATATGCAGACCCCTGCTGGATAAATTCGAAAGCATCTTTTGTACCTCCAGCCTCAGAGGAATCTGATTGCAGTGCAGCACGAATAAATAAAACACCAATAATAGAGATAACAACCCCACGTGCTGTATATCCAACTTTACCGAAAGTGGTAATGAGTTTTTCCACTTTTTGATCCAGGTGCTGATCCTTTAGCTTATCTTTAAACTTTCCACTGTAAGCGCGGTAAAATTGCCAAATGGCTTTACCAAAGAAGAAAAGGGCAAAAATACCTACAAGCCATTGCCCCCAGGTTTGACTAAGGATTTCGCTTACCATTTGCTCCTGTCCGCCACTGCCTCCGGAACCACTTCCTCCACCTGACCCGGAGAAAACCATGGAAAATGCAGTAAAAGAAATAAAGGCATAAAAAATTCCGCTTGAAGCATAGCCTAACCTTCTTTTGGTTCCTTCATCCTCGGGATCTTTAATAGCCTGAACAGCACGCCATACCACATAACCAACGAGACTAAAAGCAATAATACCTAATAAAACCTTACCAAAAGGTTGTTGCAGCACAAAACCAAAGGCCCCTTCTTTACCTGATGTTTTTCCTTCGCCCCCGCTACCAAAAGCAGCAAAAGCTGTCAGGGCTCCAATCAGGATGTAAACAACTCCTTTGGCGGCCATACCAAAACGGGAAAAATTCTTTACCCAATCTTCTTTGTCTTTATTGACATTTACATTTGTATTTGTATTCATTTGATTCGATTTATATTAATAATTTATGTAATATGGAGATTTACTGCATTTATTGAATCTCCTGTTAAAACAAAAGATTACTAACTGCTTACAATATGATAAGGGCATGGATAATTCCGGGAATGTAGCCTAAAATTGTAAGTAGAAGATTAATAAAAAACTGTTTGCCTATTCCATAAGCCAGGGCAACGCCCAGCGGTGGAAGTATAATGGCAATTATAATTCGTAATATTGATGACATAATGTAGTGGTTTTTAAATTGAATTTTAAATAAAGATAGAGAAGCACTTTATCACTTCTCTATCAGAATGAGATTATCACTCCTAATTGGATTTTAATCGGAGTAAATGGTTTTTCCGCCTTGCAATTCGCTGGAAATATCGTTTCTTGATGTTATATAATTATAATCATCATTAAAAACCCGATCGGGTTTTTCACCAATAATATAATGTCTAACTACAAGATCCTCAGGCGCATTAATAACTACCTGGTCAGAAACTCTTACTGTCTGATCCTGCAAGGGCTCACCTGTTTTTTCCAATTCTGCTATCACATAAATTCGGTTTTCAGTGGCATATAGCTCAAGAATATCCAGTTCGCGCATCTCATCAGAAACCTCAGTTTCAACACGAATGGTACGTTCAACATTAGCATCAGAATCATCGGGCATGTTTACGTTTACTACCGGCACTTCTACCTGTTCTTCCTCCATCACTACAGTTACTTTAGGAACTTCCACCATTTTGGTAGTGGTAGCTACGTCTACATTCATCCAGTCAACATCGTATTCGGGCATTTCGCCTTCTTCAACATCAACATCTACTTCAGGCATTTCGCCTTGTTGGGTTTTGTCTACATCGCAACTGAAAAACCAGATGGGTAGTACTAACATTATCAGCGTTGTAAATCTTTTAATTCTTTTCATAAGTAAAATTGTTATTTAAGTGATTAAATAAATACCCTGCTAAAAGGGCTTGTCTTTTTACCAAATCATTTTCCATATTCTTATCAGGAATATCTCAGTTGTTTCTAAAGAATTGATACCGAAAATAAACCGATGGTAAATAATTCAAATGCTTATGATTAAAAGTCATCACAAAAAAGTCAACCTTTATGCCATCTTTTAATTCTTAGGGCGGGGTTGCACGAATAAAATATAAAAAAGTCTTTATTCGAGTAAATAAACAGCTTTGGTAAGGAAAATATAATTTTAGGAAAAAAGAACTTACACTTTACGTTATAAAATTCTGTAGAAAATAATACCCAACCTGAGGAAAAAATTCCAGTCTCATCAAATTTTAAATGAGTTGATCGGGTTGCATATTATGTACTCTTTCCAGAACATCCGGGTTTTATAATTTAAACAAGATTAAAACCATCCTTTTTTGTTGGATTTACACCCACTTCAAGATAAACCGGAAAATGATCTGAATTTACAAAGGGTAGCCGCTTTAGCTTAATTACCTCAAATAATTCAGACATAAAAACATGGTCGAGTGCCCAGCGGAAAAAGGGGAGTTTTGCATTAAAGGTATTGTAAAATCCCCGGCCTTTCCTTGGATCCTTCAATTCGCTAATTCTTTCAAATTTATATGAAGTATCGGACCATGCCACATCGTTCAAATCTCCGATTACAATATAAGGTGCAGGATTTTGCTTAATCTTTTTTGCCAGCAGAACCAGTTCTCTGTCACGCGGTCTTGAAGTATCAGCTTCACTGGGTGCAGGTGGTTCAGGATGGATACAACGGAGTTTAAAAACGAAGCTTTCATCCAATACTACATCAGCATGAATAGAGGGCACGCCTGCTTCTATAATATACTCAACAGAGAGATTTGTCAGGGGGAGTTTGGAAAACAAAAGCATACCGTAAGTGTTATCAATAGGTACTTTTTTCCTGAAGGTATAGTGTTCATCCAATACATCGAGTTGTTCTTTCCACCACTGATCAGTCTCCACCGCTAAAAATATACTGGGCTGATAATGCCTTACCAGTTCAATCAACTTCTGGCTTTTGCGATTGCTCATCAGTACATTGGATACCATCAACGAAAACCGGAGCCCATCTTTATCGTTATAATCAGGCACTTCCTTTTTAACAATTGACAGGTAAGGGAAAACATATATGATCTGCGTTACCAGGGCAAAAAATGTAATGCCCGTTAATATTACATTGGCTATATCAAAATCCTGCATAAAAACCAGCAACCCGATAATAGCAACAGCCTGAAAAAATATAATCTGCAAGCGGGGAAAATCGCAAACCCTGATCCACCAGGATTTATTGTAAAAGAGGGCTAATACAGTAGGGATGATGGTAAGAACAGCTATTGTTTGAAAAATTATGAGAAAAAAAGTCATGGTGTAATTATTATAGATTTTTATTTGATTGTAGATATATCATTTTCATTTATTTTTTGCTCCTCAATTTTACAAGTACAAAATACACACCATGAAAAAAAGTAATTCTCAAATATCCCCATTGTATTTTTGCATAATATCTTTTAATCCACTATCAAGTCCTTTGAAATATGCCTCATCCTTAAAACAGGGTATCATGGTAGAATCAATAATTTCTTTTACAACATGCTCTTTAAGTATTTTCTCCGCGCCATACCCGGTAGCAATAAATGTTTCCCGCATTGTTTTGCTAAAGACCAAAACCAGTCCGTTATTCTCCGATCCCTTTCCTACCCCATGTTGATTTCCAAATTCCACAGCAAAATCTACCATTTTATCATACTTGCCAATACCAGGTGTGGTAACAATTGCAATTTCATTGCCAGTTACGTACTCAAATGAATCAATGAGGGCTTTTAAATGCTTTTCTTCTCCGGCATCCAGTATTTCCTCATAATCAAATACCCGTTGTTGCGTCGCCGCCGAGTCCTGGTTGTTACAGCCGTCCATAATACCGGTTGTTGCTACAATCAGTAAAATGGTCACAATTTTAAATGCCATGGGGTTAGATTTATAAGAAGTATTTATTCAATTTATTATGCCTTATCAATTTGCGTATGGTAAATATAAACATTTTTTAAAGCAGGCACTATCTAATTCAGAATGTTATGGTGCAGTTAAACACTCTAAAAACAGAAACAATAAAAGAAAAAGGCATGATTTACAACCCCTCTCATGAAAACATTATTTCTGCCTGCAGAACAAGATTCCATTCCAGCATTAACTAAAAATTCATGACCATCAATCATCGGTTCCGGTTTTTGTCTTATATTTAACGTGTCGTATATGGAAAATAACGGATATAAACGACAATGACGAAATAAGAAGGATAAATACAATGTGTTTATGGAATCGTTAGCGGCAACTCTTTACGAATACTGCATAAAATCAAAATTCAGCATGTTTCGGATTTTATAATCCAGACAGACTTACGAAATTTGTTGCATGACAA
>Ga0207419_1002463_pt1 | contig 12190 bp, 9 predicted proteins | sample ElkSloMetagenome_4_FD_184723 | JGI IMG/M metagenome (GOLD analysis project Ga0207419, IMG submission 184723) | Hot spring microbial communities from Elkhorn Slough, Monterey Bay, USA - MD2A (version 2) | ecosystem: Environmental > Aquatic > Marine > Intertidal zone > Estuary: Microbial mat ... | reverse complement strand
TGATGCTTATTATGTCTCATTGCTTTCTGAAAAATATAAAAATGGATTTATGAATCCAATTAAGGCTTTTTGGACTGCTTGGCGATCAAATTTTGCTGCTCGAAAAACAGGTGAGTTTTCTTCACTCATTTACATTATAAAAAACCAAATACCTAAATAGAGACGATTTGCGGAGAGATAATTGTTGTTAATATAATATTACATTGTGGATTTAAGATGAGGCATTATAAACGATAAAATGATAAGATTTATAATTGTAAATTTCAATCGATTTATAGTTTATGATTGATTTTTTAAATACTAATTATAGTTAAACGATATAGATTTTTGCTTTGTTACATTTGCAAAAATTTAAAAACAATAAAATTTCACAAAATGAAAAAAATAGTAGCTTTTTTATTAATAGCAGTATTAGTAATGTCTTGCCAAGAACAACAAAAAATAGCTTTTGTTGATAATGGAAAGGTGATTAATGAATATCAAGAAAAAATTGATATAGAAGCAAAATATAAATTAAAGGATGAAAACTTTAAGAAAAGAACCGATAGCATAAGTAAGGCTTTTCAATCTGAGGCGCAGGGATTTCAAGCAAATGCGAAAACCATGTCGCAAAAGGAACAACAGGAAAAATACCAAGCTTTGGGGCAAAAGCAACAAATGCTCCAACAGCAACTGCAAGTTGAGCAGCAACAATTAACCCAAGAATTTAATGTTGAAATTGATTCTGTGCTTAGCCACGTGACTAAATTTGTTGGGGATTACGGTAAAAAGAATGGATACACCTTTATTCTTGGAAAAAACGAGGCAGGAAGTGTTATGTACGGTGAGGAAACCATGGATATTTCCGCTGAGATTATTGAGGCGATTAACGCCGAATATAAAAAAGCCCCCTAAGTCCCAGTGGGGGAATTCATGATAAAGAATTCCAAATGTTTTGTTTGATAAAATACTGATTACAAATTAGTTATTTCGATTAAATCTTTAATTATAATATAAAAAGCGACTTAATTTAAGTCGCTTTTTCCTTCTAATTATGTTTTGCCAAATGTTCATTTAACTCAAAATCATCAAACTTTGTCACCCTGAACTTGATTTAGGGTTTTAGCTTCTATAGTGTTAAATCATCTTTAATTCTTAATATGCAGATCAAGAGGTTAACGTTCGCTCAAATCTTTCCGCTCTGTATTATATTTGTTAACCAAGGCAGCCTTCCAATCACGCCGCCAATTTTCAATTGTTTTTCCCTTTAAATAACATCGTCAACATGTTGGTAGTCTTCAAAAAACACCAATAGCTTGCAAACGTATTTTACTGTAAATTTAATTTAAATCCCTCACTTGTATCTTGCCACTCTATCATATAGTCCTCCAGTAAAACCAGTATAAATTATGCCATTAGGTTTGCTAACCATTACGTAAACGGAATAGTTATGATAATCTCTTATCGGTATTAAATAGAGATAGCATTATTATAAAGATGCTGAATCATGTTTAGCATGACAAAAATAGGATTTAGTCGCTTTTCTTATGTAACAAACGCGTCAACTTAATCGAAAGGTCGGTTAAAATAATCTTAGAATTTCCATTACGCTCAATGTGGTATATGGCATTTTGTAGTTCATTGGAAATATCCATAATATTATTACCGTGAACAAATGGCGCAAACTTTTCAATCTGAAAATCAGTCTTGGTTTCCATAAAAACCAATGCATCTGACTTATAATTTAAAAGTAGGGCCTGACGGAAAAAATCGACGCAAAAAATTAAAAATTGCTTTTGGGTTTCACGTCCGGTCTTAGCCAAATTGTCGCTCCAAGACATTAAGTCGTGAATGGCACTTTTATTCCCCTTGGCCTTAAAAGCAGAACGTACCCAAATTACAAACCACTCCTCGAATTGGGTGTCCTCAGAATCACTATAGACTAAATCTGCGGCCTTGTTAAAATTCCCGTTAGATTGATGGGCAATCTTAATTGCATCACTTTCAGGTATTTGAAACCTATTTACCAAGCCATTTTTAATCACTTCTTCTGAAAGTGGCGGAAAGTGTAACACCTGACATCGAGAACGTATCGTGTTGATTATCTGTTCCTCATCCTCGGCAATGAGAATAAAAATGGTTTGGTTAGGCGGCTCTTCAATCAATTTTAAAAGCTTATTGGCCGCGGCAACATTCATTTTTTCGGCCATCCAAATTAGCATAACCTTGTAACCGCCTTCATAGGTCTTCAATGAAAGTGATTTTAAAATCTCCTGCGCCTCATCAACACCAATCTGGCCTTGTTTGTTGTCTATACCCAAAGTTCGGTACCAATCGAAAATGTTCCCATAGGGTTGTTTGGTCAATAAATCACGCCAATCCGCTAAAAAATGGGATGATAACGGATGCCGCTTTACCTTGTCTGTGGTTGCAACTGGAAAGGCAAAATGTAAATCGGGATGAGAAAAGTTCTTGAATTTTAAATTACAGGCTTGGTTGCCATTATTGTTCTCGCTATTTGTGTTTTTACAAAGTAAATATTGGGTGTAGGCAATGGCCATTGGCAAGGTGCCGCAACCCTCTGGACCAACGAAAAGTTGAGCGTGTGGAATGCGACCATTATCGGCACTTGTGGTCAAATGCTTTTTAATGTGTTCTTGCCCTAAAATATCAGAAAACAACATAGTGCAAAACTACGGTTTTTTAAGATTGTAAAAACGTAGCGCTATGGGTTTCCCAGACATGAAAGTTTATCCAATATTCTATAGTTGATTGCCAAGTCTAGCCGTATTGAAATAGCAGAGCCCCCCTTTTTTATAAATCACGACAGATTAAAAGCTGAAAATTAAAGTTTTTAGACCGCAGCTTATTAATTACATTTGTGTAGTATCAATCACTAAAAAACATATGATGACCACAATAGATGATTTCAATTTTGAAGCTAAAAAAGCCCTGATTCGTGTAGATTTTAACGTACCACTTAACGATGCCTTCGAAGTTACCGATGCTAATAGGATTAAGTCTGCTAAACCAACTATTATAAAAATTCTTGAAGATGGCGGGAGCTGTGTTCTCATGTCGCATTTGGGTCGCCCCAAAGGCATCCAGGAAGCGTTTTCATTAAATCACATCGTATCAAAAGTGGAAGATATTCTTGGGGTCGAGGTTAAGTTTATAGAAAACTGTGTAGGAGAAAGAGCAGAGAATGCTGTAGCCGATTTAAAGCCAGGCGAAATTCTCTTACTTGAGAATCTTCGTTTTCATGATGAGGAAAAATCTGGCGACGAACATTTTGCAAAGGCCTTATCCCAACTTGGCGATATCTACGTGAATGATGCTTTTGGAACCGCACATCGCGCTCACGCTTCAACCACGGTTGTGGCTAAGTTCTTTCCTGAAAAGAAGTGTTTTGGTTATTTATTGGCTAAAGAGATAGAAAGTATCAAAAAAGTAATGGAAACTGGTAAAAAACCGGTTTTGGCGGTTTTGGGAGGTGCCAAGGTATCCTCAAAAATCACAATAATTGAAAATATTTTAGACAAGGTTGATCATCTAATTATTGGTGGTGGCATGACCTATACCTTTGTCAAGGCAAAAGGTGGTAAAATAGGCGACTCCATCTGTGAGGGCGATAAAATGGAATTGGCACTTGAAATATTAAAAGAAGCCGAAGCCAAAAACGTTAAGATTCATCTGCCGGTTGATGTTTTGGCTGCCAACGATTTTAGCAACGACGCCGAAACTCAAGTCGTAGCCGTAGATAGCATACCCGAGGGATGGCAGGGTTTGGACGCAGGCCCAAAATCGAAGCAATTGTTTCACGATGTCGTGATGCAGTGTAAAACCATTTTATGGAACGGTCCATTGGGCGTTTTTGAAATGGAAAACTTTGCCAAAGGCACAATTGCACTGGGCGAAAGCATTGCGGAGGCAACCAAAAATGGTGCGTTTTCCCTTGTTGGTGGTGGAGATTCTGTTTCAGCAGTCAAACAGTTTGGTTTTGAGGATAAGGTAAGTTATGTGAGTACTGGTGGCGGTGCGATGCTGGAAAGCTTAGAAGGTAAGACCCTGCCTGGGATTGCGGCGGTGTTGGAATAAATAGCACCTACCTACCTTATTTCGAGTTTCTTAAAATTTAAACAGATAATTAAGGCGCATACATTTTCAGCAAAGCTTAAAGCATATTATAAGTGAATTAAATTTCCAATACCTCAAAGATTTTAAAACTTTTGGGGTTTAATATATTTTACAACGCACATTTTTCGACCTTGGTGCGTAGAACTTCTTTTTCAGTAACTTTCAGAACGAAACAATCCATACCAAAATGAAACCCTGATGACTAATCCTCCTTTCGCTTCTATGCATAGTATTCTTACATGTTTTTTCTTTCGCGCAGTCGGTTAGCACGGTTGATACCAGATTGATGCACCAATCCGCTGTAAGTGAGAGTCATATCGCTTTTATTTACGCTAATGACCTCTTGGTGGCAAATATAAATGGAAAAAATCCCGTCGACTTACAATTGATGAGGGTTTTGAAAGTTGGCCGGTATTTTCCCCAGACGACCAAAATATAGCCTTTTCCGCAGAATACGATGGTAATCTCGATGTATTTATCGTACCTGTTAGCGGTGGCGTACCCAATTAATTGACCTATCATCCCTGTCCAGATTTTGTTAGGGATTTCACTCCAGGTGGCAAAAGCGTACTCTTCACCTCACAGCGCAATATTTTCACAAATCGCTACGCTGAACCTTTTACCATTTCAATTGACGGTGGACCCATTACTCAACTTAAAATCCCAAATGCGTTCTGGGTATCCTATTCCGCTGACGGAAAATTTATAGCTTATACCCCAATCTCAAACCGATTTAACCAATGGAAACACTACCGTGGTGGTACGGCTTCTCGAATTTGGATTTATGAGGTGGCTACCCACGAAGTCATTGAAATTCCCAAACCAGCTTCGGGCAGTAACGACTCCCAACCGCAGTTTATGGATGGGATGGTTTATTTTAAAAGTCACAGGAATGGGGAGTTTAATCTCTACAGCTACGCCCCAATTTCTAAATCGGTAACTCAATTAACAGCCCATAAAGAGTTTCACGTGGCTAATATTTCAGCAAACGCAGGGCAGGTAATTTATGAGTAGGCAGGATATCTTCATATTTACAATCCTACCAACAAGCAAGTAAAAAAGTACAAATTAATATTGGCACCGATCTATTACAGTTGCGCCCTAAATTTGTAAGCGGTAAGGAATACGATAGAAGTGGGAGTATTTCACCTTCAGGGGCAAGGGTTGTGCTCAATTTTAGAGGCGATATTGTTACCGTTTCCGCTGAAAAAGGTGATGTAGAAAACCTAACCCAAACTACTGGAACCCACGAAAAAGAACCTAAATGGTCGCCCGACGGAAAGCATATCGCCTATTTTTCTGATGAGTCTCGAGAATACGCCTTACACGTGGAAACCACCGAAGATTCCAAATCCATAAAGAAAATAAAATTGGATGGCGCAGGCTTATATGCCAATCTTCACTGGTCGCCAGATAGTGAAAAAGTGGCTTATGTTGATAATAGCCGCAGTATTTTTATTACTCATATCGAGAACAATAAAACTACCAAAGTGGCTTCGGACGTATTGTATGTGCCAGGGGTGTTTCGGGAGCTATTTGGGAGCTGGTCACCCAATTCAGAATGGTTGATTTATAGTAAAATTCTAAAGACCAATTTTGAAAAGGCCTACTTATATTCTTTAGAAAACAATACATCCTATTCCTTATCTGATGGACTTAGCAATGTAACCGAACCAACATTTGATCCCAGTGGAAAATACATTTATATGACCGCTTCAACCGGTGCCGGACCAGTGGTCAACTGGTTCGACCAAAGTAATTAGGATATGCGCTCAACCAATAGTTTGTATTTGGTAACGCTATCAAAGGAAAGTGAAAATCCTTTTGCTCGAGAAAACGATGTGGAAGCTGTCAAGGATAAAGAAGAAGATGAGGATGCGAACGAAAAGAATGACAAAAATGATAAAAACAAGTATGAAGCCAAAAAATTAGAGATTGATATTGATAGCCTGATGAAACGAATTGTCCATATACCTGTTCCCGCAGCAAATTATTTTAGCCTTTCTGCGCCCGAAGAGGGCCAATTGGATTATTTGGCTTCTGGAACCAATCCAGAAAACCCAACCATGCTTAACAAATACGATCTAAAGGAACGTAAAAACAAATCACTTTTCGCAACCGATGCTTATAGTATTTCAGCTGATGCTAAAAAGATGTTGGTTTACATAAAAGGCGACAGGTTTGTTACAAATACTGGTAAAAGCCAGAGGGAAGCCCTTTGGCCGTGTCGTCAATTAAAATAAAAAACAACCCAAAGGATTAATGGAACAGTATCTTTCATGAAGCCTGGAGGGTTAAATGAGACTAATTTTATGATCCTGGTATGCATGGCGTTGATTGGACTGCCATGAAAGAGAAATACAGTACGTTTTCAAAGGATGTCCCAACTAAGGAGGATTTGTACCGTATGATGACCTGGATGTTCAGCGAACTTGGTGTTGGACATCATAGATTCGGTTCCAGAGGGGATGATTTTTCTGAAGCCGAAAATATAAACGGGGGGCTACTTGGGGTAGATTACACAATTAAAAACAATCGCTATCAAATTGAAAGGATTTACGGTGGCCTAAATTGGAATCCAGGATTACGTGGCCCGTTAACCGAGCCTGGTGTAAATATCGATGAAGGGGCTTATATTATTAAAGTTGATGGTCAAGAGGTAATTAGCAATGACAATTTGTATGCCTTTTTGAAAATAAAGCGAATACCTTGGTAACACTTACGGTGAGTAATTAAGCTAATTTTGTAAACCTGCACAAAAAAACTTATTTTGCCGTACCTGAAATAAGATGATCAACACATTTATGTCATTTGCTGTGTGCGTGTTAACGATATCTCCAAATTCAAAATCTAACCCCAACCGCTCAAAATTGACTGTAAGTCTAATAACATTTTAAAAGCGTTGGCTGAGGTAAATAGAGCTTTGGGTGAATTAAAGGGAGTTGTAAAAAGATACCAAATTTATAGATACACTTTCTTTGGAAGCAGCAAAAGACAGTAATGAACTAAAAAACATCGTGACAACGGATGATGAATTATACCATGCAGCTGTAGATGAAAAAATCACATCAACTGCCGCAAAAGAAGCTAAAAATTACACAACTGTTTTAAAATTAGGATGGGGTATTACAGAGAAAAAGGAATTTTAATTAGAAACGATATCTTTAAAATTCAAAAAAATCACTCCTCGTCATCCAATTAGAAAAATCCTAGGCACAGTTTTAAAAAACCAAATACCGTTGAGGTAGCATTTACGCCTCCCCAGAATTACAATGAAATAATTGAACTGCTTGAAAATTTAGAAATTTATATCAATAATCCAGAGTTCCATGACATAGATAGTCTAATAAGGAGACCAATCATTCATTATCAATTCGAAAGCATCCCCCCTTTTTATGATGGTAATGGCAGGTCGGGAAGATTATTAACTATGTTGTATTTAGTTCAACAAAATCTACTTGAAATACCTTTTCTTTAGTTGAGCAGTTACATCATAAAAAACAAAATTGATTATTATTGTCTGTTGCAAAAGTTAAGAACTGAAAATTAATTGGAAGCCTGGATTATTTAGATGCTAAACGACGTTGAAGAACCTGCTAGGGATACAATTGAAGTCGTAAACGAAATCAAAATCCAAATGGATGATACAAAAAAAAGATAAGGTCTCAATTGAGTTTTTACAGTTATAAATTAACTAACATTCTGTTCAAACAGCCCTACACTAAATTTGATTTTCTTGAAAGAGAATTAAGAATACATTAAAATATGGCGAGTAGTTATTTGAACACCTTAGCAAAACAGGGTATGCTAACCAAGGAAAAAAATCGGAAAACGTACCTACTAAATTAATCAGAAGTTGTTCAATACATCAACAAGAAAATAATGAAGCAATTATTAATAGAGCACCAAACTTCCAAATCCACTAAAAAAATACGATTTTCGTATTTCTATCGTTGACAGATAAATTAATTATCCATGAACAATAAGCTAATTTTCCTAACAATTGGCATTTTCTTGCTAAGCCTTTCAACATTTTCTCAGGATAGTATTCCGAAAAAAACTGAGGTAAAGCCCATATTAGAAATTGAACATAAAACCACGCAGGCTACTGCCAAGGACTCTGTTATAGACGGTAAGTTTTATTCTAAAACAGATATAGAAATTAAGGCCGAGCTAGATTCCACAGCAATGAAGGCCTTGAAGGATTACGAAATGGCCGCTGTAATCGACCAAAAGTGGCTTGAGGAACTCTATAGCAACACGCTTTTCGACAGTATCTACCAAACCATTACCGAATTGGATTATGAGAAAGTTAATTATCCCGAGCTGCCAACCGATACCCTTAAAGCCAGATTGGTAGAGCTAAATGCCAGAACCCCTTTTAACATTGCCTACAATCCGTCTCTGGAGAGCGTCATAAAAACGTACTTAAAACGACGACGGGAATCGTTATCAAAACTAATGTCGCTGAGTGATTACTACTTCCCACTCTTTGAGGAAAATCTCGATAAGGAGGATATTCCGCTCGAGGTAAAATATCTGGCCATTGTAGAATCTGCTTTAAAGCCAAGGGCAAGGTCTAGAGTTGGTGCCACTGGCCTATGGCAGTTTATGTTTGCAACCGGAAAAGAGTACGGATTAAATGTAAGCAGTTATGTTGACGAACGTCGCGACCCTATTAAATCTACCGAAGCTGCGAGCAAATACCTGGCAAAACTTTATGGTATATTCGGCGATTGGGATTTGGCCCTAGCTGCTTATAATTCTGGTCCAGGTAACGTTAGCAAGGCTATTAGGCGCTCTGGAGGCTATACAAATTACTGGAATATTAGAGGTTATCTACCAAGGGAAACCGCGGGTTACTTACCGGCGTTTTTAGCAACCATGTACATTTTTGAATATGCTGAGGAACACGGTTTTAAAAAAGAGAGACCAAATTACCACTACGTGGAAACAGATACTATCCACGTAAAAAAAATGATAACCTTAGACCAGGTCTCCGAAATATTGGAACTCCCCATTGAGGAACTCCAATTTCTAAATCCATCTTACAAATTAGATATTATCCCTTACATCAAGGGCGAAAATTATACTTTGAGGTTGCCAAGACACACCATTGGTAAATTTGTTTCAAATGAAGAAAAGATTTATGAATATGTGACAGCAGAGTTCAATAAAAGAGAAAAACCGCTCCCACAGTTCTTTGATAGTGATAGTAAAGTAAGGTATCGGGTAAGGTCTGGGGACTATCTTGGTAGAATTGCCAGAAAATACGGCGTTCGCGTAAGCCAAATAAAGCGATGGAATGGTTTGCGAAGTAATAATTTGAGAATAGGCCAAAGGCTAACCATTTATCCCCGAAAACCTGTAACAAACAAGGCTGTAGTTGGTACCGTTACGCCTAAAAAAGTTGTTAATGCAGAAGGGAAAACAACCTATAAAGTGCAAAATGGCGATTCCCTTTGGAGCATTTCACAAAAATTTCCTGGGGTCTCAATTGAAAATATTCGAAAATGGAATGGTTTAAGCGGCAATAAACTAAAAATTGGAATGACTCTTGTAGTTTCCGATTAAAGAAAAATGACAACCAACATGCAAAAAACGACATTATTACTAGTAGCAATTATCACGGTTTTCTTTTCCTGTGAGGAAAAAGACCAAAAACGTTACGTACCAAAATCCAACGGCCAAATCAATGACTTAACAGTTGTTGCCGATAACATTTTATGGGAAAACGAGGTTGGCGATAGCATAAGAAAAATTTTAGCTTCCCCGGTTGAAGGATTGGCTCTTGAAGAGCCACAATTTGCTATGCGTCAAATGCCACCTGAGGTTTGGACAGGTTTTGCCAAAAAGAGCAGGATAGTGCTTAAAATAGAAAAAGGGCAGCCGGCAGATACCCAAATTTTAAAAGACGCATTCGCTAGACCACAAACGCTAGTGGTTATCGCGGGGCAGACTAATGCCGAAATTATTGAGCAAATAAAAAGAAATGCCGAGAAAATAAAGGATGTTTATAATAAAGAAGAGATTACTGAACGCCAAAGGCGTACAAAAAAGTCTCTGTTTAACGATAAATCAATTAATGAAAGCCTTGGATTAACTATCGAGGCCCCTACGGCCTATCGCATGGCAAAGGCAGAAGGTAAGTTCTTTTGGCTAAGAAAGGATATAAAAACGGGCACTATGGATATGATGCTGTACGAAGTACCATTATCTGCGATAAGAAAAGAAGACAGCACCGTGATGGACGTGGTTAGATTAAGGGATTCTGTTGGTAAAATTCATATCGAGGGCCCTGTAGAAGGCTCCTACATGGCCACTGAAGATGCATTCACCCCATTTATTTCACAAACCATTCTTGATAATAAACCAACTTTTGAAACCAAAGGCTTGTGGGATGTTGAGAACGCCTATATGTCTGGACCATTTATTAATTATGCCATTGAAGATAAGGTTAACAGACGCTGGGTAGTCCTTGAAGGGTACGTTTTTGCACCGTCAGTCGAAAAAAGAGACTATATTTTTGAATTGGAGTCCATAATAAAATCGGTAGAGATTGAGTAGGTATTTGGCTTGGTCTAAAAGTTTGGGGCGAAAACTTTATTTTCTGGCTATTAAAGTTAGTTTTGGCTGAAGAGATTAGAAGAAGAAGAAAAATAAAAAAGAGAAAAGAAAGTAGAGAATAGAGGAAAGAACTAATAGCTTTAGAGTAAAAAAATTCGAACTCGAACCTGAGTTTGAATCCGAATACAGATACTTCTTTTTAGGAATCTCTTTAAACAGTCCTTTTCAAGTTCAAGTTCAAGTTCAATTTCAGATTCAGTTTCAAGTTCAAGTTCGTCTTAATCATCGACTGCGACTGAAAACTAATTTATTATATTTGGCGAAATTTTCAACCCTTAAACATTGGTATAGCATGCAACTGTACAATAATTTAAGTGCGAAGGAAAGAGCCGAACTTATTGATAAGGCCGGGAAGGAACGTCTAACCATCTCTTTCTATACATACGCCAAAATCGGTAACCCCGAAATTTTTAGAAACCATATTTTTCTGGCTTGGGATAGCTTAGACGTTCTTGGTAGAATTTACGTTGCCAACGAAGGTATTAACGCTCAACTTTCCTTACCCGCAGATAGTTTTGAAGCGTTTAAAAACCATCTGGACTCCATTTCCTTTTTAGAAAACGTACGATTAAACGTCGGTTTGGAACACGATAATTTCTCTTTTCTAAAACTTAAAATTAAAGTTCGAAGCAAAATTTTAGCCGATGGTCTGGATGATGCAACTTTCGACGTTACCAATAAAGGTCAGCATGTCGGTGCAGAGAAATTCAATCAGCTCATTGAAGACCCGAACACTGTTTTGGTAGATATGCGAAACCATTACGAAAGTGAAATCGGCCATTTTAAAAATGCTATTACCCCAGATGTGGACACCTTTAGGGACTCATTGCCGATTATTGAGGAAGATTTAAAAGAACACAGGGAGGATAAGAATCTTGTTATGTACTGTACTGGTGGGATTCGTTGTGAAAAGGCAAGCGCCTACTACAAACATAGAGGTTTTAAGAAAGTGTTTCAGCTCGAGGGCGGTATCATTAACTACGTGCGCGAGATTGAAAGCAACGGATTGGAGAATAAATTTATCGGTAAGAATTTCGTTTTTGACGAACGACGCTCAGAGCGAATTTCTAAAGATATCATCGCCAATTGCCATCAATGTGGGAAACCCGCCGATACGCACGTAAACTGTGCCAATGAAGCCTGCCACCTACTTTTTATACAATGCGATGAGTGCAAGGAAAAAATGGAAGAATGTTGCTCAACCCAATGTATGGAAGTTAACCGTTTACCCTATGAAGAGCAAAAGGCTCTCAGAAAGGGACAAGGCAATAGCAACGACATTTTCAAAAAAGGTCGTGCAGATCATTTATCGTTCAAAAAAGATTTACGTAACATTTTTGATACCTTGCAGAAAAAGCATTAGATGAACATCTACAGACTTTTACAATTAAACCGAAAAATTAAAAGCCACAGGATTAAGTTCTTGGGGCTTTTTCTGTTGCATAAG
>Ga0207419_1002462_pt1 | contig 12191 bp, 9 predicted proteins | sample ElkSloMetagenome_4_FD_184723 | JGI IMG/M metagenome (GOLD analysis project Ga0207419, IMG submission 184723) | Hot spring microbial communities from Elkhorn Slough, Monterey Bay, USA - MD2A (version 2) | ecosystem: Environmental > Aquatic > Marine > Intertidal zone > Estuary: Microbial mat ... | reverse complement strand
GAGGTTTGTTCTTCAGCCACTCCGGATCTATCTGGATTATTTTGCGCGACTTAGCCGAGGGGTTATACCTGAAAGGACAACGGATAAATACAGCGATGAATTTGCCCGTATTGATGAGAAGTTCAACAACTTTACCCAAGATCTTACCAATAAAGTGGAATTTACCAGGAACATTGACAAAGGCAACTATGAAGTTGATTACAAGCCATTGAGCGATGATGATATATTGGGCGCTACCTTACTCCAACTAAAAGATGATTTACTAAAAGCATCAAAAGAGGAAGCTAAATTTAAGGAAGAAGAAAAGATACGTAGCTGGACAAATGAAGGTTTGACTTCTATTAATGAAATTTTGAGAAGAGACCAAAGTGGTATTCAGGCATTATGTGATCAAATCTTACAGAACCTGGTAAATTATCTCGATGCCAATCAGGGAGGAATATTCCTGCTCAAAAACAATGAAGAAGAAAAGATTAAATCCCTTCATCTTACGTCCTTTTTTGCCTATAACAGGAAAAAATATATTGAAAAAGAAGTCCTTCTTGGCGAAGGACTGGTAGGTACGTGTGCGCTGGAAAAAGAAACCACCTATATAAAGGAAGTACCAGATAATTATATTTCTGTGTCCTCAGGTCTGGGAGAGGCCAGGCCCAAAGCCTTGCTTTTAGTTCCGCTTAAGGTGGAGCAGGAGCTCCGTGGTGTTCTTGAGATTGCTTCGTTTAAATTATTTCAATCCTATGAAATTGAGTTTCTTGAAAAAATTGGTGAAGGCATTGCATCTACCATTGCCTCAGTAAAGATCAATGAACAAACCAATTACCTTCTGGAACAATCCCGAATCCAGGCCGAGGAGATGTCCCATCAGGAAGAGGAAATGCGTCAGAATATGGAGGAATTGCAGGCAACACAGGAAGAAGCATCACGGAAGGAAGCCGAATTTACCGGTATGATGGAGGCATTAAATCAATCTGTGTTTATTGTGGAGTTTAACCGCGAAGGGTTTGTGCTCAGTTTTAATACAAAATTTCAGGAGCTGTATGGTGCATCACGTGATAGACTGGATGGAAAAAGATATAATACCATTTTTACCAATCAGTATGAAAATGACGAAGAAATCTTTTGGAAATCCGTATTAGAGAGATCTGTAAGCGTGAAGGGTTATATATCTGTTAAGGATCAAAAAAAATGGCTGCATCAGACATACACACCCGTAAAAGATGAAACAGAACAAATTCAGAAAGTTATTTGCGTGGCTGCAGAAGTTTTTGGAAAAATTCCAAATGAAGGTAATGATTAATGTATGGACAGGGTTGAATTAGGCATAGTAGATACGCGCAACATCATTAAAGTTCTTAATGATGTATACCGGTATGATTTCTCAAATTATGCACTTACCTCCTTGCGTAGAGGATTTGAGAATGTAATTACACGGGCATCCCTCCGCGATGTTGATGCATTAATTCACCGTCTGAGAAACGATGAAACCTTTTTTCCGGAGTTTCTTTCTCATTTTTTGATAAAAAGTACAGAAATGTTCCGGGATCCCTCCTTATGGCGGGTACTTAAAAATGACTTTCTGCCAGAGCAGCTTAAAAAACATTCAAGTTTCAAAATATGGCATCCCAATGTAATTGCAGGGCATGAACTATATTCTTTAATGATAATACTGCGTGAAGCCGGCCTGACAGATAGAACCCAGGTTTTTACTTCAGGTATTTGTTCTGAATGTATTGACCAGCTTAAAGAAGGTACATTTGGCCGGAAGGTTTTTGAAGTCAGCGCTGAAAATTATATCCGCTACCAGGGAACATCAGACTTTGCGCAATATGCATGGATAGAAGGTGAAATGGCCAGACGCGATCATCAGCTACTCGACAATGTTCAGTTTATTGAACAGGGGAAAATGTTTGAAGGGGCACCAAGGAATGTTAACCTGATTATTTTCCGGAATAACCTTATCTACTATAACCAAACCCTTCAGGACAGGGTGCTGGAAATCATGCATGATTCTTTAAGTGTGAACGGGCATCTTATCCTGGGTGTTATGGAAGCCATAACAGGCGCTGTGGCTAAAAAATTCTCCCTGATACATGAGTCAGAAAGTATTTATAAGAAAAAACAATAAGTAGAAGTGGATATGTATAAAGCGGTAATCATAGGCGGATCTGCTGGAAGTTTTCAGGTTGTTACCCGAATTCTGCATGCCCTTCCTCCAACTTTTCCCCTGCCGGTATTGCTATGTTTGCACAGACTGAAGCATGTGCGCTCCGGATTTGTGCAGGCATTGAGCATCAAGTCAAAACTACCAGTGATTGAGCCTTATGATAAAGAGCAAATAAAACCCGGACGGGCTTATCTTGCCCCGGCAAATTACCATATGTTTATTGAACTGGCCAACAGGTTTGCCTTATCAACCGAAGAACCCATGAACCATTCTCGCCCAGCCATTGATTTGTCTTTTATGACAGCTGCTCATGCATACCGCCATAAACTCATTGGAATCATTCTTTCTGGTGCAAATAAAGATGGTGCGTTTGGGCTTAAAAAAGTCCATGATCATGGCGGTATCACCATTGTACAGGATCCGTTTGAATGTGAGGTGAAAACCATGACAGAAACAGCATTGAAACTAACCGAAGTAAATTACGTATTCAAAACCAGTCAAATTATTGATTTCTTATTAAAAATTAAATGATCCATGAATGACCTAAAAAAATACAGGAATACCATACTCGTTTTATTTGTTCTGTTGATCATTTTTTTCTTTCTACTTTTTGCGGAAATTAAAACCCTGGTAAGCAGCAATGAAGTTGAAAAACCCGGGTTTTTGATTTACCTCACGCTTATTGGTATTTTTGTGATGGGGCTGGGTCTTGTATTAGTTAATTTTCAGTTGTTGATAAGGGCGGACAAGAGAAAAGGAATTCAGAATGAAGAGCTCGAACAGGCACTCAATAAGCAGGATAATACTGACAAAGAGGCTGAAAGTAAGGGAGAAAAAAGAGAAAAACAAGAAAAGAATAAGCTGGATCCAACAAAATATGCAAAAAAAATAATTCCATCTGTGCAGCCTGATGATGATTTTCAGCGCTTCTCAGAAAAAATGCTGAGCAACTTTGCAAAAGAATTCAACATTGTTCAGGGTTTATTTTTTATTCGAAATGAACAGGAAGAGTTTTCGATGAAAGGGCAGTACGCATATTATTCTGAGGAGCAACCCAGAAGTTTTGTCGAAGGCGATACCTTACCCGGACAGGTGGCTAAGAACCAAAAAATATTAAAAGTCCCCAACATTCCCGAAGGGTATATTACCATTCTTTCAGGGCTGGGAAACAGTTCGCCCAAAGTGCTCGTGATTATTCCCATTGTTATAAAAGATAAAACACAAGCAATTATCGAACTGGCCTCTTTTTCTGATTTTGATGAAACCCATATACAACTTTTCGAAGATCTGAGCAGTATAATAGCAGAAAATATTAATAATCTCATTAAAAAGTCATAGACGCAAAACAATATGGCCTTAAATTTATTTTCAGATACAGACAGCATAGATAATAAGCAGCTGAAAGCTAACATTATAACAGGAGCCGCCGTTGGTTTAATTTTCCCAGTGGTTGCCTGGATTGTGGATTTTCTGTCTAAAGATATCCCTTTGTCATTAAAAGGCTTATGGCAAATGCATCTTGAGAATCCCCTTCTCTTTTTTATTGATTTGGCACCGCTTGTGCTGGCCTACCTGGTTTATTACCTCATGCAGCAACGGGGCAAATTCGCAGAAAAATTTGAGAAGGAAATCCAGAGAAAAGATGAGCGCATTGAGAAAAATGCCGTGTTTGCCAAGCGCATTGGCGAAGGTAATTTTAAAACTGAGTTTGAGGTGGAAGACGAGGATGATGTCCTCGGACGCTCTCTCATTCTGATGCGTGATAACCTGCTGAGAAATACCCAGAAAGAATCCGATCAAAACTGGATAGCCGAAGGGAAAGACCTTATTTCAGGAATTCTGCGCATGCATAACTCTATCGAGGAACTTTCCACCGACGTTATCATCAACCTGATCAAATATATTCAGGCCATTCAGGGTGCACTTTATCTTTACGATGAAGAACAAAAAAAGCTTGTAAACCTGTCTACTTATGCTTACGATCGAAAAAAGTATATAAACCAGGAATTTAACATTGGAGAAGGATTAATCGGGCAATGTGCATACGAAATGGATATTATCTACCGCACTGAAGTTCCTGATAATTACGTAACCATTACATCCGGTATTCTTGGCGATAAAAAACCTGCAAGTATTCTTATTGTACCTCTTATTGCTGATGAAAAACTGCAGGGAGTAATTGAATTTGCCTCCTTAGAGCCTGAAATACCTGAGTTATCCATTCGTTTCCTGGAGGAACTGGGAGAGATAATTGCCCGTACCATTTTTAATCTGAGCGTAAACGAAAAAACAGAAAACCTGTTGCGGGAGTCACAAAAAATGACCCAGGAGTTGCAGGAAAACGAAGAGCAGTTGAGGCAAAACGCGGAGGAAATGCGTGCCACGCAGGAAGAACTGCAAAAATCGAATGAAAAACTTGAAAGCCAGATTCTTGCTGTAGAAAATGCCCAGAAGAAGTTGCATTCGCTACTGGAGAATGCGTCTGAAATTATTTCCATTTATGACCAGGATCTTAAACCATCCTTTATAAGTCCTTCAGTCACAACAATACTGGGATTTACGCCGGACGAAATGATTAAAGGCAAGGACATGGACAGGCTTACCCGAAAAGGGGAAATGGAAATGCGGGAGATGTTCAACAATTTACTTGAAAAGCCTCAGGATGCCATTACCATCCAGTACACTTTTATGAAGAAAGATGGCGAGAAAATCTTCCTTGAAACCACAGGCAGAAACCTTCTACACGATAAAGCAATCCAGGGCATTATACTTAATTCACAGGATATTACAGAGCGTAAACGTGCCGAAAAAGAGGAACGTATGCGCTCTAAAATGCAAGCCCTTTCTGAAAACTCCCTTGACCTAATTTTACGTATCAGTACCACCGGACATATATTTTATGCAAACCCTGTGGTGGAGGATTATACCGGCATTCAAAGCAAGGATGTGATTAATAAGACATTCCGGGAATCAGGTATTGCCGAGGTTCTGCAGGAGTATTTTAAAAGTACCATCATCGAAATGAAAAAGACCCCCAAAAAAACCAACGGGGAAATTAAAATAGCCCTTAAAATGGGTGAAAAAGAGGTTGAGCGGGTAATGAGCATTGATGCTATCCCTGAATTTAACGAAAACGAACTTGAAACAGTTTTGTTTGTGGGGCACGATATTACCGAAGCAAAAAGAATTGAAAAGGAAATTCAGGATAAGAACCGTAAAATTGAAGACAGTATAAACTATGCTGAGCGCATACAAACAAGCATCTTACCCGATAATAAACTTATTCGGGAAACACTGCCTAAATCATTCATTTTTTATCGTCCACGCGATGTTGTCAGTGGAGACTTTCCCTGGTTTTTCCAAAAAGGCGACAATATATACATTGCAGCAGTTGATTGTACCGGACACGGAGTTCCGGGAGCCTTGCTTTCCTTTATCGGTTATTTTATTTTGAATAACGTGGTAGATCATGATATTGATTATAAAGCGGCAACTGTTTGTGATGAGCTTCATTATGGGGTAAGACGTACCCTTAAGCAAGACCGCGACGACGCAAATGCACGTGATGGAATGGACATCGCACTTTGTAAGATTAATATAAAGAAAAAAGAACTTCAATACGCAGGAGCACATCGTCCGTTATATTTGTTGCGTAATGGTGAACTAATTGAATACAAAGGAGACAGGAAGGCCATTGGCGGAATTCCACTGGGAAAAAAGAAAGAAAAGGACTTTACAAATTATGTAATCAATTTTATAAAAGGTGATAAAGTATTCTTCTTTTCTGACGGATTACCCGATCAGTTAGGCGGGCCGGAATTGAAAAAATACAGTCCCAGACGCATTAGGGAAAACATTATTGGTAATCCTTCGTATAGCATGCAGGAGTATCACTCGTTTTTTTCTGAGGATTTCAAAACGTGGAAAGGCGACCACAAACAAATTGACGACGTACTTTTAATTGGGATAGAATTTTAGTTAGATATTATTAAAAAAATAAAAAGTTTATTAATGTTAATCTCTAAGATCATGAATACAGGGCAAAACAATGCAAAAGGCTTTCTCGAGTTTGTATATGAATTTTATAAATCGATGAAGGCGCATGAAATAACACTGGTGTATGAGGGGGAAATCACGCATCAAATTACAAAAGCATTTACTTCCTTAACGGAATCAAATATGGCGAAGGAAGAAGAAACCGGCGCTGTTCAACGCAAGGTGTTTCACGTTATGGTTGAGTGTTTGCAGAATATTAGCAAACATGCTGATGATTTCTCGTCGGCAGACGATTATCTATTTTCAGGGAAAGGCATTTTCCTCGTGGCAAAAGGCGACGATGAGTATAGCGTTACTACAGGCAATGCCGTAGATAACAACCGTATTCCTGAATTGACTGAAATGCTTGAAAATATAAACAGACTGGAAAAAGACGATTTGAACCAGTTATATAAAAAGCAAATGAAGGAGGGACGCCTCTCAGATAAGGGAGGAGCCGGACTGGGCTTTATTGATATCAAACGTAAAACAGGTAAAAAACTCGATTATCACTTTTTGCCTATTTCAGAAACCAGTTCCTTCTTCCTATTAACATCTACGATTTCAAGAACAATGTAATTTATATCAAACTATGGAAATTATCAAAATTGCAGGTACAGAAGATACCCCCAGCATTCATCTAGATCTTGAGAATGACATCCTGGAAATATCAGGTCGTTCATTGCCCGAGGATGTAGCAAATTTTTATGAGCCGGTACTTACATGGCTCGATGAATACAGCAAAAGTCCAAAGCCCAAAACTGTCTTTAGCTTTAAACTGGTTTATTTTAATACAGCATCTTCTAAAATGCTCCTTGACATTTTAATGAAGCTTGAAGATATACATGCTGATGGACATGAAGTGCTTATTAACTGGTTTTACCCAGAAGACGATGAGGATATGGAAGAAGCCGGAGAAGAATATGCCGATATTGTTGATGTTCCCTTTGAAAAAATTGCTTACAATTAACAACCTTTTCGTTCAGTAATTATTTGTCTGTTACGCCAGGAGCATCGCAGGCTCCAAAATTAAAACCTTATGAGTGAGGAAATCTTAAAAGCACTGATGCAGTTGTTTGCCATTATCGCAAAGCAGGATGAAGGTGTGGAAGAGAATGAGATTGTTTATGTGAAAACATTTCTTACCCAGCAACTGAGTGAAGAGGCTGTGGAGGAATATTATGAGCTGTTTGAACAACATGCCGGCCTTAACAACCAGGAAGTGGAAGTTGAAGGTGCCCAGCGAAAAAAGAAACTCACCTCAGTAAAGGATTCTGTTAGAATACTCGGCCTTTGTAAGAAGATTAACAAAACCCTTACACAAAATCAGAAAATTGTTGCGCTTGTACGGCTTTTTGAGCTGGTAAATGCCGACCGGAAGTTTTCCGAGCAGCGAATGGCCATTATAAATACTGTTTCAGAAGTATTTAAAGTCAGTAACGAAGAGTTTCAAAGCATCGAAACATTTGTCATTAAAAATGATCCGGAAGAGATGGATGATCCTAACATGATGATCATTAATGACAAAGAAAATATTCCATACAATCGTTGTAAACATACCCTGACAGAAAAACTTGACAAAGATATTTTCATACTCAGGATACCCAGTGTTGACCTTTACTTTTTAAAATACACCGGGGACCAGGATCTTTACCTTAACGGTTTGGGTCTGAATAATAAAAGAATATACTTGTTTGCCAAAGGGAGTACTGTAAAACTGCCCAAAGGCAAGCCCATATATTATAGTGATGTTGCTGCACATTTTCTGGCAGATATCACAGAGAGCAAAATATCTTATGATGTAGATAAAATTGAATACCGGTTTCCCAATGGGAATATTGGTTTACGCAATATTTCATTTTCTGAGGGCCATGGGCGCCTGATTGGTATTATGGGCGCTTCCGGTGCCGGTAAAACTACCTTGCTCAACGTGTTATGCGGTATTGAAACGCCCTCAGCCGGTGCAGTAAAAATTAATGGCGTTGACCTTCACAGGGAAAAAGATGATCTGGAAGGTGTAATCGGCTTAATACCTCAGGACGACCTGCTTATTGAGGAACTTACGGTTTTTGAAAATCTCTACTATAACGCCAAACTATGTTTTAAAGATAAATCAGAAGAAGAACTCACAACCCTTGTGGAAAAAACCTTGTCAAACCTGGGATTACTTGATCGAAAGGATTTGAAAGTTGGTTCTCCCATGAACAAAACCATCTCCGGTGGACAACGAAAAAGGCTAAACATTGCCCTTGAGCTTATCCGTGAACCTTCCATCTTGTTTGTTGATGAGCCTACCTCAGGCTTATCCTCCAGGGATTCAGAAAACGTGATGGACCTGCTCCGGGAACTTACCCTGAAAGGAAAACTGATTTTTGTTGTTATTCATCAGCCCTCTTCTGAGATTTATAAGATGTTTGATAAGATGATTATTCTCGATACCGGGGGTTATATGATTTATTATGGAAACCCGGTGGAGGCAGTGATGTATTTTAAACGGCTTGATGCACAAATAAACAGCGAAGTAGGGGAATGCCCTACCTGTGGTAATGTAAATCCGGAGCTGATATTTAACATCATAGAGGCGCGGGTAGTGGATGAATTTGGCAATTACACCAACCAGCGAAAAGTTGCACCAGAGAAGTGGGAAGTACGTTGTGATGAGAACATCCAGCAGGAACATATTGATTCCGTAAAAGAAAAACCTCCAAAATCTTTGAATATACCCAATTGGTTCAAGCAATTTAAGATATACACCATACGGGATTTTCTCTCTAAAATAAGCAACAAACAATATATTGCCCTGAATCTTTTGGAAGCTCCATTGCTGGGTTTTATACTGGCTTATATTATTCGCTATATTGCCGATCCGAACTCTCGGGCCTATATTTTCCGTGAGAATGAGAACATTCCAATTTATATTTTCATGAGCCTTATTGTAGCCCTTTTCCTCGGCTTGACGGTAAGTGCTGAGGAAATTTTTCGCGATCGCAAAATACTAAAACGCGAAGGCTTCCTGAATTTAAGCCGGTCCAGTTATTTGTCCTCAAAAATATTAATTCTTTTTACCATATCAGCCATACAGGCCATTACTTTTGTATTGCTGGCCAACTGGATTCTTGGCATCAAAGGCATGAATCTGTATTATTTCCTTGCTTTGTTTTCTACGGCTGCTTTTGCCAATATGCTGGGATTGAACGTGTCAGCCTCCTTTAATTCTGCGGTTACCATTTATATCCTCATTCCGTTACTCATGATCCCCATGATGATATTGAGCGGCGCTATGTTTAGCTTTGATAAACTTAATCGTTCAGTAGGCAGTGTGGATAAAGTGCCCTTAATCGCCGAATTTATGGTTACCAAATGGTCGTATGAAGCGCTTATGGTAAAACAGTATAAGGATAATGATTTTGAACGATACTTTTTTGATATTGAAAAAGCGGAAAGTGAAGCCGATTTTAAACAAGTTTATTATGTTCCGGAATTGGTGAACAGGGTGGATGAGATGATTGACGAAATAGAAAGCAATGGAAGTGTGAAAGAAACTGCTGATCATTTGCTTTTACTTAAAAATGAAATTGGAAGTCAATTAGAAACAGTGCCATCAATAGAATACGCTGATATTGATAATCTTACACCCGAGAAATTTACCATGGAGGTAGCTTTTGCTACCCTCGATTACCTCGAAGATCTAAAAAAATATTATGGAAAAGTATTCAGCCAGGCAAATGCATTGAAAGAGCAGAGGATAAACCGTATTCTGAGTTCCACACCTGAGCGTTTTAATCTGAAGAAAGACGCCTACCACAATGAAAGCATCTCAGACATTGTAAGAAAAGTATTCGAAAAAAATAAAATACTGGAATATGAAAACCGCCTGGTACAACAGATAGACCCTATATACCAGGATCCGAATGTAACCGGATATTTTAACATCCGCAGCCATTTCTATGCGCCACGCAAACACTTTATGGGCAGGTACTTTGATACCTTTTGGTTTAACATAACTATTATATGGCTCCTGACCATTTTTCTATACATAACGCTTTATTACGAGCACCTTAAGAAACTACTCGGATTTTTTGAAAATATAAAATTCAGAAAAAAGTAATCCGGGATCATTCAGGAATGATGAAATTTCCTGATTTATTAATACATTTGTTCAAATACGAAACAACTAATATTCAGAATTATGATTAAGCGATTTACTTTCTTCTTACTACCCTTATTTATGATTTATAGTTGTCAGTCAGGAGGAGAAGCTGATGCAGATTTTCAAATTCCAGACTCCATCGCAAATGATGCGGCTTTGGAGGTTTCCGAAGAGGCCATGGAGGAGATTGTTCAGAATATTTCCTCTCCGGTTGAAATGGCTGCGCTGATTAAATCAATGGGTGTGCCCTACAGTAATAAATATCTTGCTACTACAGATAACACTGATGATTTAAACACTAGCTTTGATCAGGCCCTGGCCCTTGGAATATTTGGCGCTGATCTTGGATATCTCAACATGTATAATAAAACAACCACTGTATTAGATTATATTGGTTCTATCTCCAAGCTTGCTGATGCACTGAAGGTAGGTCAGTTTTTTGACTTTTCAACTTTAAAGCGGCTTGCAACAAACAATACAAACCTGGACTCATTAATGTATATCTCTGTTCATAGCTTTAATCAAATGGATGATTACCTGCGGGAAAACAATCGCAGCAGCTTAAGTTCGCTTATTGTGGCCGGCGTATGGATTGAGGGGCTGTTTCTTGCTACTCAGGTAGCCAAAGAAAATCCTGGTGAAGCCATAGCTGAAAGGATTGGAGAACAGAAGCTTATGCTTGCTGACCTTCTGCTAATACTCAAAAATTATAAAAAAGATCCGAATTTTGCCGAACTCATACTAAAGTTTGAACGTATAAAGGAGGAATTTGAAGAGGTACGTATCACTTATGAAAAAGGAGAACCACAGGCAATAGAACAGGATGGCATGCTGATGATTATTCAGAACGATAAAAGCATTGTTCACATTACAGATGCACAACTTGGGTCGATTATTGCCGTAACAGAGGAGGTAAGAAACGAAATTACCGGAAATTAGTGCCGGTTTTACAATGTAGTATAAAACACAAGATAAAAATTTCAGCCTGATGAAAAACACCACACTCATATTTTTCTTTTTATGTATGGTATCCTTCAGCTTTGTAGATGTAAACGGACAGTCAGCATCACAACTGGTAGATTTATGTGCTGCCAGTGCTGGTGATGATGCCACTTATCTCCAGGATTTTGTGGTAGAGCTGGAAGCTGCAAAGCCGGATGAAAAGCCTCCTGTTGCAAAATTTTCGATGGTATTAAAGAAGGGTACACTGTATCGCTTTACTGTATGTAATTCGGAATCTTCTCCTGGCAAAGGCGTACTTCAGCTTATCGAGGCCGGAAATTTGTTGGGCAGCACCTTTAATGCATCCACAGGCCAGGAGTATAAATCATTTAACTTCCAGTGTAATAAAACAGGGGTATACCATGTATTCATCACATTCCAGGAGGGAAAAGCAGGTTCTGCAGTTGGAATTCTGTCTTTTATAAAGGTTTTATAATAAAATATTATTGTTTTGTAAAAAGCATGACTCTCCCCGGGGCCAGGCTTTTTTTTGTATCCCCTTATGAGCTTTCATTCCTCATTTGTTATGTTTGTTATTTTACATCATTGATCTGATTTCCTGATCGTTTTATAGGGCAATTTGCAAATGCTTTATAGGACCAAGTGCCTATACATTTTTATGACAGGCATAACATGAAGCTTGAGTTATCTTTTCAGCCACTAAATAGGGCTTGCTGAAAAACTCACTTTTGACACTAAATCAGTAAATTACAAACAATAAAATTGTTATAAGTGGAAACCTTTATTAATTATTATGTGAATTTTCATGCACCTATTTTTTTAATTCAACCTTGAAAGTGTTAGCCAGAAAGCTGCAATCTGCTTCCCTGCCTTCAATTC
>Ga0207419_1002460_pt1 | contig 12197 bp, 14 predicted proteins | sample ElkSloMetagenome_4_FD_184723 | JGI IMG/M metagenome (GOLD analysis project Ga0207419, IMG submission 184723) | Hot spring microbial communities from Elkhorn Slough, Monterey Bay, USA - MD2A (version 2) | ecosystem: Environmental > Aquatic > Marine > Intertidal zone > Estuary: Microbial mat ... | reverse complement strand
AATGAGTGAGGATATAACTGTTGACCGCTTAAGGTCATAACTAACCCAGCTTCTTGCATTAGTGTTCTCAACTCTTCATTTTCTTGGGCTTTTTCTACTTGCTTTGTTACTGGCTGATGATCACCAGTCCATTGCGCTTGACCAGGACTCCGCCTAATACAACTTCTCCTACTGGAGTTGGTTCAGCCAAAGCTGATATTTATATTGCAGTTAATATTGCTGTATTAAACTCTGGTTTTTCAAAGTCAGTTTTTTTATTTATGCGGATATTAAAAATTGTTTTTTCAAAATAAATATCTTTAAATCAGCCCCTCTTTGATCAATTGATCTTGTAATTCATAAAATAGGATCAATAGTTCATTGTCCTGGACTCCTTGATATTCGGATAAATCATCATGGTTTGTTATTTCATCTATTTCGGAGATTTTTATTTCTATTTCACTTTCTAGTTCAATATTTTTATAAATCCATTTTTTATGTTGATGACCGTCTATTGCGGTCATATTAATATCGGGTTCAAATTCATTTCCATACTTCTTTAAGGATAAAACAATGGATAAATGGCCATCCATATTATTCAAACCTAATTTAAATATTACACCATCAATTTTAACTATAATTCCTTTCATATTTAAAAAAGATTAAATCAGTCCTTTCTTTTTTAATTTTTCTTTTAAAAGTTGATATTGAGCAATCAATAATTCATTTCTTGATTTTGAAAATTCTTGCGTATTGTAAGGATTCATTGTTTCTTCAATTTGAGTAAATTTGATTTTCATTAAGGCGTCCGGCTCAATATCTTTATTTATCCATTCCTTAAGATAGTTTCCTTCTATTCCTTTTGAATTCATTGAAAATCTATAATCATCTCCTTTTTTATTTAATGTTATAAAAATTGAAATATGTCCGTTTTCATCTGCAATGCCTAATTTATATAATACTTTATCAATCTGAACTTTAATACCATTCATGCTTACGAAATTTATTCATATTAAGCTACTGTATTAGACCTCTTTTTTCCAGTATTTCCCTTAATCTATGATATTGAGAAATAATAATTATTATTAGATTCTTCAAACTAATAAGATTCTAGTGGATCAGTAATTTATCTTTTTAATTGAGGTTCCCGGTGTAATAACTTGAATACTAGCAATAACCTCTCACTTTTCTTAATGATATAATAATTTAAACATGACCTATTTTTTATTCCTATAAATAATATGGATAATTTATAAAATCAATTAAACCTGACACCTACAAATATGCTTCAATCTTATATCTTTTCAAGTCAGTTCTTTAAAGATAAAGTATTAAAGTAAAATATTTTTATTGTTTAATTATTTAAACATTCAATTTTTTTATCTGTTGATTACAAATAATTTTTATCTTATTATTCAAATGAGGATAATAGTTCCAAAGCCATATTTCGATAATACCCTAACTTTTCATTTTCAATATAATATTTTATTAATTGTTTTATTTCATTTAAATTTTCATTTTCATTTACCTCTAACAGCAATATAGAATAATTTCTATTTGAATTAACATTTTCTCGTTTGCATTGAATTAATTGATCCTCCAAAGAAATATTTCTGTCATGCTTAAATCCCAAAAAAGAATATATTTTTTGAATTCTAAATCCTACAGATTTAATTTCATTTAATTGGAAATAATTTTTAGCTAAATTTAATAAGGCTAAATCATGAAAATAATTATTACTATTAATAAGTATATTATTTATATAATTTAATGCACCAGAATATCTGCCTAGCTTAAACAAAGCTTCTATATAATAGTATGATATATTAAAATCTTTATTTAACTCACTTGATGATTTTTCTATTACATCAACTACCTCATTCCAATTATTTAATTTTGCAAGAGAACGGACTTCTAAAATATCTAGAATATCTGAAGATAAAGATTTCTCTTCCCTTGCCTTCTCTATATAACTTATAGCAGTTTTTGCATTTACTTCAATTAAATCATCAATTTTTATAAAAACTTGACCTTTATCTTTATCTAACATATTTATTTTAATGGGCAATTTAGAAAATCCCAATATTCTTGCGCAATACAAAATTGTTGACAAGTACTACATAGCATATTCTTCTGGGCATATTTACCTGTACATAACTCAAACAATCTTCTACAATGATCCCTAACATTTTCTTTATTCCTCAAATGAGACCTAATAGTATAGTCAGCTAGCTGATAAACAAAAATTACTCCGACAACAACGGTTGCTCCGCCTAATACAACTTCTCCTACTGGAGTTGGTTCAGCCAAAGCTGGTATTGCAATTGCAGTTAATATTGCTGTATTAAACTCTGGTTTTTCAAAGTCAGGTTTTTTGTCGTTTTTCCAAACTATTTCAAAATTTTCGTTTTCAAGCAGATTTTCAAGCTCAGGTAGCAACCAAGCTCCTAATTCAGCATCATATGTGTAAATAACGCCGTTACTATCTCTCGCCTGCATTCCATCATAAGGATTATCAATAGAATTTTTTTCTTCAGCAGGCTCAAGATAATATGCAATATCAATTGGCTCAAGTACACCTGAATTTCCACCACCAATAGGAGTAGGTACTGAGTTACTTCCACTACTACTTCCACTACCACCTGACGATGAACCAGCATCTATTGTTTCTGGTTCATCATCAACTGCAAAACAATGAATTTCAGATGTTAGAGTAGTTTCAGAAACATGAGTACCATATTGACTTGAAGCCTCTGTCCACTCAAAATAGAATATTTCATTACAATCTACTCGACCTCTTTTTGAAATTTTTGATTCATATGTAGAAAAATCAGGATTCCCATTCTTATAATATAATTTACTTAATAGATCACCATTACTTTTAGTTATTTCAACATATCCACTATATATTTCCATGTTTTTTGAATATACATCCCCATTGATATATAGACTATCAGGCATATAAGTAATCATATAGGTAAATACATTAATCTCATCACTTACTATTATAAAGTTTTCAAATTCATTGGGGTTCTTTTGTAATAATGACAGGGTATATGTTAAAATACCATTGATTTTATTATCAACCCTCTATGACTTAGACCAATTTATTCTACTGAAAATATCAGAAGAAATTCTTCCATTTTTTGTTTGTTTGTAAATGTCGCTTTTTATAATTTTCTAAATCTTTATCTTTAGCAATGGATGTGAATTGTCTATTGACATGAGAGTGATCTACGAACTCCACGTCATTGCAATTAGTGTAAAATAAAAGTAATAAGATAATAAAAGCAGGTATTTTTCTCATGATTAATGATTTTAAAATCAAATAACCAAAATTAAACTTATTTTTTTTTATTTCGCAAGCTCTATAAATTAATTGGTTATTTTAAATCATAAAATTAACTAAAACAAAATTATTACAAACCCACTACATTCAGCTTTACCGCATACAATCCTTTCCTGGCTGTCATGAACAAAGTCTTTCCATCTTCCCCACCAAAAGTACAATTGGCGGGTAGTTCAGCAGGTTTGATGATTCCCAACAGCTTACCTGCCGGCGATAGCACCAGTACACCCCGTGGCCCGGTGCAGTACAGGTTGCCCTCCACATCCACTGCCATGCCATCCGGGTGGTTGTTGCCAAATTCGGCTGCGTCGAAAAAGAGGCTTCCAGCCACGGGGATACCTTCCTCGTTAAGCTCATAGCAGTACCAGCGAGGGGCATCATTTTGATAAGAACCTACGTAGAGAAATTTTTCATTGGGCGAAAGGGCAATCCCATTAGGCCAGGTAAGGCTATCGATTAAAAGCGTTAACGAATCGTTGAAATATCGATACACACCATTGAAGTCGAGTTCCTTGGCCGGGTCGTTTTGATTCTTGGGCAATCCCCAGGGTGGATCAGTGAAATAAATGGCACCGCTATTTGCAATTACCAAATCATTGGGGCTATTGAATCGCTTGCCCTGGTAGTGAGAAGTAAGCACTTTCATGCTGTCACCAACCATTTTTGCCAGCTGACGTGGCCCATGCTGGCACAGCAGCAAGTTGTCTTTCTGGTCAAAAGCCAGCCCGTTGCTATTGCCACTAGGCTGCTGGTGTACTGATATACTATCTTCCCTGCTCCACCGGTAGACCGTATTGGCAGGTATGTCGCTAAAAAGTAAATAGCCAGCCGGATGCCAGGCTGGGCCTTCAGTAAATTGAAATCCTCGAGCTAATATTTCTATGGTAGCATCTTCCGGAAGTATTGTTTTAAACTCTTCACTTAAAATTTCAAAATTATTCTCTTCTTCTTTGGGATTACAGGCAACAAATAAATATGGCAACAAAGAAATCCCAAATATTAAATTCCTGATCTTCATCATTTTAAAAAAATTATATTTTCTTATTTTTACGGAAAATTATAAATAAAACTTAAAATAATAAAATTTCCAACATGAAAACCATCTTGATCGTGGGAAGTGGACCCGGCATTAGCCTTTCCGTGGCTTATCGATTTGCTAGAGAAGGTTTCCAAACCGTATTTGTGGCCCGCAACGAAAAATCACTGCAACAGCTTAGTCAAAAATTAAACAACTTAGGCTTTAAAGCTTCCTATCAAATTTGTGATGTTACTGATTTTGAAAAGACACAACAGGTAATAAAACAAATTAATACTCAATCTCCTATTGATGTTGTGTTATATAATGCTGCTGCCAGCACCGGAAGTAACATGGAAGAAATAAGCAATAAAAGTTTGACCAGTGATTTTGAAGTAAATGTGGTTGGTGCTTTTAATGTAGCCAAAGCCAGCATTGAAGTTTCGTCGTCTGAAAAACCTATGGCATTACTTTTTACCGGTGGCGGATTGGCACTAAAACCTTATTATGAATATACTTCACTTTCTATAGGCAAGGCCGGACTTAGAAGCCTGGTGTTCAGTTTAGCTCAGCAATTTAAAGATACGCATGTTAAAATAGGCACGGTTACAGTGGCTGGATTGGTAAAAAAGGGTACCCGTTTTGATCCTGATCGGATAGCGAATGAATTTTGGCATTTATTTGCTGATTCGTCTAAAAAATATCAGGTGGAGGTAATTTACAAGTAATCCAGGATTATTCTCAATATCCAAAGCCTTCGTCGATACCCATGCCAAATAAGGCGTAGTCATATTTTACCGGATCTTCCGGGTCAAATTTACGAAGGTTCGCCGTTAGCTCTTTAGCTGCCTTCCAGCCATTTTGTTTTTCCGTAATTAAACCTAAAACCCTGGCCACTCTCATTACATGCAGGTCGCATGGGCAAATTAGTTGGCTGGGCTTTATATTTTGCCATATGCCAAAATCAACACCGTTGCTATCTTGTCGCACCATCCAGCGCAAAAACATATTCAAGCGTTTACAGGCTGAGTTTCTCTCTGGCGTGGCAATGTGTTTTCTGGTTCGGGTGGGGTAATCGGGTAAGCTAAAAAACAAGCGATGGAAATTTATTAAACCATTTTGCATATCGTCTCCTGAATTTACATTTTGCATAAATGCATCTTCGAGGGTTTCATGATGCGAATAATATTGCTTAAAAAAGGATATGAAATACAGCGTATCAGTAAAATTGAAAGTACGGTGCTTAAAGTGTTCAAGCTTTTTCAGGTCTTGTTCCTGGTGGTTTAATATAAAATCATAAGGAGCATTGTCCATTAGGTTAAAAAGCTCTTTGGATTTATTGATAATTGTAATGCGCTGCCCCCAGGATAAAATGGCCGACCAGAAACCTGTAATTTCAATGTCTTGTCTTTTTTCGAAAAGATGAGGAATAGAGACCGGGTCATTAATAATAAATTCTTTTTGATTATAAGTGGCTACTTTTTCATCGAGCAGCAGCTTCAATTCTTTTTTTGTCAATTTTGGCATCTTAATGCAAAACTAATAGAAGAAAGGATACCCTGACTAAAAAAAAACCCATAAAAAAAGCACTGCAACAATTATGTCTACAGTGCTATTCACTTAGTATTAAAGCGAAATTTGATGACACTCCGGTTAATTAAAAAATAGCTTCCTCCCGTAAAAAATAGTATCAAATCAAAATCACTTAATTAGAGCCAATAATGTGCCAAAGCATTATTGCCCCTTAAAAGCCTTTTTTACAACCACAAGTGTGGAATTGTTTCCTCGTTTTGTTATTTAGTTCTTAATAATTACCCACTTCAACTTATCCCTTTTTGTAATTAGATATTTTTACCTTGATTACCAAAGTTGATTTTATTGTTTTTGTCCTTACTATTTTAAATTTTTACCTGATACCAATTAAAGTCATCTGGTTTGCTATAGTAAATATGGCTCAGTTTATACAACAGGGCGTTTTCCAAAGGTTATTAGCTGGTATTCTTCCAACATTCTATTTTATTAATGGAAATATATTATAATGCGTTTTTCTTCATAAGCTCTCAACAATTGATCAAATATGAGATTAGACTATCATCTTTAATTTATTTTTGACTCAGAGTCATAAAAATCAGCTAGACTTTCTTAATTTAAAAATTTAAAACACTAACTACAATTCTTCTTCTATAGCCATATAGCTTACTACTTTATTGTCTTTATTGCGGAGAGGTTGGATTTCAATTTTACATTGATAAAGCGAACCATCTTTTTTATAATTATGTATAGTAGCCACTACAGGTTTATGTGCTTTAATATTTTTTCCTATTTTTTCCAGTTCTTGAGTATCTGTGGCAGGGCCTTGGAATATTTTAGGTGTTTTGCCAAGCACTGCATCTCTTTCATAACCCGTCATGGTTTCAAAATGCTCACTGGCATAAATAAATTGTTGTTTAAGATCCGTTATTACCAAAGCTTTTTTTCCTATTTTAAGAATGTTCTTTAACGGCAATAAATTAATTTGCCAATCAAGTTTATAAGATAGATTCTTAAGATTAAAAAAATCTTTGATCCAGTTACCTTCCTTTTCTATTTTCCTAAATGGAACAAATTCCCACGCCATTAAAGGAGCAATCAATCCTTTATTTGCATGAGCCAACATATTTACATATTCTTTACTCTCGTACATATTGGTTAAGTCTTCGTTATTTGTAATTAACAACTGAAGACAACTTGTTAAAGAAAAGTGTTTTAAAAAATAGCAATGCTTATTTAACTAATAGCAAAATTTAATTCAAATACCTTTTTAATCTGTATAAAAATATACTTCAGCCTCTTGATCAGCTTTTTTCCAGGCCCTAAACATACCTGGCGTATTGAATTCAACAGCAATATTGCCTTTTTTATCGAGCGCAATAACACCCCCTTTGCCTCCCATTTTTTCCAATTTTTTATGAATAGCATGCTTGGCAGCCTTTTTAAGTGTGTATTTCTTATATTTCATTAATGCCGCAACTTCGTAGCTAATCATACCTCTTATAAAATATTCGCCCTGGCCGGTAGCAGATACTGCACAACTCTCATTTTCGGCATAGGTACCTGCCCCTATGATGGGTGAATCGCCTACCCGGCCATATTGCTTGTTGGTCATACCACCGGTAGATGTGGCAGCTGCCAGATTGCCATTTTTGTCTAAAGCTACTGCTCCTACAGTTCCCCATTTATGAAAACCAGCATTATTTCCTTCTCTTTGTAGCCTTCTGTCCAGTTGCTCCTTTCTTTTTTCAGTATAAAAATAGGACGGATCTACCATTTCCAATCCTTGCTCTCGAGCAAATTTTTCAGCCCCATCACCTACTAACATCACGTGAGGTGAAGCTGTCATTACTGCCAATGCAGCATTAATTGGATTTCTTACGGTGGTAACACTAGCAACCGCGCCCGCTTGCAAATTACTTCCATCCATTATAGATGCATCTAATTCATTTTTACCCTCACTTGTAAATACAGCCCCTTTGCCGGCATTGAATAAAGGTGAGTCTTCCATGATATTCACTGAAGCAATCACAGCTTGTAAACTAGTACCACCATTTTCTAATATTGTATTTCCTGCCTGCAATGCTTCAGATAATTTTTCTCGGTAAGCTTTTTCCTCTTCAGGTTTCATATTGCTTATATTGCCGGCACCTCCATGCAGTACAAGTACCGGTTGTTGAGCTTTTGTTTCAAAAAGAATAATAAATACCGTAATCAATAAAATAAAATATTTTCTCATGCGTATTGGGAATTAATAATTACAATTTTTAAAAATTATTGAAATAATTATATTTTGATGAGTAAGCTGCAAAAGTAAATTTACAAGTAATTTATTACAATATCTAGTTTGTTTTATTTGAAAATCCTAATTTTGCCAATCTTATTCTGAAACCAAAGCAAGCAAAAGTTATGAGTGAAGAGAAAAAAAAATACTCGCCAGAAGAACTCGTTGAGTTTGAAACAATTATTACGGAAAAGTTAGACAAGGCCAACTCGGAGTTGAAGTTGCTAAAAGAAACTTTGAGCCGCACCAATGATTCAGGTACTGATAATACGGCCGGATCCAGCAAATTGCTGGAAGATGGTGCCGACTCGGCGGAAAAAGAAAGCTTAAGTCAATTGGCAGCCCGTCAGCAAAAGTTTATCAATCAGTTGCAAAACGCATTGGTAAGGATAAAAAATGGAACCTATGGCATTTGTGTAGATACTGGAAAGCTAATTTCTAAAGAAAGGCTGAGAGCGGTACCACATACCATGCATTCTATAGAAGCAAAGCTTAAGAAGAGTTAATTTTTGGATTTTTTATTACATCATATTGAAGCATTAATATTTTGCTCCCCAAATCCTATTGGGCTTGCGGAGATAAAAAGTTGCCTTTCAGAAATGTTTGAGGCTGATATTCCCTTAGATGACATCGAGAAAGCAGTGCTGGAGCTAATAGCTAAATATGAGCAGGACGAGTATTCTTTTCAAATTATTCGCTCAGGTGGAGGCTTTCAATTTTTAACTAAACCAGCTTACCAATCCAGCATTGGTATACTATTAAAACAACAAAGCAAAAAAAGGCTTTCTACCTCTGCATTGGAAACTTTGTCAATAATAGCCTATAAGCAACCCGTTACCAGGGGGCAAATGGAGCAAATTAGAGGCGTTAATTGTGACTATGCAGTAACCAAATTGCTAGAAAAAGAACTGATTGAAATTAGAGGAAAATCGGATGCTGTTGGCAAGCCATTGCTTTATGGTACCAGCGAAAAATTCATGGACTATTTTGGCATAAATAGCTTAGACGAATTACCCACGCCAAAAGACTTTAAGGAAGAAGAAAATGAAATAGGCAGAAAAGATGGTGACTCATAATGCTCTGCTTAGCAATTCAAAAAAAAATTTACACTTACGTGCTCACTTGGTGTGCAAAAGAGGGGATTAATTTATGAAGAAGGGGTATAGTGGAAAAAGGAAATCAAACAAATCACCAGCTATAAAAAATACAACCCGTGAACCTCAAAAAGAAGAGGTAAGACTGAACCGATACATTGCTAATGCTGGAATTTGCTCACGGCGTGAGGCTGATAAGCTCATTGAAGCGGGTGAAATAAAAATTAATAATGAGGTGGTTACAGCACTGGGAACCAAAGTAAAACCAGATGACAAAGTAAAGTACAAAGGCAAAGTAATAAGCCCGGAAAAACCGGTTTACGTACTATTAAACAAACCTAAAGATTTTATTACTACCACCAGTGATCCTGATGAACGAAAAACTGTAATGCAATTGGTGAGCAATGCCTGCGATGAAAGGATTTACCCCGTGGGCAGGTTAGATAGGAATACTACCGGTTTATTACTTTTTACCAATGATGGAGATTTGGCTAAAAAACTTTCTCACCCCTCGGGCAACGTGAAAAAAATATACCAGGTAGATCTGAATAAACCCATAACGGAAGAAGACTTTCTCAAAATTAAAGAAGGTGTGGTGCTGGAGGATGGGCTAGCCCAGGTTGATGATATAGAAATAATATCGCCGGACAGCAGTATTCTGGGCGTAGAAATCCACATTGGCCGAAATAGGATCGTGCGCAGAATTTTTGAGCATTTAGGATATGAAGTGATAAGATTGGATAGGGTGATGTATGGCGGCCTTACCAAAAGAGACCTTTCGCGAGGTAAATGGCGTCTTCTTTCAGATAAAGAGGTGCTGCAGTTGAAGCATTTGAAATAGGTAATGTGGAGGTGATTGATTAATCAGGGAAGAAAAGTAAGTAATCTGCTTGATTAAAAAAATGCATATTTTAAACCTGTTTTGCCCTTTGTTGCCATAGGTAATCCCTTATTTTTGGTATAAAAAAAATAGGTGATGATGTTTTGTAGTAGACCCTGCTGCAGTGCATTCTACGAGGAGATTTCTCGCTGCTAATGCCCGCCTCCTACGGTAAACCTCCGGAGGCCAATGGGCAAAAGCAACATTACAATGACGTCGTATCCAAAGCGCAGAAAGTCAGACACTTGTAACCATAAGGCCAAGCTTGCTAGCCTCCTTCCTTAGCCTGTTTATTTGCCTCTGACGTTGTTTTTCAGTATCTGTTTTTAATCGTTCCGGATCAAATTCAACTTTATTTTTTAGCATTATATAAAATATTGTTGCTAATCTTCTTGCTACAGCTTTTATGGCTTTTTTGCTTCCTTTTTGAGCTGATAACCTTCGATAAAGATGACCCAGTGTGGATTTGCTGTTCCAAAGAGACTGGGCTCCCAACCGAAAAGCTTGCGTTGCCAAATTATTAGTAAATCTTTTTTGATATCCTAAAATTTTCCCTCCGGAGATTTTTGGTCTGGCAGCTAAATTAAGCCAACTGGTAAAATGTCCTTCTGTAGGCCATTTATTAATATTCAAACCAGTAACCGATATAATTTCTAATAATAACTTTTCTTCTAACCCAACTATAGCAGTTAGGTCTATTCCGGTTATCTTTTTCAAGTATTCTTTTATGTTTATACTATATTGATTTTTTCGCACGTATGATGTTTTAGGTTTTATCTCAGGCTTTTGGCCATTTTCATCTAATGGTAGCATACTTTGAAGCGACTCTTCAATGTATGCCTCATATTGCTTCATTTGCTTTTTATAAAAATTATAAGCTTCCAGGTTTAATCTTAGCGTACGAATATCTTTAATATGATAAAAACCTGTCAGTGATTTAACTAAATCCTCTCTACTGGCTTTCAATTTTTCAATATCCAATCCATCTAAGATCGTTTCAGGGTTAGTGATTCCATCAGCTATTTTATTTAGAATTTGCATCCCTATTACTCCTTCAATATCGCTAATCAGATGTTGATATTTAATATTCATTACAGTTAATGTTTTTTGAATGCGATTCAAGGTATCACTCTTCATTTGCTGAAATACTCCCCTCTCATGAATATAGCTTCTTAATTCACGAAACTCTTCGGTGGCGATATGGGATGGCCTGAGTAAACCATGAGCATGTAATTGATGGAGCCATTGAGAATCTATTACATCTGTTTTCTGCGCATCTGTATTTTTAAAATGTTTAGGATTAATTAATGTGACCTCTACATTTTTCTTTTCTAATATTGAGAATAAAGCCTGCCAATAAGGTCCAGTAGCCTCCATTGCTACCTTTGTTACACCTGCTGATTTTAAAGTGTCGGCCAACTGTGTTAAATCTTCAGTGTAAGCATCTATCTCAAGTAGAAATTGCTTACCTTGCCTATCGCTATAGGAAATCATCATCATGGTACTTCCTACATCAATTGCGGCTGAATTGAGATTGATAATCGATAAACCAAATTTTTGATTTACTTCTTTTGGTTGTGCTTTTCGCTGTTCCTTCATAACTTTAATCTTTAAATGTTTAAAAAGCAAGGCAAGCTCTGTTGCTCGAGGAAAGAATCAAGCTTACAAACATGGTGTTCTATTAGAACCCGATAATATTTTTTTCGAAAAGCAACAGTCCTAAACTCGAAAACGGGCTTTAAAGGCGCCAAACGGTCTGACAGGTTTTGTAGCTTGCCTGCTTTTTTATCTAAAATTAGTTCAGACAAACGATTTTCTCCACGTCATCACCTATTTTTTCACTTTGCGCAGCTAAGTGTGGAGACTCGAAATGACGTGCTTTTGGTTGCTTTGCTGCGTTAGTCTTTCCAATACTCGAGGCCAGCAGGATGCAGCCTCTTCCCCACTTATACGTCATTGTAATGCCACTTTTGCGAAGCATTAGTGGCGAGAAATCTCCTTGAGAAATGCAGGGACCTAATGGGAACAATCTCGTAAAAAGGGTTTTTGCCATTAAATACCTGCTA
>Ga0207419_1002459_pt1 | contig 12202 bp, 10 predicted proteins | sample ElkSloMetagenome_4_FD_184723 | JGI IMG/M metagenome (GOLD analysis project Ga0207419, IMG submission 184723) | Hot spring microbial communities from Elkhorn Slough, Monterey Bay, USA - MD2A (version 2) | ecosystem: Environmental > Aquatic > Marine > Intertidal zone > Estuary: Microbial mat ... | reverse complement strand
CCTAGTATAGTCTGGCGTTGAGCCTTTTTATAGAGTCTACCCTCTAGCAAGAAGTTTCTGACCCCCTTTGGAGGGGCTTGCATCCCACCTCCCCCCCGATTGCCGAGGAGCCGATTGCCGATTGCCCCTTAGAAGCTGTTAACAAATTCAGCCGTTGCAGCCACAAAAGTTTCTGGGGCTTCATAAGGCATCACATTACGCCCTGGAATGAGTTTACCCTCCCCTTGGGGTAAATGCTCTAAATAAGCCTTGAGGCGTTCCTGGGGCGTTTCTGCGGCTCCCTGGCGGCCAATACTGGATGCACCTTCCCCAAATAACATTAAAGCAGGTTGTTCGATCTGCGCGATCGCGTCCCCGTAATCTTTGCGCCAAAATCCTGCTAAAAACGAGAATACCGCATAACGAGTTTTCATATCGGCTGACCCAAATTTCAGCATTTCTAGCCATTCTTCATCTACCGCTTCTTCTGTGGCAAAAAGTTGACGAATGGAGAAAGATTCGAGAAATTGACGACGACGAGCATAGCGATAAAAAGCACTACCCAAAGGAGTATCAAACAGCAAATTCCACAGTAATTTCTGTTGAGTGGATGGGGCTTCTTTAGTAATTAATCCCCAAGCGGGTGGCCCGGATGCGACAATCGCTTTAACGGAATCCGAGGCAACTTTAACCAACTCTACCGCGACCGGAAAAAGTGCGCCTTGTACCACCACAATAACAGGTTTTTTAATAACTGTTGTCACAAACTTTTCGAGTTGTGCAGCCCAATCTTCTGAGTAATACGCGAGGTGGGGTGCGTCGCTTTCTCCACAGCCAAGTAAGTCAGTATTATAAATCGGTAAGGTTTGTCCTGTCGCGTACCATTGCTGACAAAATCTTTCCCAAAATTGTCGAGATAAACCCACCCCAATCGGATGAATTAACAGTAAGGGCGTTTGGCTCGATTCGGCGTTATAAACATCATAAACGCATTCATATTCTTTGAAGGTATAGGAATCCGTTTGCGGTTCAAGATTATCAATAACACGGGTCGTTTCTGCGGTGGGATTGGAAGAATCTGAATTCATTTCTGACATAATATTTTCTGGGTGGGAATTGGGTACTGAAGTTGCTATAGCGGGTGTTTCTGTTTCTGAATTAGATTGATTTTTTAAGGGCATTTCTCTTTCTTTTTTTGGGGATTCTGCTTTAGTTTCTAACGCTGACTTTGATTCGTGAGTTTTAACAGTATCGGAATTGTTGGGGTTGGGCGCGATCGCGCGGTCTTGGGGTGGTAAAATAACTTCGGACTCGGTATTTTGCGCTTCAGAAGTCGTTAGATTACGGTTACTTTCGGGCAGATGGGAAGGACGAGACAAAGCGTTAGAAGTCAGACGGAATCGCCCTCGCTGTCTTTGACGTTTTCGGGAACGACGAGAGTTTTGCTTGAGACGGTTTCTCTTTTTCATCGTACAATAAGCATTTTCTAGACAGCATCAATACCAGAGCGAGATTTGGAAGATTATCTTCAAGTTTTGCATAAAGGCAAAGCTTTCTTTGGGCATACTTTAGATTATATAGTAGTTACAAATTAAATGTGAACCCTAAAACCTCGTTCCTAGGTTATACCTGGAAACGAAAAAACAAGGCTCTGCCTTGATTAGAGCAATTTTATATTATTAAGAAAAACCTAGATTTGAGTTTACGTTCAAAATGTAAATACTATATCAAGGATAGTAATATAAAATTCGTTTAATTAGTGAAGCTTTAGAACCTCAATTTCTAGCAGAAAATTTAACTTTACCGTGTAAGTAGGTAAGAAACCTGGATATTCAAATAGTGGTTATTTTTTTCGGATTTGATATTATGTTCAATAAAAAATTACCGACTCTCCAATTAATAACAATTAATCTTTTCTTATTCCCCCTTACGTTGAAGGAAAATGAGGGGAGTGGAGAGCGGTTTGGGGTGAGGAAAATTAATAGGAATAACGATATATCGCTTTGTAAGCGGCTTTACCATAACCTAAAATATCAATTTAGGATGCTTTAATTGATACCCCGCATCCTTAATTTTCTGATTGGAAACCTTGGCTTGACTCGAACGCTGACTCGGTTGCGACGCATCCCAAGTAATCGGAGGTAAATTATGCTTTGCAAACAGCTTGTCTGTGAGTTCTGCGCGAGTACAACGGTCATCGTCTGCGAGATTATAAATCCCGTCTAAACCCTGATTAATCGCAAAGTCAATCGCCCCGACAATATCCCCTAAATGTATCCAATTACTCGGCTCATTGCCACTACCAGGGCGAGTTTGTCCCGCAGCCCGACCGTAGATTTTAATCAACTCTCGATTCGGCCCGTAAATGCCCCCCAAACGCAGAATACAAACGTTTAAATTAGTATTAGCAGCATTGATTAAAACCTGTTCGGTTTCGGCTAGAATTTCGCTTTTGGAATTGTTCGGTTTAACCGGGGTACTTTCATCGACCCATTCACCGTTATGATTGCCATAAACCGAGTAACTTCCGGTATAAACTAATTGCTTGATATTGGGAAATTCCGGTAAGACAGAAGCTAAGGTTTTCGCGGTGTGTAGATAAGCTGATTCGTAGGCTTCGGCGCTTTTTGGGGCTACAGACAAAACTACAGCATCTTGGTCTTCTAAAACCGCTCGTAAGGCTTCCGGGTCGTCCCCTTTGAGAATAAAAACATATTTCGCGATCGCGTTCAAGTCCGCCACTTTATCCGGGGTAGTTGTGGTTGCAGTGACCGTAATTTCTGGATTATTTGTCCAGAGTTGGGCCACGGCTTTTCCCACATAACCACAGCCAATAATTGCTATTTTCATTTTTTCAATTCTCGCTCAATCGCACTCACCAATTCAGGAGATTCTGGTGCAACGCCACTTTTAAAACGTTCGACCACTTCACCCTTTTTATTAATCAAAAACTTCTCAAAATTCCAACCCACATCGGCTTTATTCTCCGTAGCTTGGGTCAATCGTTCGTATAAAGGATGTTGTTGCGAACCCACCGCATGAACTTTATCAAACAACTCAAAAGTTACGCCATATTTGGTTTGACAAAACTTCAGAATTTCGGGATTGCTTTTCGGCTCTTGTGCGCCATAATCATTACAGGGAAACCCTAAAATCCGTAAACCCTGGTCTTGATATTTCTGGTTCAATGCTTCTAGTCCTTTGTATTGCGACGTAAAGCCACAATAAGAAGCCACATTGACAATCAAGACAACATTGCCTAAATAATCTTTGAGGTCTTTTTCTTTACCCTCAATGGTCGCAACTGTAAAATCGGTAATGGTTTGAGACATGATTAATTACTTCAACTTACTAAATTAACGTTCTATCGCTCAGAATACGCCTTCATCGGCTCTTTGATAAAGCGGATATAGAAATGTTTGAATGTCGATTTCAACACGCGGGGTAAGCCAAAATCAATGGGAATTAACGCCGCAGGTAACTTCCAATCGGTCACCCGCAAATCCACGGGTTTTGCTAAAGGAAACTCAATATCAGCTAATTTCGGGCAAACTCCCAAGCGCTGAGAAGCTGCTACAGTAGGAATAATCGCAGGATCGACTTGTAACACTTCCACTAAGGCGCGGTCGAGGGCGAAAACGTCTCCAGACGCACCCAGAAGCCCCAGGAAGCGCGGCTCACCCCCACTTGGCCCGTTTCCTTCGTGGCCGATAATCCCGTCGATAATGGTCAAATTTGGGCGAATGGCGCGGGCAGTTTCTACCAGCATTTCCCCAAAGCGGTTAACATCTTTTCCGGCTTCCATGTGCCACCAAGCCTTCATTTTACCGGGGACGCAGCCAAAGAGATTTTTGACTCCCAAGGTCATCGTTAACTGGACGTGGGACTTCACTTTCGGGAGGTTAATCACCACATCCGCGGCCAGGGCTTCTTTCGACAAGCGTAAATGATTAAATTTCTCGTTATCGGTTGCGTAACGCTGGCCGTGAAATTCTACCACCTCGATTCCCAACGCCTCCATCATCGGGAGATAGCCGTTATTGCTGGCTACACCCCTGGCTGTCCCAAATGCAGGACTATCCCCAAAAAAGGGCTTTCCCCCCGCTTCTCGTACCATTTCAGCTACACACTGCACGATTTCGGGACGGGTAATACATTCGCGGCCTGGTTTACTGCCCGTGAGTAGGTTAGGCTTGAGTAAGACGCGATCGCCCTCTTTCACAAACGCTTCGATTCCCCCCAAAGGTGCAAGCAAAGTCGTCATCGATTCTCGCAGTCGCAGCAATTCGTAAGAATCGGCGGCTAATAAGCTTACCGTTGCCATTACAGTCGATACTCCTGAGATTACTTTAGCTGCAATTGTATCGAATTGTTGTGGGTATTGAAGGGGAACGTTGGTTCGAGGGGTTATTGGTTATTGGTTATTAGGACTACCGTTGTACATTGTAAATTGTGCATTGTACATTAGGACTACCGTTGTACATTGTAAATTGTGCATTGTACATTGTACTAAAAAGGCTAAACTCTATAGCCAGAAAGAATTTCAGCCCAAACCAGTATAGCAGTAAGCCTGACAGTTAGGACGTTTTGATTTGCCAGTCTGCCCTCACCCCAACCCCTCTCCCACGGGAGAGGGGCTTGTTTTCTAAGAATGGATGTGGTGTCTTAAATGTTTTGGCAGTTGCTGTGAAATTAAGTTTCAAAGAAAAGTCTACACCGAGAAACCGGATTTCTACATTCAATTTGATTTCGACAAGAAACCCGATTTCTGAGGCTACAACTCTACTCCGGTAACTTATACTGACTCACAATCCGCTTGGCAAATTCAGGGACGTGGGCTTCTAGCTTCTCGGGATAGTTGCGTTTGACGTAGAGGTAGTTGCGAGTGAAGTGGGAATCAATAGAAAACCGAGCATATTCTAACCCTTTAGGGCCAATGCGCTCAATCGCAACACCCATCAACTTTGCTGCCCACATGGGCAATGTTACCCCTTTATCATAAGCGGGAATGCTTTGTTGGACGGCTTGTTTGCGATCGCCCTTCGTCGAAACTGGCTGAGTCTCTAGTTGATCTTGAATCAACTCTAACATCTCGCGGCCCGTATCATTGCGTACCAGAATCCATTGCCAGCCAAAAGGCGCACCCATATAGCCTACAACAAGGTCAGCCAAAGAGTTGACATAATCAAAACAACTCATACAAGACGGGGCAAATACATCCTTGAGTTTATTGGTTTTGAGTCCAAAAAACGGCACTTTCTCAATTGAGCCGTCTTCATGCTTGAAATGTACCCGAAAATCTTGCATAAACTCGTAATGAACTACCGTATCCGGCGACTTACTTGTGGTTTCGAGGAATTTCTGCAACCCCTCCCGCGTCACATTATCCACACAAGGAGTCCCCAAAACATACAGCTTCTCCAAGCCTAAATCATCTTGTACCGCTCGCAATGCTTGGATTTGACAACCCACCCCAATCACCAACAATCGCTTCATTCCCGACTGCTCGATTTGCTCTAATACTGATAAATTAGGGGAAAGCGTCGGTTTATTGACCTTTGCCGCTAAAACTTCTTCAGGAGTCCGCGCAATCACAGGCATCGGTTGAAAACGGTCTTCTGGGGTATTCTGGACGCATACGACCCCTTCTACTATCCCCTGAGTCAACATCTCACAGGCAATGGTACTGACAATTCCCGTCCATTGTGCGCCTTCGATGGGTTGTTTTTTCTTGGCGGCCATCATTTCTTGATGCACGCCGAAGTATAATTCGTTATCGTCGTCTAAATTGCGGGCGCGATCGTGAGCTTGGGCTTCTAATTCCGCCACTTGCTGATTGAGAAAGGCACAAGCTTCTTTGACGTAGTGAACATAGTAAGTGTCGCACAGCCCGCACTCGCTACACAATTCCTTAGCAGGACGACGACTACCGGGTTTGAGGGCTTTGGCTTTGGCGTGTTTTTTATCTGGGACTACCGAGGTCATAGCAGGGATTAAGTTATAGCGCTTTTAGTATCTTTGGATAGGGTAAAACAGGTTACAGTCCCTTGGCGCGTTTTGTAACGGAATGTAACAACCCACTGATATTGTGTTCTTTTTCCTACAAAACTAATACCATAATTATTCTTTCTAACAGTTATATAATAAAACTTGTGACACTGAATAAATAACAATGACAAGTTGGCCAAACTCTATTAAATTCGTGGATTTGTTTGCTGGAATTGGAGGATTAAGACTAGGTTTTGAGCAAGCTTGCCAGTCTTTAAACTTCCAGCCTCAATGTTTATTATCCAGTGAAATTAATCCCGATGCTTGTCATGTTTACCAGCAAAACTTTAATCAATCTCCAGAAGGGGATATGTTTAAAATAGCGCAACTGCCACCCCATGATGTTTTATTAGCTGGATTTCCCTGTCAATCTTTTTCCTATGCGGGAAAAAAGAAGGGATTTGGAGATATTCGGGGAACTCTATTTTTTGAAATTATGCGGCTGATTGATATCAATCGGCCCAAAGTTTTGATTTTTGAAAATGTTAGAGGATTAATCAGCCATGACCAAGGGAAAACCCTAGAAACAATAAAGTTTGAGGTTGAAAAGCGAGGATATCATTTTCATTATTTTATTTTAAACAGTGTGAATTTTGGACTCCCTCAGAATCGAGTGCGAGTCTTTATGATTGGCATTCTTGAAGAAGATATTAAGCTCGATCTTATTTCTGATTTAGGCCCCAAAGATTCTCATAGTTAAAAGAAATTGGTATAGAAGTTAGTTTCCAAGTTACAACAAACAGTGTGATAGAAAGGAAGGCGAATGAAGCGCGATCGCGATTTACCGCTTTTCAAAATGCAGGTTGTTATGTTGCTTATATAATCGATGGTATAGGTAATTTTGAACGAGAATCAGCTTGCCATAAAATTTGTAATGCCAGTCACTGTACTGTAGCTTATCGAGATACTGAAATTGAGTTACTCGCAGAGTTTATTAAAGAGACATTTGAGCTTCGTCATTAACTGTTTGAGACATTCCCACAAATTGTAATTTCACGGCTGATAAACTCGCAACATACCAGGAAAACACAGGAAAAGACCCCCCAAAAAAGTACCTTGGGGGGTTATGATAATTGAGTTGCTGTTAAGCCCAGCAATTCTGCTAAAGTTGCTACACCTTAGTTACTTGCCATAACCGCAGTACTGACTTTAGCTTTAGCGGTACTGGGGGGCGTAACTAGGCGTAAACTGGGAAAAAGAAAATGGTTTTCTTCTACATATTGTGCGCCAAATAAACCTTTCTCGGCCCAAAAGTAACGATCTGTGGTATGCTCATTACGCTTAACAACGAGTAAAGCGGGGGGAACAATACCCTGAGCTGCAATATACTTACGAGCGGCAGTGACGGGTTTATCTTCGCCACTTTCCAGGTTAAACTGGGGTACTAACTCTAAAATCTTACGTCCTTCTTGGCGGCGACGACTTTTACGCTTGCGTTTCCTGGCCAATCTGCTTACCTCCTATTTCGGCTACTGTTTGTAATATTAGTTACAAAAGCCGTGGCTAGTATATCCGGTCTAAATAAAAATATCAAGCGGTTGACGAAAAAAGCAAAGACCCGGTAAAAAGGGCTTAAAGCTCTTTGGGGTATGGTGTGTAGCGCTTGAAAAGTGAATAAGGGCGATCGCGAATCCTTAACAAAAAGTAAAATAAGGACAATATCTGTTTACCTTCGGCAGTTTTGCACCAAAGCAGACACAATGTAAAGTAGGTACGCTCATGTTTGCTTGTTCATGTCTGAAACCCAGTCCATGTCTGTTCCCGCCAGTGCTGAATTGATTGCTTTGTGTCAATCCCAAGTTACGTTGTTAACCCAAGGCTTGGAAATGGCTTGGTGTGCGGTCTATCTAACCGAGGAATGGGCCGAAGACTTGCCCAATCTCTTGCCGATTGTGGTGTATCCTGAAAGCGGCTTGCGATCGCCCATTCCCATTACCAACCCCCAACGCTTGCTGGCTGCGGCTTTACCCGAAACCGAGCCAGCAAGCGTTGATGCTGATGCTAATATCTGGGGAGAAGGTCATCAAGTGGTACTCCCGATCGCGAATGATGATGCCGTCATGGGAGTTTTAGTCGCGGGTCGTCAGCAGCGACAATGGAACGAGCAAGAATTTGCCCAAATCGAGCAAGTGGCGCAAACCCTAGCCATTGCTTGTCAACTGGATCGCCGTCCGGCTTGGTATCAACGGCAACTGCAAGAACAACTCAACACCCAACAACGCTATCGCGATCGCTTTGATACCCTGTTGCATCAATTCCGCAACCCCATGACCGCCATTCGCACGTTTAGTAAGTTGTTGCTAAAGCGGTTATTACCCGAAGACCGCAACTACCAAATATCAGAAAGTATAATCCGAGAAAGCGATCGCCTGCAAAGTCTGTTGCAACAATTCGATGAATCCCTCGACGCGATGACCGTCGAAACCAAAGCCCTACCCCAAAATGCAACCCCCTTGTTGCCTCATCGTCGCGACGAAGATAGTTACAACACCTTAGCCCTGATTCCCGGTAAAACCCTCAACCTGCAAACCCTGGCTTTACCGGAAATTTTAGCGCCGTTGATGGCCTCGGCAGACGCGATCGCGACTGAGCGAGATTTGCACTTTCAAGCTCATATTCCCGCCGATTTGCCCCCTGTTACCGCCGACGCGATCGCCCTACAAGAAATCCTCAGCAACCTGATCGACAACGCCCTTAAATACACTCCAAGGGGCGGTCGTGTGATGTTACGGGCAGGACTGACGCGATCGCAACAACTCGGTATTGCCATTATCGACACCGGCCCCGGTATTCCCCCCGCCGACCAAGACCATATCTTCGAGCGCCATTATCGCGGCGTACAAGCCCAAGGAGACATTGCTGGAACCGGATTAGGCTTGGCCATTGCCAAAGACCTGATCGAACAAATGCAAGGCGAAATCGAATTAATTAGCCCCACCGTCACCAGTGGGGCTAATACCGAAATAAACCAGGGAACAACCTTTATTATTTGGTTACCAATTGCTCAAGAAATCACACCACAACCCGCCACAAATCCTTAGCGGACACTCACTACTAAATCGTTATCCAGAGTGAGATTCAAATCTGTATCCGGGTTAACCACCAAGACATCAACGCTGTTTAAACCGAGGAAACGTTGAATTAAGCTGGCTAACGCGCCACTACCCGTCCCGATCAGGACTTCTCCGGCAGTGACATCGCGATCGCCCGTGACTGCTGAAATTGCCGCCGCCGCCGCCGAACCAATGGCTGCATTTTTAATCAAGTCGGTCACAGAACTGCTACTGCGGATGGTTTCAGTGCTGGTAATGGTTTCAGAAGTCGCATCGAAGGCTTTGCGATTGCCATCAGGGAAAACCAACTGCTGGGCCACAAACTGAGTCCCACCATTACTCGGACGCAATTCGCCAATCACCCGACTATTACGGGGAATCAACAACTCGCCTTCTGTGGTGGTAACATTCGTTGCCACTGTCAACGCCACAGGCAAAGTTTCATCATCCATCAACAAGATTTTGTCTTGTTCGTAGCGTACTGGAATGGTTGTACCCGCAGGGATGCGGAATTCAGTTGCCACTTGATTCGGGGGAACCACATAAGCCGACGCGATCGCGGAGGCTTGACCTTGAGCTACCAAACCTTGGTAAATAAAGGCCGCAACTTCAGCGCGAGTGGCGTTGCGAGTCGGGTTGAGATTTTGCAATACCGGGTAGTTTACCACCATGCTATTCTCGGTCGCTGCGGCAATAGAAGGCCGCGCATAGTTAGAAATGCGGTTGTCGTCGCTGTAGTAATCGAGGACTTGATTCACCGACTGATTGGCGCTATAGTCCAGACCATTAGCCAAAGACACTAAAACTTGTTCGCGGGGAATGTTTTGTTCGGGACGGAAGATATTACCCGGATAACCAGATAAGAAACCCGTCCGATAAGAGTTATCAATCGATCTGCGGGCCCAGTGATTGCTTGGTACATCGATAAAATTCACCGAGTTGCGAATCGTACTTTTATTAAACGCCCCTTGCACCATCGAGGAGAATTGAGCGCGAGTCACGGGGGCATCTGGCTTGAAAGTACCATCGGGGAAGCCTGCAATCACGCCGCGAGCGACCAAGGCATTAATATAGTTAGAAGCCCAGTAATTGCTCGAAACATCGGAAAAACGGGTGTTTTGTGCCAAAGCTGCGCCGGGAACTAACATTTGGGCGATGGTGCTGATGCTCATGCCTGCGGTGAGGAGTAAAGCGGTAGCCGATTTTAAACGATTGATCTTTAACATAATGAGAACTGCCTCAATAAAACTTGAACTTGTGTTGTTGCTTAATTAGACCTGAGCCGGAGAAAGAAGTTCCAAATCGAAGAAAATATTTTTTTCGGGAACTTTTTTGCTCACAAATGCAGATTTATAGCCGAATCTTTGCTATAAACGATTTGCATTGTTATGAGTGATGACGGAAAGATTGAGAATAGAGTTGCCGAGGTCGGGCCAGTTTGTCGCCTGTCACATCATCAAAGGGCGCGATCGCAACTTCGTAGACATTCAATGTTCCCTGACGGCGATCGCATACTTGATGTTTCATCGTTGGGAAACCCACTACCCAAAAAAACTGATGAGGCGATTACTGATAACTCTCTTTGAAACTTAAATTTACTTTTTCAGACTGAAACCATTGCCTATTCTAGCGTTGAGCTTTTTTAAAGTCTGCTCTCTAGACCAAAGTTTCTGACTCCTTTGGAGGGGTAAAATTCAACTCCCCCCACTGCCTACTGCCCAATACCTACTGCCCCTTAGATGCTGGTGACTGAAGAAACTACCCACTACCCAAAAAACTGATAACTGATTACTGATAACTGACAACTGAAACAACCCCAGTCTCGAAGCAGATTTCGATACAATAATCAACGAACCTCAGCAATGCCGATTGGAAGCAACTATGCCCACAACCACCAGCGAAGCCGAACAAAAGCAAGCCCAAAACCCAGACGAAAACTCCCAGGAATTGCCCGATGATGTGGAGATGTCTTTGTTCGATCATCTCGATGAATTGCGACGGCGCATTTTCTATTCCTTAATTGCGGTCTTTGTCGGCGCGATCGCGTGTTTTTCCCTGGTTCGCCCCATTGTACGTTTGCTCGAAGCCCCCGCAGAGGGCGTAAAGTTCCTCCAAATCGCCCCCGGCGAGTTCTTCTTCGTTTCGATCAAAGTCGCGGGTTATAGCGGCATTTTAGTCGCCAGTCCGATGATTCTTTATCAAATTGTGCGCTTTGTTTTACCCGGCTTAACGGTGCGCGAACGTCGTTTTCTCGGGCCGATTGTTTTTGGATCGAGTATTCTATTCTTTGCAGGTTTGGCGTTTGCTTATATTGCCCTAATTCCCGCCGCTTTAAACTTCTTTATTACTTACGGGGCGGATGTCGTCGAACAAGCTTGGTCGATTGACAAGTATTTCGAGTTAGTACTGCTGTTAATGTTCTGTACGGGACTGGCGTTTCAAATCCCCATTATCCAGTTACTCTTGGGCAGTCTCGGCATTGTCTCGTCTCAGCAAATGTTATCCGGTTGGCGGTTTGTAATCTTGGGTTCGACGGTTTTAGGGGCAGTTTTGACTCCTTCGACTGACCCGATTACCCAATCTTTGTTAGCCGGGGCGGTGTTGTTGCTCTATTTTGGCGGTATTGGGGCGGTTAAGTTGACGGGACATTAGTTGTTTGTCTTTCGTCATTTGTCCTTCGTCATTTGTTGTTCTGACGTTAAAACCCCGGTTTTTCCATAAAACCAGGGTTTTGTGCAGTTATTTGGTTTTGGCTGTGGTTTCGGGGCTTGAGCTCTAAAAGCTGGCGCTACTGAGTCACAACTTCACTCTTGCTATCTTGGGCCAGAAACTTCTCTAACTCCGTCAACGCATCCGCATCTACCTTGGTTTGCATCGGACAGAACTTCGGCCCGCACATGGAGCAGAATTCAGCAGTTTTGTAGATATCTGCCGGGAGAGTTTCGTCGTGATACTCGCGAGCGCGATCTGGGTCGAGGGATAATTCAAACTGACGATTCCAGTCGAAATTATACCGCGCTGCGGAGAGTTGGTCGTCGCGATCGCGCGCGCCGGGACGATGACGAGCAATATCGGCAGCGTGAGCCGCGATTTTGTAGGCAATTAGACCACTTCGCACATCT
>Ga0207419_1002456_pt1 | contig 12207 bp, 14 predicted proteins | sample ElkSloMetagenome_4_FD_184723 | JGI IMG/M metagenome (GOLD analysis project Ga0207419, IMG submission 184723) | Hot spring microbial communities from Elkhorn Slough, Monterey Bay, USA - MD2A (version 2) | ecosystem: Environmental > Aquatic > Marine > Intertidal zone > Estuary: Microbial mat ... | reverse complement strand
TAAATGGCCATGACCTTATTAAAGAAGTTTCCATACAACCTGGTCCAAAAATAGGTGCTCTTCTCAACGTTCTTCTTGGTGAGGTTATTGAGGATGCTTCAAAAAATACACGAAAATCTCTTCTCAAACGCGCTCGAATACTTAAAGATGAAGATATAAAAGACCTTTGTCGTATCGCCCAAAAGCGTATCGAAGAGCAAAGGAATGAAGAAGAGGAAAATATGAAAAAAAAATATTGGGTAAAGTAGTTCTTTTTTTCTTTGTATCCACTAAGGACGGATTGTAGTACAATGGAGATATGTGCGATTCGGATTCGCGTGACCCAATCCCTGTTTACCAAAAGATAGAAATCCTCGGCAATTCGACTTACTAAAAATTTTTAACACTCTCTTATGAATTTTTTCGAATCTATATCAGATCCTTTTGGAGAAAAGAAAAAAATCAAAAATAGCCAAGAATTATTCCAAAAAATAGCACAGCTTCGAGCAAAAGAGCTCAAAGAACGCTTTAATTTAAAAAATTTCAATCTCCATGACTATCTTCACCTTTATGCTCAGCAAGAGAACAAAGTAAGAGAACATCTCCACTCCAAAAGATTTTCAGAAGAACAAATAAGAGAAACTCTAGAAAATGTCAACTCCCCCTCCGAAATAATTTTTGATCAACAAGTTCATGAAAACATCATTCTTCAACTTGAGCTAGAAAAAGATGGTCGTGATCATCTCACAAACCTCCTCACGAAAGAAGCTTTTGAAAAAAAATTTCTCGAAAAAACCACTCACTTTGATTTAGCTCAAAATGATAGCCGGAGAAACGAAGACTCTCCGCAATCATTTGGGGTTATTCTCATCGATATTGATTTTTTCAAAAAGGTTAACGACGAACATGGACACCTTGTGGGAGATGAGATTCTAAAACATGTAGCAAAAAATTTAGAATCTTCTCTTCGCGAGGATGATATTCTTGCTCGCTGGGGAGGAGAAGAATTCGCCCTTCTTATTGAAGGTGATAATCCAGAGATTTTCCTAAAAATAGCGGAAAAGCTCCGATTCGCCATTGAACAAAATCCTTACATCATCGAAGAAACAAATACTCGAATACCCGTTACCATTAGCGTCGGCGTTTCTCAGGTATATACACAAGGAAAAACTTTAACAGACATGACACATGCTGCCGATAGTGCGCTTTATGCTGCCAAAGGAAAAGAGCTTGCCTCATCAGGCTATGTACTCGATGAAAATTCCTCCCCCACTACCCATCGAAATCAAGTCTGGTTCGTTGATCCCTCACAAGAAGATGTCTTACACCACTATCAACCAGAAAAATAATTCTTTTTGTATAACCTCGATCTCTCTGTACATTTCAAAAAAGCCGTATTATAGTGCTTATAAATGATATGTTCTTGGTTTTTATCATTTAAAAAGTGTCATACTCATAATTCTATAACTTATCACATCTATGTTCGAGCTCCTCCTCATTCTCATTATCGTGCTTCTTCTTGTTTCTATCAAACAAATCAATCAATACGAGCGTGGTGTAAAGTTCATGCTTGGAAAATTTCATTCTACCATGGAACCTGGTTGGAGATTAGTCTTTCCTATTATACAAAGTTTCCAAAAAGTCGATATGCGCACCCGTGCCGTAGATGTCCCTGATCAAGAAGCTATCACCAAGGATAATATCTCTGTTCGTGTCAATGCTGTTATTTACTATCGCGTAACGGATTCAAAAAAAGCCATTCTTGAAGTAGAAAACTTTTATTTTGCGGTATCACAACTCGCACAAACTACCATGCGAAATATTGTCGGAGAAGTTGACCTTGATGAACTTCTTTCCAATCGTAATGCTATCGCTGAGAAAATCCGTGCCATTATCGACAGAGTTTCTGATTCTTGGGGCGTTCAGGTTGAATCAGTTGAGCTCAAAGACGCTCTCCTCCCAGAAGATATGAAACGAACTATTGCCAAACAAGCTGAAGCCGAACGAGAAAAACGAGCGGTTATTATCAAAGCTGAAGGAGAAATGGCAGCGGCTCAAAACATGTCCGCAGCAGCTGATATTCTTTCCAAAAGCACAGGAGCACTTCATTTACGAACCCTCCAAACACTCAATGATTTGAGCAGTGACCAGTCCAATACCGTTGTCTTTGCCGTTCCTTTAGAAGTCTTACGAGCACTCGAGAACTTCACAAAAAAGAATAATTCCTAGATATTCTTTTTATGCAGATTTCCATACAAAGTCCTCGGGAAAATTCTGTCAATCTCATGCGACGTGTCGGCTACGTTTTCCAAAAACAAGTCTCCGATCAAGAAATTGCTTTTATCCGATCACTGGGAACTTCAGGATTTCCTCGTTTTCATGTGTATATGAAGAAAATAGGAAATGATTTTTTTCTCAACATCCATCTCGACCAGCATAAAGAAACGTACGGAAAAGATACAGCTCATCATGGCGAATATGACCCCGCAAGCACCGCCCTTTCTCGAGAGATAGAAAGAATACAATCTATTCTTCTTTGTTGATAGAGTTGCTTTTTTTGAAGCGCTCTGGTAAGATTCTTGCTATACGTAAAGCCGGGGTGGCGAAATGGTAGACGCACCAGCCTTAGGAGCTGGCGGAGTAATATCCATGGAGGTTCAAGTCCTCTCCCCGGCACAAAAAAGTTCTTTTAAAAACATTTTTCTTTAAAGATCCTTTTTCTAAGGGCCTTTTTTTATTTTCTTAGAAAAGAAAGTAAACATGGGCTCTCGAGAAATCATTCTTTGAGAGATTTCCTCAATCTCCATGATAGGAGAAGAAAGATGCCACATGTAGTAAAATTTTCACAAGTTGCACCTGGAGCAAAATTCCAAGTCACTGGAGCGCTGAAACATCCAAAAAAGTTGCAGCAAAGTGAGATATACGAAAAATCTCCCGGAAATGCTTTTACTAGAGAGAAGAGCATAGATGGTCAGGTAGTGGAAACCTACACCACTCAATATGCAGCCATCGACATAAAAGATGCTCATCTTATCTTCCTTCCTGATGAAGAGGATTTTTCTGTTCTTGTCCTTACAGAAGACTCCTTCTGATTCAATCTTCAAAACGAAAGCCAAGGATGGCAAATGCCCACGAGAGGTCGTGCAAAATGACAGGAAAATATACTCTGTTTGAAAATCTTCCGAATGGCCGCCATTTCAAAGTTTCCCAAAAAACAATAAGGAAACATGAGATTCCCTTAAAACCAAAGGAGCGTTATCAAAAACCACTCTCCGTCTGCGTCGCCACATCAGCAATTCTCGTAGATGGAACATCCTCTGATGACGTTACTAATCCCGGAAATGTGGTAGTTGATAAGCACGGAGAAATCATTCGGCTTCCCATTACCAACTTCTGCGTAATCCCCTCTTAATAGAAAAAGAGGGGGTAGTAGGGAAATTTGTAACCAATAGCGACGAGCCTTAAAAATAAGGACGTCGCTTTTTTTATTCATGAATTATTTCTAACTTTCGTTTTCCGGCAATGAAAACTCTTTTCTTAAAAATCCCAACTTCCTTTCAAACTACTCGATTGTGTATAATTCACCACCGTTGTTTCAAAGAAATTTCCCTTGTCTGCATTCGTATCTTGAAGACGATCAAGATGCTTATAGGGATTACTAATAGCATCTGGATAAAGTGGATCTATTTGAATCGTTGCCAATCGTTTATTCGCAAGCCATCTCGTATATTCTCTTGTTGTCACAGCATTGATTCCAGGAATACGATTTCCAAGAATATGGACTCCCCATTCAATTTCTTGGTCCACTGCCTCTCTCATCATATCAACAATGACGTCTTCTTTGTAGAGAGTAGGAAATTCCTTTTTTATTTCTCGTATAATATTGGCAAAGAGGGAAACGTGAGTAAGCTCATCTCTTCGAATATACCCTATCATCCGACCTGTTGCTTGCATTTTTCCATTGTCAGCAAGCGTATCGAAAAAAGCAAAACCATTGTAAAAATAAATGGATTCCAAAAGAAAATTTGCGACAATACCACGGAAGAAATTCTCATCAGTCCTCTCATCTATAAAGTCTTGATACATTTTTCCGATATAGGTATTTCTTTTAAGAAGAATATCATTATTACGCCAGAAATAATAAATTTCATTGCGTTCTTTGGAGTCCACCACGGATTCAAGAATAGTAGCATACGATTGCGAATGAATGGCTTCTTGATAGGCTTGGATGGAAAGAATGAGATTGACCTCCGGACTTGTAATGTATTCACTAAAATTTGGGAGATTCACGGTCTGAATAGAATCAAGAAAAATGAGAAAAGAAAGGATCCCCTTATATGCCCTTTGTTCTTCTTCGCTCAGTTCTGTGTGAAACATGCGTGCATCGTCTTTGAGCCCCATAACCTTTTCCGGAACCCAGAAATTCCCAATCATTACCTGATAGAGTGATTTTGCCCACGAGTATTTCGTCGCATTGAGATTAAAGAGTCCCGTGGTATTTCCTTTGATAATGGTTCGCTCACTCACATCATCATTTCCAGAAGGATTAAAGATGAGGCTTTTCTTCATGTGTTCAGTCATATGTTTTGATTGGATAATAAAAAGAAAAGAGGGAAAATATAGATTATTATTTCTTGTATTTTTTCTTTTCTTTCTGCTATTTACTATTTACTTTCTTTATTCACTTTCTTGTTGACATCTCCCCCGAATCTTGCTACTCTTCGGTGTCGGTTCCAACGTGGCCGACCTGTGAAAACCAACATCCCGGAGGAGAAGAGATGAAACTCAGTATATTTCTTAACCACCCTGAGGTTACATACTATCAAGGGTTGGTTGAAATCGAGGATGAAAACGGAGTGGCTCATCGTTTAGTGTGGGGGGATAATGGAACGCAACTCATAAACACAGAAATAGCACCGCCACAGGTAATCCTATTTTCTCGCCATAAAGACGGAATGGGGGTGAAGGAGATTGAAGGTAGAACACACGAACAGTGGAACCGTCTCGACACTTCCTTTTATTCAATCGCTAAAAGACGTGCAAGACGTGACATTGAATGAAATGTGATGCAGAAGTCCCTTTAACATAAAAGAGCCACCCCATTCACCACCACCGGGAGGGAATCCTTCTGGTGGCTCTTTTTTTATCCAGTACTCAACTTTTGCCATGTTCTTTCGAAGCATAATTGCGAAGTAACAAAAGTTGAGTACTGGATTTATTTCTCTCCGTCATTTCGAGGCTCTGCGAAGCAATCCAGGATGATACATCTCACACTACCTCATCATAGAGGTCTTTCTATTGGGGATTCTTTTTTTCAATGAGCTCTAGCTTCTTTTGTTTTGATCTCCTTTTGATCTGTTTCTCCCTTACTCTTTCCTGGCACATAGCTGGGCAGACCTTCTAGTAGACGAGCATGGAGATGCTGTATTTTTTGTAAACCCATTTCCCACATTATTCTTGTTTTTCCAACTACGCTTTTTGAGTTTGCTTGTTACACCTACATAAATGGTTTCATTTCTCTGACTGGCAAGTTGTGTGCGTATGGGATTTTTTCTGACATATTTTTGTGTTTATCCTGGATTGCTTCGTCGCAGACTCCTCGCAATGACGGAGTAATTCTTTCTTTATTCACTTTCTTTACTTTCAACTCTTGCTTATCCCGAACAACTCACACAATCATCCTTCACTTCTCCTGATAAACTCCTTACGTAGTACACCGTCTTTATACCATCCTCCCACGCTTTCATATAGTACCCGTAGAGCTGAGCTGGGCTCGTACGCTCCGGATCAATCATCCACTCAAAACTCACCGATTGATCAATCCACTTGTATACCACCGCAATCATATCGATAACATCATTCATATCCATGGAAATATACTCTTTGTAGTACCAAAAATTCTCTTTATCAAGTTTTGGCGCCACTCGAATAGTCGGAGCACTCACATTGGTTTCCACAAAATACTTCTTGTAGATAGGAAGAAGTGCCGCCGTTGTCCCCACTACTCCTGCAGTAGACGTATTGGGCGCTGGAGCGGTGTGGTAGGCAAATCGTACACCGTGTTTTTTCATGTCAGCGAAAAGCGTCTGCCACTCTTGTCCATGAGGAGTATTTTTTGCAAACCAGGAAACATCTCTTCCAAGAAGAATTCCTTTATCATATTCACTTCCCTCATAGAGCTCGTAACTCCCACGATTTTTGGCAAGATCCACAGAGGCTCTATACGTATAATAAGCATATCGCTCGAAAAGCTCATTAACTTTTTCACGAGCTTCGGCGCTTTCATAGGCCAATTTTCTCGTTGCCAAATATTCCGCCAAGCCAAGATAACCAATTCCAATACTACGATAACGCATCGCGGTGGCTTCGGCTTCTTTTATAGGATAGTAGTTAAGCGTAATAACATTATCCAAGATGCGGAGAAGGACGGGAAATGTTTGCTTCATTGTTTTTTCATCCGTTACTTGTGCCACATTTACCGAAGCGAGGTTGCATACGACAAGATCCCCTGGTCCATAGCGGATAATAATATCTCCCCCATCAATAGATTCTTCTTTGAACTTTGATGGGCTTGTATTTTGACAAATTTCTGTACAGAGCTGTGTCGAATAAATATTCCCTGCATGCTTATTTGGATTAAGTCGATTGACCGTATCTCGATAAAACACATAGGGCATTCCTGTTTCCACCGTTGACTTAAGAAATTTTTTGAAAAGATCTTTTGTTGAAACAGTTTTCTTTAATTTCAAACGATGATCTTCTTCCAGCTCCTGAAAGAAAGCTTCGAAGGCTTCCCCAAAATGATCTTCAAGTCTCTTTCCGTAAAAATGATGTACTTCATGGGGATCAAATAGGGTCCAATCCTTTCCCTCTTGAAGTCGCTTCATAAAAAGATCAGGAATAGAAATAGCAGGAAAGACATCAAATGATTTTGAACGAATATCTCCCGTTTCTGTCTGAAGATCAAGAAAGTCATAAATATCACGATGCCAAACATCCAAAGTCACCGAGATAGCTCCAGCACGAGCACCGAGCTGATTAACTGCATTGGCAGTATCATTGATGACGCGAATCCAAGGATTGACTCCCCCTGAAGTTCCCAAGACACCTCGTATCATCGCTCCTTGAGATCGAATATGCCCCAAATAGACTCCAATACCTCCTCCAAACTTTGAGATTTGAGCCATATTCTCAATTCCATGGTAAATAGCTCGGAGGTCATCATCTACGTTTATTTTGAAACAGCTTGAAAGTTGGTGATAATTCGTACGAGCATTAAGAAGAGTTGGCGTAGGAAGGGAGATTCTTTGTTTCGAGCATTCTTCATAAATGCGAAACGCGAACTCTAAGCGTGATTCCTTCTTTTCTGGAATAGCAAGAAAAAGAGCGACTGACATATACATTTCTTGGGGAAGCTCTTTTACTATTTTATTGGGATTGAGAAGGTATCGATTCGCGAGTGAAAGTACGGTGGTATATTCATACGAAAGATCGGTATCTTGAGAAAGCTTTTCACCCGCTTTAAGAATATCTTCTTCGGTATAGTAGGTATAAAAATCTTTGTAGTAGTAACCTTTTTCTCGATACTCGTCAAAAAGTGCCTTGTATGTTTCAGGAGTATAGACATCCTTGAGTGCAATATTTCGATTGCGAACCGCTTTTTTGTAAAGGTTTCCCAGAAATATACGAGCAGCTACATGTTGCCAGGAGATATTTTCGACCGTGACGAGATCTACACACGTTTTTACCAGTAGCCTATTAATATCATCAGTTTTCATGTCCTCAACGATATTATTCTTGAACTGCTCCATAAAGTCCTCAAATCGGCAATCCTTTTTATACTCTCCAACACTCCTATCAAAAACGGTCTTTATCTTTTCGATATCAAAATCTTCTCGAGACCCATCTGATTTCACAACTTTCAATGATCGTTCTTCGAATTGCTCTTGTATACGTTCTTTCTTTTCTTCGCGCTCTTCTTGATGTTTACTTCGATAGAGAATATAGGCTTTGGCAGCTTCGAAGTAACGATTTGCCATAAGAGCTTGTTCTACCACATCCTGAACTTCTTCTATAGTAGGAATATCATTGTGAAAAGATGGTGCACTTTCCAGAAGAACTACAACATCTTCGGCAATGTCTTCGATCTCTTCCACAACATCCTCTTGTTGGGCAGCAATAAAAGCTTTCTCTATGGCGTGTTCTATTTTATCAATATCAAATTCGACAATTTCTCCATTTCTTTTTTGTATGTGTGTAATAGTCATAAATGTAGCTTTATCTTTATAAGCACCCTAGAAAAACGATATTTTATTTACAGAATCTTTTCTTGCAGTCCTTGACAAAAACTCTTTTTTTACACTTAGAGTGCTATGTCGTCTCAACTGAGCCGATAGACAATCTTTTCACTAAACGTCCTACCTGGAGAATTACAAATGAAACTTTCAGAAGTAACGGAAAAGCTTTCTAAAAAACATGGAGGAAAAATCTCTCACAAAAAAGAAGGAGTTTGGAAGGTGGATTTCATTTTTTTTGATCATGCTCTCAACTCTGTGCATGATAAAACCGAAGTCACTTTCCAAAGAGAGTTAGGTGACGAAGAGAGGGTAACTTTCACGGATATTTCTATCGTCCACCTCTCGAGCCGACTCCCCCTTGAAGGATGGGAAATCATTTCCTGAGATGGACTTGGGGGGCATTGCCAAATGGTAGTGCCCCCTTTCACTTTATAAAAGAGCTACTCTCTCATCTCTTCCTTTCCAGTATTTCTCTTATACTTACACTGCTTTATTCCGACAATCTTTTCTCTACTACTTTCCAATCAATAGATTTCATAAATGTTTCGATATAGTCTGCGCGCTTCATGCCATAATCAAGAACAAAAGCATGCTCAAACACATCCATAATAAGCAAGGGCTCTGCTCCAGATAAATGTCCACCGTCATGCTCATTGATCCACACATTAAAGAGCTCTCCACTCTCTTTGTCATGAGCAAGAATCACCCAACCAATACCTCGCATAGCCCCAACTGCCTGAAAATTCTTTTTCCATGCCTCCACTGATCCATAAATCTTTTCAATAGACCTTTTAAGAGCTCCTTCAGAAAGAGCTTCCCTCTCCTGAGTGAGATTTCCAAAGTAAAGCTCATGAAGACGCATACCATTCCATTCCCATCCAAATCGGCGTTGCATTTCACTGTATTCAGGTGTCCCTGGCTCTACAGTATCGAGCTTCTGCATAAGCGCATTGGTGTTGTTCACATACCCCTCATACAGACCAAAATGATTCTTCAAGAGCTCATCTGAAAATCCTTCGATTCCCAAGAGGTTCTCATAATTTTTTACTTCATACATATTTTTTTCTTTCTATTTACTATGCCCTATTTATAATTCTCTATATTTTACCTACAAGATTTACTCCTGGTTTAAGCGTCTTTTTTCCAGGTGTCCAACGAGCAGGGCACACTTCACTCTTATGTTTACTCACATAAATAGACGCTTGAAGTTTTCTGAGAAGTTCCTCGGCATTGCGACCGATAGAATTATCATTCACCTCAAAGGCTTTAAGAATTCCTTTAGGATCAATAATAAATGTCCCTCGAAGCGCAAGTCCTTCTTCTGGAATATATACTCCAAAATATTTAGCAATCTTGGCTGTAGGATCAGCGCCCATGGGGTATGATATCTTTTTGATGGATGGGGAGTTATCGTGCCATGCCTTGTGAACAAATGCTGTATCAGTACTAAAACTTACTATTTCAGCCCCTGCCTTTGTGAATTCTTTGTAAGAATCTGCTACATCTTCAAGTTCTGTGGGACATACGAACGTAAAATCAGCTGGATAAAAGAAAAGTATAAGCCACTTGTCTTTATAATCAGATATCTTTTTCTTTGTTATTCGATTATTCTGAAAGATCTCAAAAGAAAGATCCTCTACTTTTTCGCCAATTATAGGAAGGCGATTTCCTTCTGTTCCCTGTTCCATACGCTTTATAAAAATAAAAAAATTATTCATTCAAATGTTATGGTATTTTACTCTCTCTCAAAAACCCTGTCAACTCTCTCAAAAACAAAAAAACACAACATGTTGCGTTTTTTTGCTCTAAGAAAACACAATCCTATGAAAGTCTTTTTCTTAAAAATCTTCTCTGCAAAGACTATTTATTCTTTCTCGTCTTCCATTTCCTCCAAGGCTTTCTTGAGTGTTTGAGCACTCATCTGAAGTTGCTCTTGCTCCTTTTCACTAAAAGTAATACACACATGTCCTGAGACACCTTCCTTCCCAACAACCACCGGAACACTCAAGCACATATCCTCGATCCCAAATTCTCCCTCCATAAGATGGGAAACAGGCAAAATTATACGTTTATTATTCAAAATAGCATTACAAAGATGAGCAACACCCGCACCAATAGCAAAGTACGTAGCTTGTTTTCCAGCTATAATGGAATAGGCTGCATTTTTTGCTTCTTCAAAGATCCTTTCTTTCTCGCTTTCTGGAAGGATTTCACACTCATTGATATTCATCGATCCCGTTACTGCTGTTGACCAAAAAGGCAACTCGCTATCCCCATGCTCACCCACAATATACGCATGAATGCTTCGAGGATTAATATTCAACCTTTCCCCCAAAAGATGTCGGAATCGAGCACTGTCAAGAAGTGTTCCTGTTCCCAATATTTGTCTTTTTTTCTCTGGAACACTTTGAATCGCCACATAGGTAAGAATATCAACAGGATTGGTTACCATGACCAAAATAACATCGGGATTCATTTCAAATATCTTTGGTGTTATTTCGCGAACAAGAGCACTATTTTTTTTGATAAGATCAAGTCTTGTTTGTCCATCTTTTTGAGCTGACCCCGCACACATAACCACTATCTGGGAATCCTTAATATCTTCATATGTTCCTACTTTTACCTTAGTAAAACCAAAAAATGGAACGCTATGTTGCATATCCATAACTTGAGCACGTGCCAATTGTTCATTGATATCAACAACTGCTATTTCTTGAGCAATGTCTTTTGTAATAATGGAATAAGCACTGGTAGAACCCACCATGCCCGCTCCAATAATCGTTATCTTATCCATACCTTTTATTATTTTAATGAGTATTACTGTACTTCTTTCATAATCATTGTATCATACCTACATGAAAACAATTCATATCCAAGCGTCAGATGCATCTACTCGTATTGATACTTTTCTTCATGGAGCTCTTCCTGAGCATTCACGATCAGAAATTGTAAAGCATATAAAAAATGGTCATATCACCGTAAATGGCCAAGAAGTAAAAGCGAGCTATCTTCTTCGTGAAAAAGATTCTATAGAGATAGCCACACTTAAAAAGGTAGACCTCTCTATTCTTAAGCCAAATTTTTCTCTTGTTATAGACATTCTTTTTGAAAATGAGCATTTTCTTATTATCGATAAACCCCCTGGCATCCAAGTGCATCCCTCACACATTGAAAATGAACACACCATCTCCAATTGGCTTATTGCAAGGTATCCTTCTATCCAAGATATTGGAGAAGATCCTTCTAGACCAGGCATTGTCCATCGACTTGACAAAGACACTTCAGGGGTTATGATTATCGCCAAAACACAGGAAACTTTTTACTTTTTAAAAGAACTTTTTTCTCATCGCAATATCACAAAAAAGTATCTTGCTCTTGTCCATGGAGTTCCTCATCCTTCATCAGGAGATATCAATCTTCCCATAGCGCGATCTCATTCATTTCGGAAACAAACCATTGTTCGGCCCGGTGTTCGTCATAAAGGAGAAGCTCGAGAGGCATTTACTCAATATAAAATACTTTCATCTTTCCCTCTTTCTTCCAATGACATCCCACTTGAACCGAATAATCATTATTCTCTTGTGGGAGCTTCACCCAAAACAGGTCGTATGCATCAAATCCGCATCCATCTTTCTTCGATAGGACACCCTATCGTAGGAGACTCTCTCTATAAACGAAAAGAATGTCCCAATCCATGTGAAGTTAAGCGATTTCTTCTTCATGCCCACTCCCTTTCTTTCTCCCTTTTTAAAGAACAATATACGTTTCTTGCTCCGATTCCTGATGATTTCCTTCTCTTTCTTAAAGCTCAGGAAATGTTCAAGCTCCCTCTATCTGCAAAAGATGAGATACATCGGTAACACTCCGAATCCTGGCAAAATTGATAAATTTTTGCGAGAATCTGAAGTTATCTTGTAATTCTCATGTATAT
>Ga0207419_1002455_pt1 | contig 12210 bp, 9 predicted proteins | sample ElkSloMetagenome_4_FD_184723 | JGI IMG/M metagenome (GOLD analysis project Ga0207419, IMG submission 184723) | Hot spring microbial communities from Elkhorn Slough, Monterey Bay, USA - MD2A (version 2) | ecosystem: Environmental > Aquatic > Marine > Intertidal zone > Estuary: Microbial mat ... | reverse complement strand
TAATGTTTTATGTGGAAATTAATTCTCAAACTTTTGTAAAAAGACAAGGAAAAGCTACAGACGTTGCCATAAGCAAAAAAGATGGCAGTGTTTATGTAGTTGGTACATCAAAAAATGTATTTAAATATAATACTACAACAAAGCGTTTCAGTCCGTTTGGTCCTCAAACAAGAGATGTATCCAGAATTGCGATGTCAAAATTAAATCAAATTTTTGCCTCTAAGATAAATGGTGCTGTTTATCGTTCGAATGGTTCCTCTAGCTGGACAGCACAAAACGCATATAGCGATGATGTTTCAACCGACAAAGTCGGTAAGTTATGGGTCGCTATGAAAAAACGCGGAGGAGATATCCAAAAATATGATTACAGTTGGAAGAGACCACTTAAAGCTATAATAAATGTAGATAAAGTTGCACCAATAGGTGATAATACCGTTTGGGTGGTAATGAAAGATAAAAGCATTAAAAAATATGAAAACGACAAATGGAATAATATGCCTGGAGCAGCATTAGATATTACTGTTGATACCAAAACAGCTGATGTTTATGTTATAGGTACTTCGAAACGTATTTTTAAGTGGAAAAAAAGAGACAGAAAATGGGTTCCTTTAAAAAACACTAGAAAAGATTTTACAAGTCTAGATGCTCAAAATGGTAAATTGTGGGCTATCGCTTCAGATAAATCCATATATGAATACATAATTTCTCAAGCCACAGAAACAAATACAGATTCTGGATCTCAGTCCAATACTATTAAAGATTATAGTGGTACTTACAGAATACATGTACACAAATTATTAGGTAATTACGGAAATAGAGATTACTATGGAACAGCTGGAGTCTACCTGGAAGCACAAACTAAATCAGGAAGAACTACAATTAAACCTCAAAACAATCAACCAAATAGATATCTAGATATATCAAGAAATAATGTAAAGAAAATCAGAAAAGAAAGAAACGTTGTAAATGGTCGAAGTTTTGATTATGCCATAAATATTGACAGAATCAGAGAATTTAAGCTTTTAGGCGAAGCAGCAAATGATGATGCTGTTTTTGATTTTCAATTTAACATTAAGCTTTACGGCCCCATGCCTGCTGGTTTATTTGGAGATCAAGATGGCTGGGTTAGAAAGAAAATTAAAGTTGAGGATATAGAAAGTGGGAAAAAGATGATTTACAACTCACTTACCTACTCAATAAGTTATACTATTACCAAAATTTAAATACGATATTATAAAATTAATTAATAAACTTAAGCTATGAAAATTACTTTAAACAAACTGAAGAATTTAGTACTAATCTTATCTGTTTTAACCTTCGCAAGCTGCGACGAAATCGATGAGCTTACAAAAGTAGATTTCAACTCGACGTTGACTCAAGAAGTGTCGGTGACACTTTCAGAAAACAATGCCTCAATCAGTGAAAGTCTGACAATTAGACTTGCTGATAATGAAGATATTGAACCCTATTTAAACCAGATTGAATCCATAACTGTAACTTCAGCATCTTATGTTATTAAAGACTATGATGGAATCGAAGCTGCAACCGGAAGTATAACCGTCAATGCCAATTCAGAGATTTTTGGACCATTTCAACATACTTTTTTTGCAGATGACCAGAATAACACAAAATTCAGTTTTGAAGCTTCAAGTTTAAATGCCTTAGGCAGTTCTCTGAATTCTAATAATCAATTGAATCTAAATGTAAATGGAACTCAGGATCCGGCGCAAAATGCCAGCTTCACAGTAGAATTTTCTATAGAAGTAGAAGTGACTGCGCAAGCCTTGTAACCTATTTTCTGAAAACTAAACAAATATGATATAAATAGAGTTTATTATAATTTTACCATAGTCCCTTATACTGATATGATAACAGATGGGATTAGCTAGGCAGCCTGATTAATTTTGGGCTGTTTTTTATTTTTAAAGAGTATCTTTGTTTAGGCAATAAACATCATTTTATGCATCAGTATGTAAAAACTTTACTGCTTCTGTTGTCCTTTTTTGGGTCTTTGTCATTAGCTTATACTCAAGAATATGAACACCCAAGTGATTATGCAGCTGAGCTTATGGCAAATAATAAGTTGGAACAAGCAATTTCTTATTGCCAAAAAACGATTGACAAAGAATTAAAAAAAGTCCCTGTTGATAGTATGATTGTAGCTTCGCTGTATGGCTATAAGGCAGTTTGTCATGAGCGTTTAAAAGGTGAAGCTAACTATCTCGCTGCTGTAAAAGCATGTGAAGAAGGTATTAAATACTGTATTTCTACTGAGGAAGGTATTTTGCGGAAGGCAAGATTATATGGAATCATGGCCAATTCTGAAAGGCGAACCAACTATCAGTACCGTTCTTTTAAATCTAACCTTAAAGCTTTAGAGCTATTTTCGTCTGTAGAAAACCCAGATTACGATTATATCATTAGTGTTTATTGCGCAATGTCCATGACTTCTGTTTATAACGGTAATCAGGAAGAAGCAAAACGTTTTTTAAGGCAAGCAGAAGATATCTATAACAAAAACAAATCTGTAGTTGACTCACGAAGAGCGAGCTCTTATAGCGGTCCTGTAGCGAGCTATGAGTCAATTTTATCATATTATAAAATCTATCAGTTAACGGAGTTAGGTAAGTCAAGAAAAGACAGTATAAGTATTATCAAAACTTTGGAAAAGTTTGAAAAACTCAGCAAAACAAGTAATTTTAGTAAAAACCGAGAATTCAGGTATTATACCGCATCACTAAATGAGGTGGCAGACTGGTATGCATCAAGACGACCTGAGAAAGATACTTCAGAAGAAGACTTAAAACAAGCCATTTCTTTAGTGAATAAAGCCATAGACTTAGCTCAAAAACATCAAGGGAACGTTCCATACAATTTTAATTATAACCGATGTAAATTTTTTTTCCTGCTTAATCGACTTGAAGAAGCAGCGTTAGAAATTGAAAGTATTATAAAAACTACAGACTATACGAGCGTCAATACTTCCAAATTTTTTTCATTAAAAGGATTAATTCAAGTACGTCAGAACAAAAAGGATAGTGCTTTATCTTCATTTAGAATTGCAATCCAGAAAATTCATCAGGGAGAAACAGCATTAAAGGAAGACTTCAGCAATTTTGAGCCTAGCAAAATTTTCAGTGATAATGCTACTTTACACAGCATAGCTAAAGAACTTATTATTCGTTATCCAAATGATAAATCTGTGAAGAAATTTGTTTCAGATGTTTACAAAATCAGTTTACAGCAATTTGAAGCATCTTACGACAAGCGAAAATACAATAAACGACAAGACTTATATTTAAGAAGAATATTTAAGGGACTGATTAATACCAAACGATGGGGCTACAATGAAGATTTGACCAATCCCTATCTGTTAAATCGATTTGAGACTATTCGAAATGAATTGGTTTGGTCAGAGTTTTATCAAAATAGAAAAACAGATAATTTAGAAGGTTTAGAGAAACTCCTATCTGAAAAACGGTTACTATTAACTGAAATTGCAGAAGCCCAAAATGAGAATAAAATAAAGGTTCAGGATTCTTTGAAGACGCTTCTAGAATTAGTAGAAAACAAAATAAGCGATGAATACCCAAACGCAAATTTATTGAGAGAAATAAATTTTAGGGTCGAGGAATTACAGCAAAAGTTAAGCGAAAACCAATTTGTTTTAAAATACATTCTACTCGAAGAAGAGCTCGTCATCATACAAGTAGCGAAGGATAAAATAAATATAGAATTAATAGAATGGAAGTACAACGAGCAAGTTGAAGCTATGCGGTTAGCTACTCTTGCTAAGAATGATAAAATCTTGGACGAATTGTCATCCCTTCTAGGTAAAGTATTAATCCCCGAAATAGATTCGGAATACTCATCTCTTATTATTAATCCTGACGGAATCTTAACGCAACTACCTTGGGAAATCATTAAAAAAGATGACCGTCATTTGATTGAAGATTATGATATACGCTATACCTCTAATCTAGGATTTATCTTTCCAAAAATTGAAACAAAAAGCCAGGAAGAATTGTTGGCCATTTACACACCAGAATATCCTAAATCTGATGAGAAATTTGTAACCCGTAGCTCACCAGTGTATTTAAAAGGTGCTCAAAATGAAGCGAGTATAATAAGCAATTATTTTCCATCTAGAATATATAATGACAACCTGACAAAAACTCTTTTTAAGCAAACAGCACCACAAGCTAGTTTGTTGCACTTGGCAATGCACGCAGAGATCAATACAACTAACTCTGGTCTGAATCGACTTCTTTTTGACGGTGATTCAGATTCTGATAAACACCTTACTCTGGAAGAAATATATGGTATGAAAATGAGTGCCAACTTAGCTGTTTTGAGTGCTTGCAATACAGGTTTTGGCAATGATAATGATGGCAGAGGGATGGAATCTTTCCAACGGGCATTTACATTTGCTGGTGTTCCTACAACTGTAGCAAGTCTGTGGGAAGTGCCTGATTTATCAACTGAGAAAATCATGGTCAATTTCTATAAAAACCTTAAAAAGGGACAAAGCAAATCTCAGGCGCTTAAAAATGCAAAAGTCAACTTTGTGGATACTCATAAAGGCACTAAACTTGAGCAACCTTACTACTGGGCTGGATTTGTAGTTTATGGTGACGACAAGCCAATAGTAGAGGTCTCAAATAGCTGGATTTGGTTTGTAGGTGGATTTTTGTATTTAGGTTTATTGCTAATTTTGATAAAAATCTTAAAAAAATCAGTTCAATCATAAAATATTAAAAATCTTTATGATCATACCTCGTCATCAGTCAACCTCAATTATCTTTTATATTACCTCTTTTTTGACTGCTTCCATTGTGGTGTAAATGTTATTGGAGTTACTTGTATTCCCAGTGATGTCTATGATTACGATGTTTAGCAGTCCATACCCACTTATAAATCGTCTCATAACTTACACAATTTTCATCCTCTAAAGAGTGTTGTTCAGCGATAAGCTCAGGACTCCATTTTTCATGCTTTATCAACCTAATAATTCGTATTTTGAGTGTTTGAAATAAGCGAACTTGCCCGGGCTTGTTAGAATGTTTATTATTAGTTTTCTTTTTAGCATGCTCTGCCTCTTTTTGGAGTATTCCTTTTGAGTTCTCTGCTAATTGTGCTTCTGTGAACATTGAATTGTCTAGCGATACTGGATTGAATTAATCCAGCTTGTAATAAACTTTGAATTGGATATCTTTGACATGAGGCCAATTGTTTGTATTTTTTCATGCAAGATCAATATAGCAATTGAACCTAAAATACTGTGAGCTAGCTCGTAGTATTTTAAAACTTACATGTTGAACTTAGAATTAATTTTAGATAAATTATAATTTAATTATTTTGAAAAGACCAAGCATTTATATTACTCTTATTTTTATACTCATAAGCTTTTCAGTAGTTCGTAGTCAAACGGATTCATACAAAACACTTGATAGCATTTATGCGTTACAGGGCCAATACTACAAGTCTAAAGAATATCAAAAGATAATTGATTTAAGTAAGGATGCTCTGGACGTAAAACTGCAAAATGCTCAGGATAGTATATTAATGGCACGTGTTACTGCTTACATTGGTTATGCAAATAATAAATTTAATAAGTTTTATAAATCCATTGATGGCTTTAAACTTGCACTTGAATACATTCCCGCAGAAAAAAGTAAAGGAATTGTAAGGACAAATTATTTCATTTTATTTGATTTGATGACGCGTTATTACAGTCTTCGTCAGTATAAAACGGCTCTCACAATTATTGATAAATCAGAACAATTGTTAGACAATTACAAGTTCTTTTCTGAATATAGATATATAACCCATTATCAAAGAAAATTTGGAATATTGTCAGCTTTAGGCTATTATGATCAAGCCAAAAAAGAGCTTAAAAAGCTAGAAAGGAATCTCTCGTCATTTGAAAACCTGAATGAGGAACAACTACGATATGGGTGGATGAGGTACCATAGGATGAGTCTTGAAGCAAATCATGATCAAGCCTTGTATATCAAAGAAGCTAATAAGGACTATTTATCCAGGCTTTCAGGTATAACACCAATTATAGAATATCATATTAAAAAATTGGATTCTATTTATCAAAACACTGAGAGCTTAATAAACCCAAAATCTAGGAGGCAATTTTGGAACCTGTCTTACTATGTAGGAGCTTTGTATTATACAAGCGATTACTTCAAAGAAATTGATAACTATGAAAAATCTCTTAATTATATAGACAAGGCCATCAATTTATCAGAGCGCGCTCAAGAACCAGTAAGAAATACTACAGAGTTCTTCAGGTTTAAAGCCAATCTTTTGAGCAAATCAGGGCAAACACAAGAGGCGATTAAGATTATTGAACAGGTCGAAAAAAAGTTCAAAAAAGAGCAATATAATGCCAGTGATCTAGAAGTTTTTAAAGGAAGTATTCATGCCAGGGTACATAATTTAGATTCTGCCATGCACTATTATAAAAGAGCTATAAGCTTGATGCACAATAGTACTGATCATGAATTAAAGCCAGATTTTTCGAATTTTACTTCAAGATATAAGTTCCCCGATGATTCGAAGCAGCTTGATCATATGAGTTTTATGTTGATGACAAACTTTATTGATGATGAAAAAGCTTTTAAGGCATCAAAAAACTTTAACAATATTGCTTACCAGGAATTTTTAGAAGGTCAGGAAAATCTTGATCTTAGTCTGGGCAATAAGCAACTATTTTATAATATTATTCAAAATAAGTTATACCTCAGCAAAGGGCAACTAGATAAGAAAGAAGAATTTCTTTCAAATATTGAAAATATAAGCAATGAATTTGCATGGAAGGAATTTACTGAAAGTAGAAATATCGTCCAACTACCAATTATCGATTCTATAGAAAACATTGAATATAAAATAAGAAAACAATTAGTAGAGGCCAAAAAGCAAAGGTCATTCAGGAAGCAGGATTCTCTTGAAAATATTCTTGATCTTCATCAAAAAAGAGTGTTGAGAAAATATCCTAAAATATCAGCATTTGTTCAAAACACTTTTGATATTACTAAATTTCAAAATCTATTGAAGGAAGATGTACTTGTATTGAAATACCTCTTCTTCCTCGATCAGTTTGCAATCGTTTCAATATCGAAATCAGAAATTAAATTTGATATAAAACCATGGAATGAAAAAGAGCAAAATTTTCTAGCCATGCATTTAGATTATTTGCAAAAACCATCCAGCTCATTAAAGTTAAATGATTCACTAAGCGCTCTTTTATTGCCCAAGGATCTAAAAGGATTTAATTCCTTGATTATAATACCTGATAATCCAATTAGTAATCTTGCCTTTGAAACACTTAGGTATAAAGGTGAATTTTTAGTATTTAATAAGGCTGTTCATTATTCTTCTCATCTTAGATTTGTTAATTATAGAGATGAAGAACAAGAACCATATGCAACAATTTTCGCTCCCGAATATCCTAAAGGAGATATTTCATTAGTCACCAGAAGTGCTCCCGTGTTTTTGGAAGGGGCGCAAAAAGAAGCTAAAACTCTCGGGCGCCTATTTTCGTCAGATTCCTATATAGGAGAAAAAGCCACAAAAGAGAATTTTATTCATAACAAGTCTCAGAGTAACATTTTGCATTTGGCAATGCATGCTTCCGTGGATGATAATGATCCGGCACTAAGCCATTTTAATTTTTCAAACGGCGAAAAATTGTACCTTGAGGAGCTATACGCTTTGAACATACCGGCCGATCTTGCAGTCTTAGGTGCATGTAATACAGGAATAGGTAAATCAAATGATGTTTCTGGTATGGCATCCTTGCAAAGGGCTTTTAGTTATGCCGGAACAAAAGCAACCATAGCAAGTCTATGGGAAGTGCCTGACGAATCTACAAGCCAGATTATGATTTCATTTTACGAGTATCTTAAAAATGGCGAAAATAAATCTTCAGCCTTGCAGAAAGCAAAAACAGATTATCTCCGCAATACTAAAGTTGACAAACTAAAACATCCTTATTACTGGGCAGGCTTTGTACTTTATGGTTCAGACAGCCCTGTTTTAGAAATGTCAAATAGCTGGATTTGGTTTCTCGTTGGATTTTTGGCTGTAAGTGTGTTATTTATTGTATTTAGAAAATTAAAAAAATCAGATAATTCTGCAAAATAAATTAAAAATCAGATATTCATATTGGCAGAACTCATACAACTTGATTATTCAAAAAACCTTTTCTAATTAATTACCGTTCCCCTCGGAATGACCGCACCTTTTTTAAGTACAACAATACCTTCTTTAATGACGTAATCATCAGTTTCGGTATCGCTAAGGTGTTTGCCACCATTTATTCTGACATCATCACCAATGCGACAATTTTTGTCGATGATCACATTTTTAAGGAAACAGCGCTCACCAACACCCATCCAGGTATCTATATGTTGTGTTTCTACATCTTCAAGCGATTCATAATAATCTGCTCCCATCATATAACAATTGATGATGGTGGATTCATTTCCTATCCTTGAACGGATACCAATAACCGAACGTTCTATTTTTGCCGCATGAATGATACAGCCTTCAGAGATTACCGTTTTATCACAATGTGTACCGGATATCTTTGAGGTTGGCAACATTCTGGGATGAGTGTATATCCTTTTGTCGTTGTCGTATAGATTGAATTTTGGAATGTCGTCCGTAAGACCAACATTGGCTTCAAAAAAACTATCAATATTACCGATGTCTGTCCAGTAGCCTTCAAATTGATAACCCAGTGTTTTGTGTTTTTCTATCGCGTCGGGGATAATTTCTTTACCAAAGTCTACTTTTGTTGGTTCATCCATGAGCTCCACCAGTAAATCTTTATTAAACACATAAATTCCCATAGAAGCCAGATAATGTCTACCTTCTTTTTCCATATCCTCAGAAACCGGAGATTCCCAACCTTGCAATTGTTCAGAGTTCGGTTTTTCGGTAAAAGACGAAATAAAGCTGTTGTCATCTGTTTTCAATATCCCAAAAGAAGTTGCATCTTTAGCATTTACGGGTTGAGTAGCGACTGTGATTTCAGCACCACTTTCTTCGTGAGCCTGAATCATTTCATTGAAATCCATTTGGTACAACTGGTCACCGGAAAGTACTAAAACATATTCAAAATCATGTCTTAACAAATGATGCATACTTTGCCTTACCGCATCTGCAGTACCTTGATACCATTCTGCGCTTTTTTGTGTTTGCTCAGCGGCCAATACATCTACAAAAGCTGAACTAAAAAAACTGAAATGATATGTATTTTTGATATGCTGATTTAGAGAGGCAGAGTTGAATTGTGTTAAAACATACATCCTTTTAATATCAGAGTTGATGCAATTTGAAATAGGAATGTCTACCAGACGATACTTACCTGCAATCGGAACTGCAGGCTTAGACCGCTGATCTGTTAACGGATATAAACGTGATCCTTGTCCACCTCCTAATATAATACTTATTACTCTGTTATTAATCATTTTTTTGGAATTAAAGATTCGTAAATGTTTTTGGTTTGTTGTGCAATAGCTTTCCAGTCAAAAAATTCTTCGACCCGTTGTCGGCCATTTTTTGCCATTTTTTCTTGTAAAGATTTGTCTGTTATAACTTTGTTTACACCTGCTGCCAAATCTCTTGAAAATTTATCTGGATTGACGGGCTCAAAAGGGGCTTCAGTCTGTTGTTCAAGAGGAACAAGAATTCCAGTTTCATTTGGAATGACGACTTCTTTTATGCCTCCTACAGCACTGGCGACCACTGCTGTTTCGCAGGCCATAGCTTCAATGTTTATGATGCCAAATGGTTCATAAATTGAAGGACAACAAAAGACATCTGCATGAGAATACAATTGAATAACATCCGATTTATCCAACATTTTGTCTATCCAAAAAATATTGTCTCTGGACTTTTTGGCCTCCGCAACAGCGTCTTCCATTTCTTTGGCAATTTCCTTAGTGTCGGGCGCTCCTGCACAAAGGACGATTTGTGTTTCATTGTCTATATATTTAATAGCATTCACCAAATGTATGATTCCTTTTTGCCTTGTTATTCTTCCAACGAAGAGGACAAAAGGTTTTTCTTTATCAATACTGTATTCTTCAAGTATTGATGTACTTTCGACCCTTTTATATTGTTCCAGGTTAATACCATTGTAAACAACCTCAATTTTACTTTCGTCAACAGCAAAATGTTTTAAAACGTCAACTTTGGTTTCTTCAGAAACAGCAATCACGGCATCGGCCATTTCAATCGCTGTCTTTTCAACCCAAGAAGACGCATCGTAACCCCGACCGAGCTGTTCCCGTTTCCAGGGGCGAAGAGGTTCTAAGGAATGTGTGGTCACAACTAAGGGAATACCGTAGCAGAGTTTTGCCATGATTCCAGCAAAATGTGAATACCAGGTGTGACAGTGAATAACATCAGCGTCAATAGGCTCAGCATTCATGTAGAGTCCTGTGGTCAAGGTTTTAAAAACACCTTTTAGCTTATCATCTGCATTTTTGAATACCCCATCTTCATAAGGGAAACCTTTGATCATAAGGTTTTTACTATCAACCTCCTGATCACCAAATGCACGCACTTCAACAGGCATCAATTTAGAAAGTTCGTCAGCTAGATATTCTACGTGTACTCCAGCACCTCCATAAACGTATGGTGGGAATTCTCTGGTAAGAAAAAGTGCTTTCAATTTCAGGAATTTTGGTATATCCAAATATAAAAACTACAGGGCTATCCCGATATAATTTTAATATTTAATTTTAATCTAAAGTAAATCAAAGAAAATTTCAATATACTTAACGAATTAATTAATAATAGCGAAATAATTAAGATTGTTAACTCGATTTGATTGTTGTTCAATACGTTTTAAGGGATTCGTTTAGGATCTTCTTCGGTATTATCTCCTTTCTTGTATAACGCATAGGCAACAAGTCCTATTTTAAAAGCATAAATCACTAATTTTAATTTACGACTCTTAGTAAGAATTGAACCAATGCTCAATAATTTTGAAATGACCATAATTTATGCTGTATCTCTGGGTTGATGATGATTCTTTTTGTTTCTAAACTGATGATTAATATCACGTCCATCTACTTCTTTCTTATCTATTGCTTGTTCTGAGATTGACGTATTCTCTTTTTCTATCTCCTTCTCTTTTTCTCGATTTTTGTTCATTTTATCTTTTTATTCAAATATAATTTTTACCAACCATTGATATTTGCTTTATAAAATTATAATTTGATTCAAAAGCTATATTTCCTTTGAACCTTAAAGGTTTCTCAAGGGCAAATTAATAGACCTTTAGGGCCTTTATAAGAAGATTAAGTCGAAATATGAAAACGAAAAAACCCCGAAAAGTTTTTTAATAGTCTATTTAATTAAGTTTGAGGTCTTCTGTTTTTTTGTCTAGCTTTAATTTCGAGAATCTAGGTGATTTAATCTTGGTAGAATTTTAATAATTTTTAGAACTAAAAGACAAATTAATTCTTTAAAAACTTCTGACTACTTTTATCTCCTTGAACACTGGTGACTTGAAGAATATAAATACCTTTTTCGAGTTGACTCACATCAATGCTGTTTTGATTAGAAAATTCCTTTCTTAAAATTTGTTTTCCTTTAATGTTAAAAATCTCGACAAATTCAAAGTCTAAGCCATTTGACTTTATGTGAATGAAATCTTTTGAAGGATTTGGATAGATAGTAAACGTATTTCTTTGAAATTCTTCTACATCTACAAGAATATATTTATCAAAAGTAGCAGTTACGCCATTAGGATTCGTTAATGCTAAATTTTCCGACCAACCGCCAGAATAGGTGTAGAACTGAAAATATGAAAACCATAGTTGTGTGTTTGGATCTCTTAAAAAATTATCTATGAATAAATCGCTAACTATTTCATTTTGAGCATCGCATTGAGACCAACTGTTAGGTGGAACGGTATTCAAGACGTGATTTTGAACTTCAAAATGCGAAAAACTCTGATTTATAAATTCAGAAGTATAGGTATAACAGCCAAACATACAAATCTCTAAATTATTATAATTCGGATCGGTAGAATAAAAAAACTCTGTTATCGTAATGGATGGTATGTTATTGATTATTATCGTAGGTGTAAACTTGTCCGTTTATCACTAATTTATTAAGAAACCATTCACCATCTACGCAATAGTTTTGCGAAAAACTGAAAGATGTTAATGCCAAAAA
>Ga0207419_1002454_pt1 | contig 12210 bp, 14 predicted proteins | sample ElkSloMetagenome_4_FD_184723 | JGI IMG/M metagenome (GOLD analysis project Ga0207419, IMG submission 184723) | Hot spring microbial communities from Elkhorn Slough, Monterey Bay, USA - MD2A (version 2) | ecosystem: Environmental > Aquatic > Marine > Intertidal zone > Estuary: Microbial mat ... | reverse complement strand
CGTCTGTGCTGAAATCTTTGTAATCTTTTTTGATAATGTGATTTCTCAATTCTGCTATAGCTCCACTAAGTTCTACACCGGTTGGTCCTGCACCTGCGATAACAAAAGTCAAAAGACCTTTCCTTTTTTCGATATCTTCTGTAATTGAAGCTTGCTCTAAATTTTCAAAAATCAAACTCCTTAAGTTTAAAGCCTGAGGAATGGTCTTCATCCATACCGAATTATTTTCAATGTTCTTATTACCAAAAAAATTTGTTTTAGAACCTGTTGCAATAACCAAATAGTCGTATTTCAACTCTCCAATATTGGTTTTAATAAGCTTAATTTTTTCATCAATATGAGAAACTTCTGCCATTCTAAAGTAACCATTCCGACTTTCATTTAGAAATTTCCTAAATGGAAAAGCTATAGAGTCTGGCTCAAGTCCAGAGGTAGAGACCTGATATAAAAGGGGTTGAAAAGTGTGATAATTTCTTTTATCAAGAAGTACTACCTGGACAGGTTTGTTCAATAATTTTCGAGTGATTGACATTCCACCAAATCCGCCTCCGATTACAACTACTCTAGGATCTTTAGTTTCGGGAATATTCATTTAATTGAATTTTAAAATTCAAAATTTATGAATAAAGTTTGCTAAAATTGTAACATTAAGAAAACTTTACTACTAATAGGGTAACACCATTTTTGTGACTTCTGAATTAGAAAAAAAATTTGTTGGTTTATTGGATGAGCACCAGAATATTGTGCACAAAATTTGTCGGATGTACGCAGATAATGATGCTCAACACAAAGATCTATTTCAGGATATAACTATACAATTATGGAAAGCTTATCCTAATTTTAGAGGAGATGCTAAGTTTTCAACCTGGATGTATAGAGTTGCTTTAAATACGGCTATAACTCTCTACCGAAAGAAAAAAAGAAGAATAAAAACTCAGGATATTGATAAAATTGGCTTTAAAATTGAAGCACATCAATATGACGACACCACTGAACAGAATTTAAAGTTGATGTATTCTGCAGTAAAACAGCTGAATGATATTGACAAAGCTTTGGTTTTTCTCTATTTAGAAGACAAGAATTATGCAGAAATCTCAGAAACACTTGGTATAAGCGAAGTAAATGCCAGGGTGAAAATGAATAGGATAAAAAAGAAATTGAAAACAATATTAAATCCTTAAAATGGATGAATTAGATCTATTAAAAAAAGATTGGAAGAGACAAGATAAGAGTCTTCCACACGTAGAAGCAGATGAAATCAGAAAAATGATGCACAAAAAATCTACTTCTATCGTGAAATGGATTTTTATAATAAGTATAGCTGAGTTTATTTTTTGGATCGGTATAGAATCGTTAAGCTTTTTTGACGATAGCCTAAATATAATTAAAGATATGGGCTTGGGAACATTTTATAAAGTTTCTCTCTACGTTAATTATGTGGCCATTTTTATTTTTATATACCTGTTTTACAGGAATTACAAAAAAATTAGCACAAGTAACAGCATAAGGCAGCTAATGAGAGATATCATCATTACAAGAAAAACGGTAAAAGCTTACGTTCTTTTCAATCTGATTTTTTTTACTATTTCTTTTGCGATAGTTAGTTATGTAAGCCTCAATGATGTTGTAAGTGACGAACCTATGAAGGTAAAGCTTATTGCAATTGGATTTATAATTGCTTTTTTAGTAGTAATTCTTCTGCTTATAATTGGTTTCTACGTATTACTTTATGGCATACTTACCAAGAGGCTTTACAAAAATTACAATATCTTAAAAGAAATAGATTCTTAAACTTTAAACAATCCGTTTAGTTCGGCATCTATTGTATTGATGATGTTTCCGAGGTCTTCAGGATTATCTACAAAATTTATGTTATCAACATCAAAAATCAATAGGTTTCCTTTATTGTAGCCCTGAATCCAAGCCTCGTATCTTTCATTGAGTTTGTTTAAATAATCTATAGAAATAGAATTTTCATATTCCCTCCCTCGCTTTTGTATCTGGTTGACCAAATTAGGAATAGAACTTCGTAGATATATTAAAAGATCTGGTGCTTTAGTCACCGATTCCATAAGGTCGAATAAAGAACGATAATTTTCAAAGTCTCTATTGGTCATTAAACCCATGGCGTGAAGATTTGGAGCAAAAATAAAAGCATCTTCATAAATAGTTCGGTCTTGAATGATATCTTTCCCACTTTCTCTTATTTCAAGGATTTGTCTAAATCTGCTATTTAGAAAATAGACTTGTAAATTAAAAGACCATCTTGACATTTCATTATAAAAATCCTCTAAATAGGGGTTTTCGAGAACATCTTCATATTCAGCTTCCCATTTAAAGTGTTTGGCTAATAATTCAGTTAAGGTTGTTTTTCCAGCGCCTATATTTCCTGCAATTGCAACGTGCATATTCTTATTTCTTTGAATTTATTTTGTATTGATGTAGTTCTTGTCCGTCGTAAAGGTATAAGTTTTCACCATTATAAAAAAAAGATTTGTAGCTGGATAAATCAGTTTTTAAAATTTCTTTTAATTCATAGTTTTCATTGTATATTTCAATTTCGTTTCCACTGTGAATGATTAGAATATTCTTAAAATTGTCAAATGCTTTAATGTTCTTTTTAATGATTTTTTTGATAAGACTTCCATAAATATTGTAGACCAAAATTCCTTCTGATGTACGAAGAAAACAAAAATTGAAATTATTCTTTAAATCCTTGATTTCTTGATCTATTGGTAGCGACTGAATTATATTTCTATCGTATCTATAATCATAAAGCTCTAATTGATTTAAATCAATATTATAAATCCATAAACTTTGATCTTTGGATGATCCCAAATGACTTACATTCTTAAAAGGCGATGAAGTATTGAAGTCTTGTCTGTCTATCTCTGTGAGTCTGTTATCGAGGATAATGGCAACATTAGACATCTGATAGAACACAATAATCTTGTTTGGGTTTAAAAGGTCTACTCTCGAAATATCCCCTAGAAGTAAATCCTGAAAAGCAATCTCTTCTCCTGATTTTGAAATTTTAAAAAGACTATTATTTTTAATGTAATATGTATTGTCAAACTTATCTATACCAACAAACGAGTCAATATTTAATGACTCAGATTTAATAAAAGTAATATCATTATTCTGAGAGCTACCTAATGCAACAAAAAATAATATAATAAGTAATAATTTGTTTTTCATATCCTAAAAATAACGAAAAGAAGTCCTAAAGATTATGTTATAAGCTCTTGTACCAGCTAAAAGCAAACCATAGTTGATGTTCGACATTATCTAAAAAAAATCCTTCTGCTCTCCAGTCAAAACCTGACTCTACTTTGTTTTTATCATTAATGTACAGACCAATTTTTGCAACTACCCTATTATCAACCCCTAAATCTGGTGATTGATAAGACAACAAGACTTCATCTGAAAGTGAAAGATAATATTCCCCTTTATCTAATTCTTGCCCCTGAAGTGGAAGTTGAATTTTCGCTCTGTATCGAAATCTAAATTCTGGAATACTAGAATCAAAAAAGGTTTGGTCTGTCCTAAATCTATGCCCTATTCTGAAATTTAAGAGATTGTCAATCCAGGTAATTTGTTGAATAAAACGATGTTCATTGTCCTCTATATTATTTATTCTAAATTGATACCCAACTGCTACGCTTGAAAATAATCCCAACTTACGCTCAAGAAAATTTTGAAAATCAAATCTTTCGAAATTAACTTTAAATATCTCTGTATCTGTATCATAGCTGGGATATCTGCTCTCTAATTTATGTACTATCTTGTAAAGCTCATTCGCTTTATAGGAAAGTGTAATATCTGGCATAAATCCCGCTGTAAAAGATTGGGATTGAGAAAAGAAAGAAGACATTAAAAATAAAATAATTAAAAAAAATCTCATCAATAATCTAATATATCTGTGGATTGAAGCTTTATTTTCCTTTTACGTTTTATTTCAAAGTTTTCATTAATCATTAATTCGTAAAGCTGTCTTCGTTTGTCAATTTTCGCATTCACTTCAATTTCAAAGTTAGTAATAATATCTTCAACTATTTGACCTTCAATGGTTTTAATTAATTCATCCTCATCTCCTAAGTACTCTTTTTGTATTTTTACAATTTCAAAATCTTTAAATTCAGCACTTAGAGTATTTTCTAAACGTTCTTTCGTTAGTTTATCTAAATCTTTTTTATCTACTAAAATTTCAACATTTTCTATGTCTCCTTCAACATCAAATTCTACACTAAAAAACTTATCTAAATTATCAAATTTTGCTTCGTAGACTTCTTTTTTACCATCTTTTTGAAAATACCATTTTATTTTCACGTCTTCTGTAAAGCATTTATGTAAACCTTCAACAGCTATAGATGGTACTTTTGATTCGTCTACTTTTTTTTCAAATTCTGTTTTAGTTTGTGCAAAAATTGAAAAGCTTATAAAAATAAAGGGCATCAGAATATAACGCTTCATAATTTATTTAGTCGGATTATCTACGAATGGACGTTCATCTCTATTTGCTATCTCCCAGGCTGTATGGAAAATTAATTTTGCTCTTTTCTGCAGCAGCTCGTAATTAATCTTATCAGGTGTATCAGTTTCCTGATGATAATCTTCATGAACCCCGTTAAAATAGAATATTACAGGAATATCATGTTTTGCAAAATGATAATGATCACTTCTATAATAAAAACGATTTGGGTCGTCTTTTTCGTTGTATTTGTAGTCCAAATTAAGGTTTACGTAATCTTGGTTTACTTTTTCAGATAATTCATGTAACTCCGTACTCAGCCTGTCACTTCCTATGAGATAGATATAGTTAGGATTTGCTTCATGAGCCTCATCAATTCTTCCAACCATATCAATGTTGAGATTTGCAACTGTATTTTCCAAGGGCAAAACTGGATAGACCGAATAATAATTAGAGCCTAGTAAGCCTTTTTCTTCAGCGGTCAGATGCAAGAACAGTATTCCTCGTTTAGGAGTATAACCATCATTTACTGCTTCCTGAAAAGCATTAGCAATTTCCATAACTGCTACAGACCCGGAGCCGTCATCATCCGCGCCATTGTATATCACATCTCCTTTTTTTCCTAAATGGTCATAATGAGCCGATATCACGAAGATTTCTTCGGTTGTACCATCGCCTTCTATGAAAGCAAGAACATTGTCTGAGTCAGGTACTCTATTTTTAAAATATTCTCCTGGTACTTTTTGAAAATAATTACCGTCTTTTAAAGGAGCTCCAACACCAATAGATTCGTAAAAATTTTTGAGATATCTTGCAGCTTTCTTTTGTCCGTTTTGCCCTGTTCCTCTTCCTTCAAATTCATCTGATGCAAAGGTGTAAAGCTTACTTTTTAATGAGCCTACTTCTATTACTTTAGCATACTTGGCAGGACTTACTTCAGAAATATCCTTTTGAGCTTTACAGCTTACAAACAATATTAAAAGTACCAATAGATGCGTAATTTTCATATTTATAATATTTATAATTACGAAAATACGAATTGTTTCAATGTAAACTAAAAAAATTATAAATCAATAAAAAAGAAGCTGACTCAAAACTTTTAAAATATAATTCAAAGCGCAGTCTAAGAAACTCAATTAATTCAATTATAATCTGGTTTAACTCCGCTCTGCTGTTCCAATAGCTATTCGGACCGGGAATGATCTACTTTAATAATTTATGTTTTGATATAGCTTCTTACCAGCATGATTAAACATTGTTTTCAGGTTCTATAACAATTCAGGCTCTGAAATTAGATCTATTACGCATAACATCTTTTGAAGCGTAGATTCAATATCATGATCCAGGCCAACAGAAAATCTAACAAGACCTGGCGAAAGTCCCATTATTTTCTGTTCTTCCTCAGATATTTCACTAGAGGTGGAAGTTCCTGATGCACTAAACAAGGTTTTATAAAAACCGAGACTAACTGCAAGATATCCAAGGTTTTTGTGTTGCATCATTTCCATCACTGCATTTGCTTTTTCTATAGTCTTAAAATCGATACCTAAAATCCCACCAAAGCCCATATCTCTAGTCATATATTTTTTCATTGTTTGATGCTGAGCATGAGAGAAAAGTCCTGGATAAGTCACTTTATAACCAAGCTTTTGAAATTCTTTGGCTAAATAGGAAGCATTTTGAGAATGTTGCTTAATTCTTATAGGCAAAGTTCTTAAGTTTTTAAGTATCGAAGCTGAACTTAAGCTATCAAGGGTTTGGCCAAGCAGCATGGCTAAACCATTATTGACATCTTTTAGACTGTCCACAAATTCTTTAGTAGAGCAAACTGCTCCTGCGACTGCATCAGAACTACCATTGATGAATTTTGTTAAGCTATGTACGACAATATCTGCTCCAAATTTAGAAGGTTGAAATATCAGTGGAGTGAAAGTGTTATCGACAACAAACTGTAGGTTGGCGTGTTTTGATATTTCAGATATGGAAGAAAAATCAGGAACTTCAAGCAAAGGATTACTCATAGACTCACAATAGAGCATCTTCGTGTGTTCATTTATAGCCTCTTTTATATTTTGGCACTTTGTGAAATCTACAAAACTTACTGAAATACCAAATTTGTGCAAAACGTTCTTCAAGAACGCATACGTACCGCCGTAAATCGTTCTGCTCGCCACAATATGATCACCCTGTCTGCAAATTTGTAAAATTGTAGATGTAATTGCTCCAATACCAGAAGAGAAAACAGTTGCATCTTCTGTATTTTCCATTTTGGCTAAAGCTGAACTTAAATACAAATTACTTGGAGAAGAATGCCTACTATACAAAAAACATCCTTCTGAATTACCTTCAAAAGTATCATGCATACCTTTCGCTGTTAGGAATGTATAAGTTGAACTATCAGAAATTGAAGGATTTACACCTCCAAATTCCCCAAAAAATTGTAAATCTTGAATCGATGATGCAGGGTGTTGTGACATAATTTCTAATTTTTATCAAAAATATCGCTTATCAAATAATATTACAACTAAGATAATAATATTTAGAAATTATATCTATTTTTATTATTTTAATAGTTTTTTTATCTATTTTTATGATATAAAAAAAACCTTTAATTAAAATATATCATGTCTAGAATCGACGACAAGGATAAATTGATTTTGAAACACCTGCAAGAAGACTCTGATCAAACAACAAAACAAATAGCAGCAAAAATAAATCTTTCTCAAACCGCCGTTTATGAACGCATTAAAAGATTAGAAAGAGAAAAAATAATTACGGGATATACAGCACTTCTTGACTTTGAAAAAATAGAAAAAGATTTTACGGCATTCTGCATGGTAAAATTGATCGATCACACAAAAAGAAGCTTAGAACATTTCGAAAAAGATATTTTAACGCTTGATGAGATAACTGAATGCTTTCATATAAGTGGTGAATATGACTATATTTTAAAAATCAATGTTAAAAATATTAAAGCCTACAGACAATTTATGGTCAATAAATTGACGACAATTCCGTATATAGGAAGTACTCAGAGTGCATTTAACATTAATACTGTAAAATATAGCACGGCTATTTCTTTGGCATAAATTTTAAAAAAGTAGTAAAAGAGATAACGTATTTTTGAGGAAAATTGAATAAGAATGAGTTTTACGACCAAAAATCCTTATACTTTACAAAATATTAAAGAGTACGATATTTTAAACGATTCGAAAGTTGAAGAAATTATTGAAAAAGCACATCGCACATATTTAAAATTTAGACAAAAGAAGCCTTCATCAAGAATTGAAAAAATGTTGAAGATTGCAGAAATATTGATAGAAAATAAAAAAAAGTATGCCAAACAAATTACCTTTGAGATGGGAAAACCAATTTCCCAATCAATCAAGGAAATTGAAAAATGTGCTTTAGTTTGTAAGTATTATGCAAAACATTCAGAACATTTATTACAAACAGAGTCCATAAAACAAGATGGCTCAATAGCAAATATTTCAAAAGAACCTTTAGGTATTATTTTTGGGATTATGCCATGGAATTATCCTTTTTGGCAGGTTTTCAGGGTATTAGCACCAAATATTATGCTAGGTAATAGCCTTATTATTAAACATTCGCCAAATACACTTGGCTGTGCTGAAATGATTTCAGACATTGTTGAAGAAGCTGGATTTGAAAAACACACTTTTTCTCATGTCATTATTAACGTAGAACAAGTTGAAAGTATAATAGCAAACAAATACATAAAAGGAGTTACATTCACAGGAAGCACTAAAGCAGGGAGTGCAGTTGCCAGCTTGGCAGGAAAATATATCAAAAAATCAGTATTAGAACTCGGTGGCAGTAATGCCCTTGTTGTCTTTGAGGATGCAGATCTAGACCAAACAGCTGATATTTGCATAAAAGCCCGATTTCAAAATACTGGTCAAAGTTGCATCGCTGGCAAACGATTGTTAGTTCATGAAAAAATCTACAAAGAATTTGTAAAAAAGATTAAATCAGGAATAAATTCTCTAAAAATTGGTGATCCTACAAAGGAAGATACATATATAAGTGTGCTTGCCAGAAAAGACTTAGCAGAAACCCTTGAAAACCAATTAAAAGACTCTATCAATCAAGGCGCTAGACTGATCTCTGGTGGAAAACGTAAAGATTGTTTTTTTGAGCCAACAATTTTAGAGTCTGTAACACCAGAAATGACAGTTTTTAATGAAGAAACCTTTGGTCCACTTTTACCCATTACCTCTTTCAGAACAGACGAAGATGCACTAAGATTGATAAATCAAAGTGATTATGGACTCGGAGTGAGTTTATTTACGAAAAATGAAGACAGGTTCAACAAATTATATTCACAAATTGAAGATGGTGCTGTTTTTAAAAATGCCACGGTTAAAAGTCAACCAGACTTACCATTTGGTGGAACCAAAAATTCTGGTTACGGTCGTGAGCTAGGAAAAGAGGGAATTTTAGAATTTGCAAACATTAAAACTATTTACAAATAAAAAAGTAATATCATGGAAAAATTATCTGAAGATCAAATACAACAAGAATTAAAGAACTTCCCAAATTGGGATTATGAAAAAAATGCGATTCACATAAGCTATGAGTTTGAAGATTTTAAAAGCGCATTTACAGTTATGACAAGAATAGCCTTTGAAGCTGAGCGTTTTCAACATCATCCTGAATGGTCGAATGTGTACAATTCAGTAAATATATCTTTGTCCACGCATGATGCTGATGGAGTTACAAAAAAAGATTTTCAACTAGCAGAAGCTATTGAGAAAGTGTTAGGCCAGTAAAATTTACTTTGTAAAAGCAAAAAACACAAATAAAATATAAGCTATCAAAAGGACTGAGCCTTCAATCCTATAAAATTGATATCTTTTAGGAATCAAAAGTGCCAAAGGAATCAAAACAAAGGCGAAAGCAATCATCCAAATCAAGTCATTATTCAACATTTCAGATGACTGTAAAGTAAAAGGCTGAATAATGGCTGTTATGCCTAAAACGCTTCCAATATTAAATATGTTGGAACCAATTAAATTCCCTAATGACAGGTCTTTTTCCTGTTTAACAGCAGCAATTACCGAGGCTGCAAGTTCTGGAACACTTGTCCCTAAGGCAACCATTGTCAAGGATATAACTCTTTCGCTCACTCCCAGGCTTTCTGCAATACCTGTTGCGCCTTGCACCAACCATTCAGAACCAAAATAAAGACCTGCTATACCAATGATTAGCCACAATATCACTTTAAAATAAGATGCAGACTTAAGCTTATCATCTACATCTTCCATCACAATATTTTTTTTAGACCGGCTTCTTATAATTAAAAATAAAAGATAAACCACTAATCCTATAAAAAGCAATGCACCTTCAAAGCTCGTTAAGTTTAAATCTGTACTGATAAAATAAAAAAGGAGTAAGGAAAACAACATCATTATCGGCCAGTAAAACTTCAAAAAATCCTTATCGGTAGACATCCGATGAATGATAGCCGTAATCCCCAATACCAATCCGATATTAGCAATATTGGAACCTATGACATTTCCCAGCGCAAAGTCAGACTTTCCCTCAACAGCTGCAACCAGGCTAACAAATAATTCTGGTACAGAAGTCGCAAAAGATACAACTGTAAGCCCGACTATCATTTTTGAAATATTGAGCTTAAGTGAGATAGAAACAGAAGATCTTACTAAAAATTCACCACCAATAACCAGCAGGCTAATACCCAGGAATAAAAAAACTATATCCATCTAAAATTTTTAGCAAATATAGATTATGAAATATATTTTAAGTTGTTATTCTTAATTCTTTACGTAAAATTTTAAGCCTAAGAATTTTAGTTATTTTTATTGAATGTAATATGCCAAATGCCTCTTACTTCGTTTGCTCCGTATCCGATAGCAAGGTCTTCGGGATACTTTAGTTTGATTGTTTTGTATGTTTCTTCTGTGACCTGTTTGCCTATCTCTCCATGACATTGTAAACACATGTCATTGGTAACTATTGGATAATAGAAATCGAATTTTCCATCTTTTTTATCGACAATTGCTTCCGGGATATCGCCATTTTTCAAATTATTTTTAAAAATAGAAATAATTTCATTTTCTCTTGCTGTTGCAGTATTTAAAGGATTCCTTGGTTTGTCTGAAGCACGTTTTATGGTTGCATTCAATTCCTTTTCTTTCTGAGCTGTAATTGGCAGTGCCTTAATATTGCAAAAATCAACTGCTCCAGGTGTTCCTTTTTCAGCTATGGCTGTCATCAAATTCTTCCCAAGTTCGCGTTTGGTAGCCATTGCCATTGCTTTACCTTGTTCTTTAGGACCTTTTCTTTGTTGATTCTTATGCTTTTTTCCCTTTTTATGTGTCGTATTCCCTTGATTTTTATGCTTCATTTTACCATGTCTACCCTTAACATGTTGATCAAACCAATCAGGTTTTTCGAGTTCATTATTATAGATATAGGAAGCAATGGATTTGATATCCTCTTCTTGGTAAGGGACATAGGGCATTAACCCAAACTTTCTTATAGCGCCTTTCATTAAGGATTTATCTTCTTCTGGATTTTCTAAAAAACTCCAAATGGCATTTACAAATTCTTCTTCGTTCTCATACATTTCCAGATAATGCATTTTTACGCCAGCCATAGGAGGTGCAATTCTCATATCCATTCCAGCATTTGGACTGTGGCAAGAATAGCAGAGAGCTTTCATCTTTTTAAAAGCCTCATTTTGCATTTTTTCTTCTAGATTGACACTAGAATATGATTCTTCAGTTCCTGAACTCTTATTGGAATTTTTACAACTAATAAAAATTATAGAAATAATAGATAATTGAATAAATATCTTCATTTTAGAAAATTTTTGTGAAATTAAAATTAAAATTACAATTGGTTTGTGACCTTAGTCACACTTACATGTTTATTTTAGATATTAATCTTTATTTTTGTTGAAAAATATAATATGGGATTAGAGAAAGACGTAATGGAAAAGATGAAATTAGCCATGAAAGCTAAAGATTCTGTAGCCTTGGCTTCATTACGTTCAATAAAAAGTGAAATATTAAAACTGAAAACTTCTGGAAGTGGTAAAGAAATGACAGAAGCTGACGAATTAAAATTAGTACAGAAGTTAATAAAACAAAGAAAAGATTCAGCGCAACTATATAAAGAACAAAATAGAGAAGATTTAGCGAAAGAAGAGTTAGATCAAGTGGTAATTTTAGAAGATTTTCTGCCTCAACAATTGAGTGAAGATGAAATTAAATCTGAAATTAAAATTATCATTGGTCAAGTTGGAGCTTCAAGTATGAAAGATATGGGCAAGGTAATGGGCTTGGCCAGTAAGAAAATGGCAGGTAAAGCTGAAGGAGCAGTGATTTCTAAAATTGTAAAAGCTGAGCTATCCTGATTTTGAATTTTGAATTTTGAATTTTGAATTAAAATATCTCTATTATTCTTCAATTACCTCTCGATCTGTAATTTTTAAAGATCAAAAAATTGTAATTTTGATGATAATAGGCCCCATGGCGCATTCCTATAGTTATCGGAAGAATAGCGCATCAAATCCAATGATTAGGATAGGTCAAAGAGTATTAAAAAAGGCCGCGTGGCGCAACTGAATAGCGCATCAGATTTCGGCTCTGAGGGTTGGGGGTTTGAATCCCTCCGCGGTCACAACAGGCGCAAAACCACAATACCGATAGGTGTTGTGGTTTTTTAGTCTAGACAAGCGTCAAAGGCCA
>Ga0207419_1002452_pt1 | contig 12219 bp, 11 predicted proteins | sample ElkSloMetagenome_4_FD_184723 | JGI IMG/M metagenome (GOLD analysis project Ga0207419, IMG submission 184723) | Hot spring microbial communities from Elkhorn Slough, Monterey Bay, USA - MD2A (version 2) | ecosystem: Environmental > Aquatic > Marine > Intertidal zone > Estuary: Microbial mat ... | reverse complement strand
ATTTTTGCGATAAAGAACATGACTTATTATAAATTACTGATAATAAATGGAATGGGTACTAAATTTCTTAAGCTTTCCACACAAATGGTAGTAGAACCAAATTTATAATAGCCTGTTATTTCTACAACATGCTCTTTTACTGGGCTTTCCAATGAGATATCTGCCATGTCACTTTTCATTTCATAATTCTCCGGAATGTTCACGGGTTTATATTTCTCAGGAATACTTATTTGAATTAAAAACTCATCACTGCAGGGATTAATCATATCAACCGGGTAGTTTCTGTTTCAGCCTATTTTGCGCAAGGATGCCACAAATTCTTTTTGAGATATCACAAGATAATATTTACTTTCTGAATGCTGCCTTCCGAGTACTAAATTCTAGAACAAACCCTTTTTCAATAAAATTGCAGTAGAACCTGAAAATTATTAAATAAATTTGCATAATATTTTGGCAAAATATCATTATTTGTGTACTTTTGCCATCCGTTTTGAATTAAAGGTGCATTTCTGCTATGTATTAATGCACAATACTAAAAATTGAATTTTTTAAACTTCTATACGAATGAAAAAAGATATTCACCCAACAAATTACAGGCTTGTCGCTTTTAAAGACATGTCTAATGAGCATGTGTTCATTACCCGATCTACAGTTGCTACAAAGGAAAAGATTAAAATGGACGATGGCAATGAATATCCGCTGATCAAACTGGAAATTTCAAGTAAATCGCATCCATTTTACACAGGTAAAATGAAATTGGTTGATACGGCAGGACGTGTTGATAAATTCCGTAACAGGTATAAAAATCATCTCGATAAGAAGAAATAAACCAGTATATACCAAAGAAAAACTTTGCGAAACTCCGGGGTTTAATTAATTTTAAAACCGGAGTTTTTTTATGTCTTTATAATTTGATTTATTTTCAACAAACATTTATTGAAAATTAAACCATATTTCGATGAAGTATATATTATTTGACGATGAAAAAAGAAACAACCTGCTGCCTTTTACATTTACCAGACCTGCCTGCGATATCCGCACCGGAATTCTGACCATCAGGGAAAAATGGGAGTTCTTATTAAAAACAGCCGTTTCATCTTACACCGAGCCATATTTATCTGTAAAATACCCAACACAGGAAGAAAGCATTAATACTTATATAAATGGCAGGCTGCTGCCTACAGAAAAATTAATTAATGCCATCGAAAACCTGCAGGAGAATGAATCCATTTTTTCTTCTGGCAATGATTTGCTGGCCTTTAGGGCATCGGGACTTACTTTACCTCTAAACCCTGGTAAGCTGTCTAAAAAAGTAACCGATGCAGAGGTGAGGCTAATTGAATGGCCCTGGGATATCTTTCAATATAATGGTGAAGCTATTCGTGCAGACTTTGCAATGATTACAAAGGGCCGGACTTCTGAGGCTATTGATAAAAGCAACAACCTGGCAGGAAAAGAAAGTATTTTTGCTGAACCAGGTGCCAAAGCCCGTTTTGTTACCATAAATGCAGAAGAGGGGCCGGTATACCTTGGAAAGGATTCAGAACTAATGGAAGGCACTATTGTGCGTGGCCCTTTTTCTCTTGGGGTACATTCTGCTACCAAGCTTGGTACAAAAATATATGGCCCTACCACCATAGGCCCACATTCCAAAGTGGGAGGTGAACTTAATAATACCGTAATTTTTGGCTATAGCAACAAGGCACACGATGGCTTTTTAGGCAATTCAGTATTGGGAGAATGGTGCAACATTGGTGCAGATTCAAATAACTCGAACCTTAAGAATAACTACGCACCGGTAAAAGTATGGAATTATCATAAAGAAAGTTTTGTCTCAACCGGGCTTCAGTTTTGTGGGCTATTAATGGCTGACCATACCAAATGTGGCATTAACACAATGTTCAATACCGGCACTGTTGCAGGTGTAAGCGCCAATATTTTTGGTGCAGGTTTTCCGCGTAATTTTATTCCTTCCTTCTCCTGGGGTGGCACTACTAAGCTTACAACCTATGGCCTGAACAAGGCCCTGGAAGTAGCTGAACTTGTGATGAGCCGGCGTCATATATCTCTCATCCAATCTGACATTGACATCTTAACCCATATATTTCAGGCAACAGAAAAATACAGGCAATTTTTAAAATAATTGTAAATCTTCTTCTGTGTTTATCAGTAAAATCTCGTCAGAGCGATATAAACATTCTGGCATAGCTGTTGCTATATAAGTATCCGATCCAAAAATCAATGACTTTATGACATAATGTCTTTAAGAAACAGGAATTAGAATATACCTATGACAAAATTGAAGCAAACAAAGCAATCAGAATATTTTTTTGGAAATCAAATGGAAGATGAGGGGGAATTTATCCCTTTAATCTCTGATGATGAAGAGGAAGCAATCGGGAATGTAGAAGTGCCCGATTCTGTGCCATTGTTACCCCTCAGGAACACAGTGCTGTTCCCAGGAGTAGTGATCCCCATTACTGTAGGCCGGTCTAAATCCATAAAGCTTGTGAAAGACATTTACAAAAAGGATAAGCTTATTGGAACCCTAGCACAAAAAGATCCCAATGCCGACGACCCGGAATTTGATGAATTATACCAGGTAGGCACCATTGCCCAAATTGTAAAAGTACTTGAAATGCCTGATGGAACCACTTCCGTGATAATCCAGGGTAAAAAGCGCTTTAAAGCACGTAAGCTGATGCAGTCCAATCCTTACTTCACTGCCGAAGTGGATATCCTGGAGGATATAAAACCCCAGCGAAAAAACAAGCAGTTTGCCGCTATTGTAAGCTCCTTAAAAGATTTATCTCTCAAAATAATCCAGCTTTCATCCAATATTCCACCGGAAGCTTCTTTTGCGGTAAAAAATATTGAAAGCTCATCATTCTTAATTAATTTCATCAGTTCCAACAGCAATGTTAAAATTGAAAATAAACAAAAGCTACTAGAAACCAATGACCTGAAGAAACGGGGGCTCCTGCTCCTGGAATTTATGTCAAAGGAAGTACAGGAGTTAGAGCTCAAAAATGATATTCAGTTAAAGGTAAAAACCGACCTGGATCAGCAGCAACGTGAGTATCTGTTGCATCAGCAAATGAAGACCATCCAGAACGAATTGGGAGGAAATCCTATTGATAAGGAAATACAGGAGTTAAAAAAACGGGCGAAAACCAAAAAATGGAACGAAGAGGTAAAAAAGGTATTTAACCGGGAGGTAGATAAGCTCCACCGATTAAACCCTGCCGCCGGAGAATACTCCGTGCAACTGAATTACCTCCAGGTACTACTTGATTTACCATGGAATGAATTTACCAAAGATAAGTTCAACCTGCAACGTGCAGAAAATGTACTAAACAAGGACCATTATGGGCTTGAAAAAATAAAAGACCGTATCCTGGAACATTTGGCTGTACTAAAGTTAAAAGGGGATTTGAAGTCGCCCATCCTTTGCCTGGTCGGCCCTCCGGGAGTGGGAAAAACTTCTCTGGGAAAATCGATTGCAAAAGCTTTGGGTAGAAAGTATGTGCGTATGTCACTTGGCGGACTCCATGATGAAGCAGAAATCCGTGGCCACCGAAAAACTTATATCGGTGCCATGCCGGGCAGGATATTGCAGAACCTTAAAAAAGTGAAATCATCAAACCCGGTATTCATCCTTGATGAAATTGATAAAGTAGGTAATGATTTCCGCGGCGATCCGTCATCGGCCCTGCTCGAGGTGCTTGACCCTGAGCAGAACAGCACCTTCTATGATAACTACCTTGAACTTGAGTACGATCTTTCAAAAGTCATGTTTATAGCCACTGCAAATACGCTTAACACGATTAATCCGGCCCTGCGCGATCGGATGGAGATTATCAACATATCCGGATACATTGTTGAGGAGAAAGTGGAGATTGCCCGACGTCATCTGATTCCCAAACAGATGGAAGCACATGGCGTAAAAAAAGCAACAGCTGCCTTCATTCCCGCCGCAATTGAATTCATTACTGACAATTATACTCGTGAATCCGGGGTAAGAGAACTTGATAAACGCCTGGCTAAAGTGTGCAGAAACCTTGCAAAACGGATTGCTTACAATGAGAAAGTTCCCCCAAAAATTGACGCTGAACTTGTCACAGAAATTCTTGGTCCTCCAAAATATATCAAAGATACTTACCAGGGGAATGAGCAGGCTGGTGTTGTTACCGGACTTGCATGGACTGCCGCAGGAGGTGAAATTTTATACATTGAAACAAGCCTAAGCAAAGGAAAAGGAAAGCTTACCCTAACAGGTAACCTGGGCGATGTAATGAAAGAATCAGCAGTTATTGCCCTCGAATTTCTGAAAGCACATGCAGAGATTTTAAATCTGGACCCCGAAGTATTTGACAACTGGAATGTGCATGTGCATGTACCCGAAGGAGCAATTCCCAAAGACGGACCATCAGCAGGTATCACCATGTTTACTTCTTTGGCTTCGGCATTTTCTCAGCGTAAAGTAAAGAAAGACATTGCCATGACAGGCGAAATCACCCTAAGAGGCAAAGTACTTCCTGTAGGTGGGGTAAAGGAAAAAATACTGGCTGCCAAAAGGGCACATATAAAAGAAATAATCCTTTCAAAGGAAAATCAGAAAGATATTGCTGAAATAAAAGAAATTTACCTTAAAGGATTAAAATTCACTTATGTGGCTACAATGAATGAATTACTGACGCTGGTGCTGCTAAAGGAGAGAGTAAAAAAGCCGGTGCTGATACATTAATAAAATATCAACCAAAGTTTTAAATAAACCCCGGCCTCTTCCTGGCCGGGGTTTATTTATTTATTCCGCTTAGTGATTAGTTTGCCTGTATTTCGTAGCCGGCCACTTCATAGCCTTTGCTTTCAATGGCCTGTGATATTTGGTCAATTGAGGTCTGCGATTTATCAAAAGTAACAACTGCAACAGAATCAGTATGTGAAGCAGTTACATCAGACACCCCTTCCAGTCCAGTAACTGATTTTTTTACAGTGTTTTCACAACCCGTGCAAGTCATTCCACTTACATTAAACTGAATGCTCAGCAATTCTTCATTGGCGACATCCAAAGAATTTTCAGTAGTTACTTCCCCGGCAGATTCGGTTTTTTCTTCACTTGTACCACAAGCTACCATAAACAATCCGGCTAGTAAAATAAAAAGTAAATTTTTCATAATGAATTTTGTTTTTGATTAATAATCGAGAGTTAAAATCCGTCCATCGGTAAAGTTAAAGAATTTTTCTTTCTCCGCGATGATAACTCCTTTCATCAAGTCAGATTCACCTTTCCCAATCGCTTTCAGGCACATGGGGCAAGCCATAACTTCAACGCCTTTATCCATCAGCGATTTTAATGAGGTTTGAGCAGATTCAAAAGGTTCATACATAATGTCCTCTGAATCATTTAACAGTAGATTTACGCCCTCAAGGTCGAAAAACAAAATTACATCTTTATCTTCAGCCATTTTGTTTGCTAAAAAAAGCGGCATTACTACATCATGGGGATTATCGTACCCCTTACTAATGTGAATAAATGTACCATCAGAGGGTTTTTCAGCAACAATAGTATCGGCAGAGGCAGCAACAGTTTCATTATCTACCGGTTGACAGGCAAACACAACAACTACAAGTGCTACAATGGAAAATCTCAGCATTACTTTTTTCATAAAAATTTCATTTAGGTTAAACAATGTATTAAAAATATATATTGACACAACCAAAAACAAATATTTCTGCTATTTAAATTGCTAAAAAAATTCTGAGTATCAATTTAACTCTCAGATCGCCATATTGTGTTCTTGTGTTTAAAAGCATTTTGCAAGAATAGTTATATCTTTGCAAAAATTTTAAACCAATCATTTTTCATGGAAGAATACAGCGAACAAGAGCGAATGAGACGCGACAGCCTTAAAGAGTTGCGTGCCCTGAACATAGATCCTTACCCGGCTGAAAAATTCCCGGTTAGTACTACCACAAAAGACATACATGATAATTACAACGAAGAAAAAAATAATTTTCAGGATATAACCATTGCCGGCCGTATTATGACACGCCGGATTATGGGTAGCGCGTCGTTTGCAGATATCCAGGATAGCGCAGGGCGTATTCAACTGTATTTTAAACGTGATGATATATGTCCGGAAGAGGATAAAACAATGTATAACAGGGTGTTTAAGAAGCTTCTGGACATTGGCGATCTGATAGGGGTATCCGGTTATGTATTTAAAACTCAGATGGGTGAAATATCTGTATACGTAAAAAGCTTTACCCTGCTTAGTAAAGCCCTGCGACCATTGCCCATTGTTAAAGAAAAAGATGGCAAAACATATGATGCCTTTAGTGATGCCGAACAACGCTATCGCCAAAGATACCTCGATCTGATTGTTAATCCGCGGGTAAAGGAAACATTTGTTAAACGCACTGCTTTGGTAAATTCTTTCAGGGAGTACCTGAACATAAAAGGATATTTAGAAGTAGAAACGCCAATTTTGCAACCCCTATACGGAGGTGCAGCAGCCCGCCCTTTTAAAACACACCACAATACTTTAAACCAGACTCTTTATTTGCGAATAGCCAACGAATTGTACCTTAAGCGCCTGATTGTTGGAGGGTTTGACGGTGTGTATGAGTTCTCAAAAGACTTCCGCAATGAAGGAATGTCAAGATTTCATAATCCCGAATTCACACAAATTGAACTGTATGTAGCCTATAAGGATTACCTTTGGATGATGGACCTGGTAGAAGAAATGATTGAGAAAGCGGCCATGGATATTCATGGAACCACGGTGATTAAGGTGGGTGAACACAATCTTGATTTTAAAAGGCCCTGGAAACGCTTCACCATGTTTGAGGCAATAGAAGAATATACCGGTATAGATATTTCCGAAATGGAAGAGGATGCTTTACGCGATACAGCCCAAAAGCTTAATATATCTGTTGATCAAACCATGGGGAAAGGGAAATTAATTGATGAAATATTTGGTGAAAAATGTGAACCACTCCTTATTCAACCTACATTTATTACCGATTACCCCGTTGAAATGTCGCCCCTGGCCAAGAAACACCGCAGCAAACCAGGCCTGGTTGAGCGTTTCGAAGCCATTTGCAATGGCAAAGAATTGTGTAATGCCTTCTCCGAACTGAACGATCCTATTGACCAGCGCGAAAGGTTTGAAGCACAGCTACAGCTTGGAAAACGAGGAGATAGTGAAGCCATGGTACTCGATGAGGATTTTATCCGCTCACTTGAATTTGGTATGCCTCCTACTGCTGGCCTGGGAATTGGAATTGACAGATTGGCAATGATAATGACAAATTCCCCCTCTATCCAGGACGTGCTATTTTTCCCGCAAATGCGACCAGAAAAGAAGATTGAAAAAGACCCCGTGGAAAAATATACTGATGAAGGCGTTCCAATTGAATGGGTTCCTATATTGCAAAAAATGGGATATATTACCGTTGAAAAGCTGAAATCTGTAAAACCAGGCAAATTATTTAACGAGGTATGTGGATATAATAAAAAACATAAGCTAGGCCTGAAAAATCCGGCCAATACTGATGTGGCATCATGGTTATCCTAATATCCTTTTAATAAAAAATTACTCATTAATAACTCTTCCATGCAAAAACTTTCCCTTGAAAAGGATAAAATAAAGGTACTCCTGCTCGAGGGTGTACACGAGAATGCTGTTAATTACATGGATAACATGGGGTATACCAGCATTGAGTATGAAAAAACGGCTTTTGATGAAGATGAACTGATTAGGCATATTAAAGATTTTCATGTGGTAGGTATACGCTCAAGAACACAGCTTACGGAAAAAGTAGTGGCGGCTGCCAAAAAGCTTATTGCTGTGGGCTGTTTTAGTATTGGAACCAATCAGGTAGATCTGAAGGCGGCAAAAATGAGGGGTATTCCGGTGTTTAATGCCCCTTTCTCAAATACCCGTTCTGTAGCAGAACTGGTAATAGCTGAATGCATTATGCTTTTAAGAGGAATACCTGAAAAAAATTCAAAAGCGCATGAGGGAAAATGGCTTAAAACTGCCTCTAAAAGTTACGAGATACGTGGAAAAACACTTGGTATTATTGGTTATGGACATATTGGTTCGCAGGTATCAGTTTTGGCTGAGGCCATGGGCATGCATGTGATCTATTATGATATTGCCAAAAAACTAAGTATGGGTAATGCCACTGCATGCAGCAGCATGGAAGAAGTTTTACAACAATCTGACATCGTTACCTTGCATATTCCCTCTACTGAGCTTACGCATAACCTGATACAGGAAAAAGAATTAAAAAAGATGAAAAAAGGTGCGTGCCTCATCAATGCATCCCGTGGTGAAGTGGTCGATTACGATGCACTTTCACACGCCATAAAAATTGAGCACCTGGCAGGCGCTGCCATAGATGTTTTTAAAGAAGAGCCGGCTTCAGGCAATGAGATTTTTGAACATCCGCTACAGCGGTATCCAAATGTAATTTTAACACCTCATATTGGTGGAAGCACCCTTGAAGCACAGGCTAATATCGGCACTGAAGTTGCTGAAAAACTTGTGAAATACAGCGATACCGGAAGTACCGAAGGAGCGGTGAATTTTGTTGAAGTAATGCTTCAACCCAATGATAGCAAGCAACGTTTTCTTCACATTCACCGTAATTTACCGGGTGTGCTGCGTGAAGTAAACTATGTTTTCACCTCAAAAGGGATAAATATCGCAGCGGAGTATTTGCAAACGGATGCAGATGTTGGATATGTCATTATTGACACGGATAGCAATCTGGACAGAAGCATCTTACAGGAACTAAAGAAAATTCCACACACCATAAAAGCAAGGCTGCTTTATTAGGAAACTGGAATTTCTAAAAGGTTTTCTTTACTTTTGCCATTAATAATGTTGAACAGAAACATATACTTGTGAGAAATACGAAAAGGGTTGCTGTGATAGGGAATGGTAGCTGGGGTACTGCATTGGTTAAACTAATATTGCCAAATACAGAAAAACTGAGTTGGTATGTCCGCAATCAGGATGATATAACCTTTATTCAAAAATACCGCCACAACCCCAAATATCTCAGTAGTGTTGAATTATTCACAGAAAAACTGATCATCTCAAACGATATCAATAAGATTGCCGAACAATCTGATATATTGATATTTGCCATTCCCAGCGCATTTTTAAAGGAAGCCATGAAACCCCTCACTGTGGATATCCGAAAAAAATATGTCGTTTCAGCCATTAAAGGAATCATCCCGGGGGAAAATTTAACCATCGCAGAGTTCTTCAAAGAATATTACAACGTACCCTTTAATCTAAGTGGGGTTATTTCTGGCCCTTGTCATGCCGAAGAAGTAGCCCTGGAGCGGTTATCATATCTTACCATTGCCTCCAAGAGCATCCGGCAGGCCAATGCCATTGCAGAATTGCTCAATGCGCACTTTATTAAAACAATTACAAGTAAAGATATTTACGGAACAGAGTATGCCGCCGTACTTAAAAACATATATGCCATTGCCGCTGGTATTTGCCATGGATTAGGATATGGTGATAATTTCCAGGCAGTACTCGTGTCTAATTCCATACAGGAAATTAAACGATTTCTTGACAAAACTTATAAAAACAAAAGAAAAATCAATAGTTCCGCCTACCTGGGCGACCTGCTGGTAACAGCTTATTCTCAATTCAGCCGTAACCGGACATTTGGCAATATGATCGGCAAGGGATATACCGTTCGTTCTGCCCAGCTTGAAATGAGCATGGTGGCAGAAGGTTACTATTCAGTTAGTTGCCTGCACGAAATAAATAAAAAACATAATGTAAAGATGCCCATTGCCAATGCTGTGTACAACATCCTTTATGAAAAGATTTCACCAGCCATAGAAATAAAAATTCTAACAGAAAACTTAAATTAAAGGCCCCAAAGTGCTATTTTTGCAACACAAACAGAACAAAAAAATCATAAAAACATATGGAAAATATTAAACTAAGCATAGACAACGTATTCAATTTTGTTAGCCACGATACCATTTACGCATACGAATCTGAAATAAAAAATCACCTTGATAGTATTCATGACAAAACCGGTCAGGGAAGTGATTTTCTTGGTTGGCTGCACCTTCCTTCTTCAATCAGGGATAGCCATATTGAGGATATTGAAAAAACTGCCGCAAAATTGCAGGGAAAAGTTGATGTTATGGTAGTGGTAGGAATAGGTGGTTCGTATCTTGGCAGCAAGGCTGTTTCTGAAGCCCTATCAAACAGCTTCTATGCTATGGCACCCAATTCGGATGCCCCCATGCTCATTTTTGCCGGGCAGAATATAGGAGAAGATTACCATTCTGAACTGCTGGACATTTTAGATAAAAAAACCTATGGCATTATTGTAATCTCCAAATCAGGCACCACCACAGAACCTGCCATTGCATTCCGGTTACTTAGAAATCACCTGGTTGATAAGGTTGGTGCCGAAAAAGCAAAAGATTTAATTATAGCCATTACAGATGAGTCAAGGGGAGCACTTCGGAAGCTTGCCGACGACGAAGGCTTTAAATCATACGTTATACCTGATGATGTTGGCGGACGATATTCTGTTCTCACCCCTGTTGGACTTATGCCACTGGCCGCCGGAGGATTTGATATTCGCGCGTTTATACAGGGTGCACGCGATATGGAAAAGCTCACAGACCGCAACGTTCCATTTAGTGAGAATCCTTCTGCTTTATATGCTGCTACAAGAAATGCACTTTACAGAGAGGGAAAAACTACAGAAATTCTCGCCAATTATAACCCTAAACTAAATTTCCTCGCTGAATGGTGGAAGCAATTATACGGTGAAAGCGAAGGTAAGGAGAACAAAGGCATTTTTCCCGCCAGTGTTAATTTTACTGCTGATTTACATTCCATGGGCCAGTATATTCAGGAGGGAGAACGTAATCTGTTTGAAATTGTACTTTCCGTGAAATCAACAGACAGGAAACTTATTATACCTGAAGATAAAGATAATCTTGACGGCCTGAATTTCCTTGCTGGTAAAAAAATTGATTTCGTAAATAAAATGGCTGAATTAGGAACCATGCTTGCCCATGTTGACGGTGGAGTTCCAAACATACAAATTGAAATTCCCAAACTGAACGCCTATTACCTTGGACAGCTGATGTACTTTTTTGAAAAGGCTTGTGCCATTAGCGGTTATACTCTGGGTATTAATCCATTTAACCAACCGGGTGTTGAAGCTTATAAAAAGAACATGTTTGCCCTGTTAGAAAAACCCGGCTTTGAAGAGGAAACCAAAAAGATTAAATCCCGCCTGGATAAAAAATAGATCTTAGCGGTTACAAAGCATTACTCCGTTCTGCAAAAAAAGAATAATTCCAGTAAGGCAGCCACAATAAAGGCTGCCTTTGCTGCTTAAACGGCGCGGACATAAATGAGCTAAAGGGCATAAACCTGAATGCTGCATGGTTTCACTTCTCATGCTTTTCAATACCCGGATGCCAGGAGCAAAATAAAAGAATTGATAAAAAGTATAGCGGTTTTTAACCGGACAGGGTTCGTAAATATCAAGGAGACATAGTATCTGCCAAAAGTACAAATAAAGAATGCATGGAATATCACACACCCTATTTCTAAATTTCTCAGCTATCTGTAGAGGGAAAAAATCTTGCAAACATCCAGGCAGCTATTCCTTCCGCTTTTCGTACTTTCTTTTTTTGTAGATAAAAGCACCCAGCCATTGACCAATAAAAAAAGCCCCTATTAAAACAGGGTAGGTATGAAAAGCAAAACCAATATCGGTATAAAGGCGGATCAACACCACAATTGGAATGGGGGTATGAATGGCCATCCACCAGTAAAAAGAGAATTTACGCTCGTAAGCGCGCCAGTATCCAAAGGGTATGTTTAAAAAAAATACAACTACTGCAACAATCAAAAGAGTCATGAACAATATTAAAGCATAAAAACGCGCAAGATAGCGAAACTATTGCAGGTATTTTGACAGTAATTCTATTAATTTTTTCTTCTCAATAGGTTTTGACATATAGTCAGAGCAACCCGCCTCCAGGCTTTTCTTTTTATCGCTTTGCATGGTAAATGCAGTTTGAGCAATTATGGGAACATCCGGATTATTGGCTTTAATTATTTTAGTGGCTTCCAGTCCACTTATACCCGGCAACTGAATGTCCATCAGGATAAGATCCGGTACCCTGCCCTCTTT
>Ga0207419_1002451_pt1 | contig 12220 bp, 13 predicted proteins | sample ElkSloMetagenome_4_FD_184723 | JGI IMG/M metagenome (GOLD analysis project Ga0207419, IMG submission 184723) | Hot spring microbial communities from Elkhorn Slough, Monterey Bay, USA - MD2A (version 2) | ecosystem: Environmental > Aquatic > Marine > Intertidal zone > Estuary: Microbial mat ... | reverse complement strand
AGATGTCGCTAGGCGTACTTTTTTAAAATATTCTTAGTGTAAGTCGACAACACCATCTTCCCACTCAACTCCGCTCTTGACTCTAGCAGTTGATCCCAATCCTCACAGCCTCTCCAGAAAACTTGCTTTAGTTCGCTTTGGGCCTCGGGATTTTTGCTGAGTAGATAGGTTGCCAGATCGTTCACGCCTTCATCCAGTGCTTCTGCGGAATCAAAGACGTCCGCGAACAGTCCTTTCGATTTGGCCCATTGGGCGTCATAGAATTGATCGGCATTGATGGTCATTTGGCTCATGGCTGAAACGCCTAACTTTCTTTCCACGGCCGGTCCAACCACAAATGGCCCGATGCCAATATTCAACTCTGAAAGTTTTACCGAGGCAAACTTGGTAGCCATGCAGTAATCTACTGCTGAAGCCACTCCCACTCCACCACCTACGGCCTTTCCTTGCACTCGGCCAATGATCAACTTCGGACACTTTCTACAGGCGTTGATTACCCGGGCAAAACCCATAAAAAATTCCTTTCCGGTGGGGAAGTCATTGATACTGATCAATTCATCAAATGATGCTCCGGCACAGAAAGTGCGGTCGCCTCCACTTCGCAATACGATCACCTTCACTTCCTCATCTTCACCGGCTTCGGCAATGGTCTTTGCTAGCTTGGCCAGGATATCCGAAGGTAATGAATTGTGCTTGGGGTGAAAGAATTCGATGGTCGCTAGGCCAGAAGATTCTTTGGTAATGGTTACATATGAGTCTGTCATGGTAGTTTCTAGTTTCAGTTTTAATTTAGTGGGGTTTGAGTCCGGGGTAAGAGTCCGGGATTTTTCAGAGATTAGAGAAACCCATGTCTAAAATCTAATCTCTAACATCTTAATTCAACAACCCAAACTGTTCAAAATGATGATTAAAGTGTTTGCGATTCAGCAAATCCCAATGATCCTTGTCGAGCATTCCAAAGACCGCATTAGCCGTTTGGGCTTCTGGGTTTTCTTTAAAATACGCCTCATAATCGTCCCAGGCTTTTACCAATTCTTCTTTGGCTTGCTGTAGGTTTTCATATACCAGATCTTCCAGCTTATCTTTCTTCAACATCGGATGATCGAAATCCCTAGGCATGGGTTTGTAATTATACAACGAATCCTGATACTTTTCCCATTGTTCCTCGGGCGTTGAGATCTTCGCTTCCTTCTTATCGGTGGCCAACTCAAATCCAAAGATCAAATGTTCTACCATATGCTGGGCAGTCATCTTTCCCCATTGGGCTTTGGTATCTTCTGTAAGTCGATCGAGGTAACTCTCTACATTGGCGCGATCGATCTCCACAAACGGACTCTTCTTCGCAACCATAGTAAGCACCGTGGCAATGGCCACCTTCTCTTCATCCTGATCAAAGACCTCCACAAACCACTTTACTACTCCTGAAGGAAACTGCTTTCCTCTTACATCCCGATCAATCTTTTCCATACAAGTGAGTCGCACATGAATAGTATCATTGTGATAGATGGGGCGCATGAAGCGACAAGTATCCAGGCCATAATTGGCGGCAACCGGACCCTTGTTCGGGTAGACAAACAATCCCGCTGCCGCAGAGAGAATGAAGTAGCCATGAGCGGCTCGCTTATCAAAAATAGTATGAGACAGGGAAGTGATATCCGTATGTGCATAGAAATGATCCCAGCTCAGATTGGCAAAATTGGCGATCTCACTATCGGTAATGGTACGGTTGGCTGTTTTAAGCGACATGCCCGGTTGAATGTCTTCAAAATGATATTGAAATGGATGCTTTTCAGCTTCTTTGTATTTGGCGTTCGCCTGATAGATCCCGGTGATCTCGGTGATGGTGGTTGGCGAACCTTGAATTGCACAGCGCTGCAAATAATGCTTTACGCCACGCATGCCACCCATCTCTTCTCCTCCACCGGCTCTTCCCGGTCCGCCGTGAACCAAAGTAGGTAAAGGAGAGCCATGACCGGTGCTCTGCTTGGCCGATTCCCGGTTCAGTATCAAGATTCTTCCATGATGCGTAGCGGCACCCACTGTAAAGTCGCGAGCAGTGGAATCATCGAAGGTAGATATAGATGCACAGAGGGAACCTAATCCCATTTGGGCCAACTCCACCGCATCATCCAGATCCTTGTAAGGCATAATGGTGCTTACCGGCCCAAAGGCTTCCACTTCATGCACTGCGGTATTCTTTCGAGGATCTTTTTCCAGCATTAGGATCGGACTCAAGAAGGCGCCTTTTTTGGCATCAGCGCCATTCACTTCCACTTTGTCTAAGTCACCATAAACGATCTCTGCCGTCTTGCTCAACACTTTCACGCGATCTCGCACCTCTTGCACTTGGTCTTGACTAACTAAGGCTCCCATGCGGGTTTCTTTAAGCGCTGGATCTCCTATCGCAGTCCTGCCAAGCTCCTTGCCTAATGCAATTTGCACATCCTCTACGAACTCTTCGGGGACAATGATTCTTCGAATGGCGGTACATTTTTGTCCGCACTTTACCGTCATTTCTTTCTTGACTTCTTTTACGAAAAGCTTGAATTCTGGTGTTCCAGGCTTGGCATCCTTACCTAAAACCGAACAATTCAATGAATCAGCCTCCATATTGAAAGGCACCGCATTGTTAATGATGTTCGGATTGGTTTTCAGCATACGACCGGTATCTGCTGATCCGGTAAAAGTTACCACGTCCTGAGAATCCACATGATCCAATATGGTTCTGGCAGAACCGCAGATCAATTGCAACGATCCTTCCGGTAGAATTCCCGAAGCGATGATCTCTTTCACTACAGCTTCAGTTAAAAATGAGGTGTTGGTGGCGGGCTTCACCACTGCCGGCACGCCGGCCATCCAGTTGACTGCACATTTTTCCAACATCCCCCAGACCGGGAAATTGAAGGCATTGATATGCACTGCCACTCCTCTCTTTGGCACCATGATGTGATGGCCCATAAAGTCGCCACCTCTGGAAAGATCGATGCCCTCGCCATCTACATGGAAGGGCTTATTGGTGAAGTTCCTTCTTAAAGAAGCATTGGCGAAGAGGTTGCCAAAGCCACCTTCAATATCGATCCAGCTATCTACTCGAGTTGCTCCGGTCATAAAGGAGATCTGATAGAATTTATCCTTTTGCTTTGTGAGGTGCATGGCCAGCTTCTTCAGCATGAGCCCTCTTTCCTGGAACGTCATTTTGCGAAGGGCAGGGTTTCCAACCTCACGGCCATATCTTAGGATCTCATCAAAATCGAGTCCTTTGGTGGTGGCAAAGGCCACATTTTCACCGGTAACGGCGTTAACCAATGCGGTTCCATCACCGTCGCCGGTGACCCATTTTCCTTGTACGTAGTTTTCTAATTTGTTCATATTAAAGTGTCTAAAATAAAAAGTAAAAAGTGTCTAAAGTTATCTTGAGATACTTGACCTTTCTTTACTTCTTAAACTTTGATTAATCTTCGTAAAGATCGCTAAGATCTCTCTTCCTTCCTTACTATTTCCCTGGATATCCTTGTCGTTAACCCAATTCATTTGGCTAATGATATTCATCCAGTAATTTGTCTCACTTGCCTCTCCTTCACAAAGTCGAATCTTGTATTTAAAATCAGACTTACTCTTTGCCCTATTTGCCTCTCTGTAATTTGCTCCCACGGATGTAGCCGAACGGATCAATTGCTTCTTTAAAATTATAGCTTCATCATTTCTTGGAAAGCTATTTGTCATTCTTATTACTGAAACAGAAAACAGTTCTGTTCTTTTTTCAAGCTCTTCACCAAATTTTTTGTTGTCCATTTTCTATTTAAGTTACAACAAAGTAGAAGGAACAGGAAAAACTTTTTACTTTTTACTTAAGTCACTTCTAACTTAAGTCGCTGCTAACATCTCTCAATTACCACTGCATACCCCTGCCCAACTCCAACACACATTGTGCAAAGCGCATAGCGTTTGTTCGTTTTCTGCAATTCCAAAGCAGCAGTATGCATGATCCGGGTTCCAGTAACGCCCAAAGGGTGGCCGATGGCAATAGCCCCGCCATTGGGGTTGATTCTTGGATCGTCATCGGTCAAACCCATCTCTCTGGTGCAGGCCAGTACCTGAGCGGCAAAGGCTTCGTTCAGCTCCAAAATATCCATATCATCCAAGGTCAATCCGGCTCTTTTTAAAGCGATCTCGGATGCGTAAACCGGCCCAATTCCCATGATTCGCGGTTCTACCCCGGCTACTCCTGAACTTACGATCCTGGCCATGGGCTTCAGATCATAATCATTCACCGCATCTTCTGAAGCGATGATGGTCGCTGCTGCTCCATCATTTAATCCAGAGGCGTTCCCTGCGGTTACGCTGCCGTCTTTTCTAAAGGCTGGCCGAAGTCCTGAAAGGGCCTCCAATGTTGTCCCTGGGCGCACAAATTCATCCTGATCAAAGACCAATGGGTCTTGTTTTCTTCTGGGAATTTCCACGGCCATTATTTCTTCAGACAGGCGCCCGTTTTCCTGTGCGGCAGTCGCTTTTTGTTGCGACCAGGCGGCGAACTTATCTTGGTCTTCTCTGGAGATCTTGAATTGATCTACCAGATTCTCAGCGGTTTCTCCCATGGCATCGGTGCCATAAAGATCTTTCATTCTGGCATTGACAAATCTCCAGCCGAAACTGGAATCGTGCATCTCCGCATCCCTACCGAAAGGCCTGGACACTTTAGAGATCACCCAAGGACCGCGAGTCATATGCTCTACTCCGCCTGATATGAAGAGATCACCTTCATTGGAACGGATGGCTCTGGCGGCATGCACTATGGCCGACATCCCCGAAGAGCAAAGCCGGTTAATGGTCTCACCAGGCACGCTCCACGGCAAACCAGCTAACAATAGCGACATTCTGGCTACATTGCGATTATCCTCTCCCGCCTGATTGGCACAACCCATGATCACATCATCGATCTTTTCTTTGGGAATGCTGGGATTGCGATCCATGATCTCCTTGATCACCATGGCCCCGAGATCGTCGGTGCGAATGGGAGAAAGGGTGCCGGTAAATTTCCCGATGGCGGTGCGGATTCCGTCTATTATAAAGGCTTGTTTCATGCTAATTTTTTGGAATGTTAAAGTTAATAAGAAGGGAGGGCATAGGAAAATGATTCTTTCTTCGATAAGCACATTCTAATTCCCCCGCGGATCACGCAGATTATCGCTGATCGTTTTCTGCCTAAATCGGCGAAATCATCGGGAAAAATTTAAAGATCAAACTCTTTTGAAGTCCGATACACCGTCCCTCGCATGTAGTAGAAGGGTTTCGGATCATCATTGCAGTAGATATTCACATCGATGTCTGCCTTCTTATGGGAGATGGAAAACACTTTGGCTTCAGCCCTAAGGGTATCGCCTGCTTTAGCCGATTTAGAGTAGACCATATTGCCGTTGATGAGGGGAGAGATCCTGCCGTATGAGTTGGAAGCAAAGGCCAGGGCTGAATCTGCGAAAGCGAAGGCTACTCCGCCATGAAGGATGTCGAAACCATTGAGCATTTCCTCTCTAATGGTCATTTGAAGATGACATTCGCCTTCATCAAGCTTGAGAGGCTCGATGCCTAACCATTGTGAGAAGGTATCACGCTGCATCATCTTTTCGAATACTTGCTTGGCTTTGGTCATATTATAAGGTCTTAAATGTTCTCGACTCCACTTCGGCTTCCCTTCGACAGGCTCAGGACATCGCGCTCAGTGCATCGCGCTCGAACTGACAAAATGGAATATAATCGATATGAAGATTAAAACAATGTCGTCTTTCTTAATATCGGACTGCAACGGTAGCGGTCTTCATGATACACTTTGTACAGCTCATCAATGCCTTTTACCACATCATCTACCCCCATCTCATTGGCCCAAGCAAGAAGTCCTTTAGGGTAGTTCACCCCATTGGTCATCGCCAGGTCGATGTCTTTGGCCGTAGCAATACCCATATGCAGGGTATCGGCTGCTTCGTTGATCAGCATAAGCAAGATCCGCTCAAAAATTCGTTCGCCCGCTGCCTGATCTTTATTGGGTTTGGGCATTTCAGCACCTTCGGCATAATTGTAATATCCCCGACCGCTTTTTCTCCCCAGGTAGCCTGCTTCGGCCAATCTTTTCTGAGCAAAGGCCGGCTTGTAGCGACTATCGTAATAAAAAGCTTTGAACACACTTTCAGTCACCGCATAATTCACATCATTGCCTATGAAATCCATCAATTCAAAGGGCCCCATTCTAAAACCCCCAATCTCTTTCATCGCCCAATCAATCGTTGCCGGATCGGCGATGCCCTCTTCATAGATTCGCAACGCTTCACCATAAAATGGTCGAGCGACTTTATTCACGATAAAACCGGGAGTATCTTTCGCCTGTACCACAACCTTTCCCCAAGAAGCAATCAACTTTTTGGTTTCTTCCAACATCTTCTCATCCGTTTGAATGGCCGGAATCACTTCAACCAGCTTCATTAAGGGAGCCGGATTGAAAAAATGGATGCCGATGAATCGATTGCTATCCGAGACACTTGCAGCCAGTGAAGTGATGGACAAGGAAGAAGTATTAGAAGCAATGATACAATCTCCACTGACGATGCCTTCCAATTCGGCAAAGACCTTACTTTTGATGCCCAGGTCCTCTATTATCGCCTCGATCACGATCCCACAGTCGGAAAAATCATTGAGGCTTCCCACATAAGAAATCCTCTTTTGGATCGCTGAAGCTTCTTCCTCAGCATACTTTCCTTTCTCTACCAATCTATTCATTAGCTTGGCTAACTTTTGCTTGCTATTCTGCAACGCATTCTGATTGGCATCAAATAATTTTACTTCATGTTTAGCGGTGGCTGCCAATTGCGCTATTCCGCTTCCCATGGTTCCACTTCCGATTACTCCTATTATCATCTTCGACTCTAAATTAATTCGTCATAAGAGTCTAGATTCTAGACTCTAGATTCTAGACTCTATTTTCCCTTAAACTCCGGCTTCCGTTTCTCCATGAACGCCTCTACCCCTTCTGCATAATCTTCGGTGCGACTCGCCAGTATCTGCAACTTGCTTTCTATGTCCAATTGTGCGTCTAGGCTATTGGTAAAAGAGGCATTAAAGGCCTCCTTGGTTAGGGCCAAACCTCTAGTTGGCAAGCTAGCTAGTTTCTTGGCCGTGGCACTGATCGTTTCGTCGAACTCATCATCTGCCACATATTTGTAGATCATTCCCAGACGCTCTGCTTCTTGAGCACTCACTTTGTCGGCCAGCATCGCCAAAGCCGAAGCTTTTTGAAAACCGATCAGTCTTGGAAGGAAAAAAGTTCCACCGCTGTCGGGAATTAGGCCTATGGCACTAAAAGCTTGAATAAAACTGGCGGATTCTCTTGCGATAACCACATCACATGCCAAAGCGATATTCGCCCCTGCACCTGCAGCTACACCGTTTACCGCTGCCAAAATCGGTTTCATGGTTGCGCGGATCTTCCTGATGATCGGACCATAATGCTCGTCGAGGATCTTCTCAAATCCGGGATTTTCATCGGGATTGGTGACCTCACCGAGATCTTGACCGGCACAAAAAGCTTTACCCTCACCGGTGATCACCACCGCACGGATACTTTCGTCATTCTGACACTCATCCAGAGCTTCTTGCATCTCAAGCGCCATTTGTCGGTTGAAACTATTAAAAGCTTTCGGACGATTTAAAGTAATCTTTGCAATTCCACCTGTATTTTCGAATAGTATATGTTCCATGGTTTGGTTTGTCTCCCGCAGACCTGCCAGCCGGTTTTCCTGTCAAAGAGAAGGAAGACTGGTCTCGCGGATTTTCGCGGATTTATTTTTGATGATCAAATCATCGCAAGCATTTGAAATAATCAAATGGTTCACCACATTCTTCACATTGGAAAAGGGCTTTGCAAGCAGTCGACCCGAAGCGACTTACCATTTTTGTATTGATCGACCCGCAATTTGTGCACTTGATTTGATTCTTTTCGCCACTAAGGGCCGCTTTGTCTACACTTGCATCTCTTGGTGCAGCAATTCCATAATCCTCTAGTGCTTGCTTGCCTTTCTCTGTGATCATATCTGTGGTCCATGCCGGACTCAGTACATGCTTCACTTTAGCCTCTAGGCCTTGCTCATCAAAAGCTTTGACAATATCATCTTCAATGGTGTCCATGGCCGGACAACCGGAATAGGTTGGGGTGATGTGAATCAGGTAATGATCATCTATAGATTCAACTTTCTTGATGATTCCCATGTCGACAATACTCAATACGGGAATTTCTGGATCAGAAACTGAGTACAGTATCTCTTCAATATTTTGATCTACTGCTTCCATTGATGGTTACCATTTCATATCGGGATAGGCTCGCTGCATAAATTGAAAATCAGCCAGAATATAACCCATTTGCTCGGTGTGTCGACCCTCTTTACCGCCAAACTGAAATACTACATTCGCCGGTACGCTGACCTTCGCCTCTTCCATAACTGCATGCAGATCGTTATAATATTTTTCTTGCATGGCTTCAATGTCGGGGCCTATTCCCAAATTGGCCATCTGTTTTTCAGTCTGTGTAGGTGTAGTTAATTCTTGAGTAAAGCGGTAAAGATGATCTATGGCATCTTGCAGTCTGCGATTACTCTCTTCGGTACCGTCTCCCAAACGCTTCATCCAGGTTGTGCTCAAGTCTAAGTGATACTCCACCTCCATGATCGACTTCTTAGCTACTGCAGCTAATCTTTCATCCTTAGAATTGACCAATGCTTGCATCAGCATAAAATGAAACTGATCGTAAAAGTGTTGACGAGCAATTACGTAAGCAAAGTCGTTATTGGGCTGTTCTACCAGCATCACATTCTTGTACTGATGCTCGTAACGCAACATGGCCACATGGTCTTCAGTCTTTCCCCCGCCTAGCAATTCCGCCGCGTATTGAAAGTAATTCCTTACTTGTCCGAAAAGGTCAAGCGAAATATTGGTCAAAGCGATATCTGTCTCCAGTTCAGGACCGTGGCCGCAGAGTTCACCGAGGCGTTGGCCAAGGATCATTGAACTATCACCTAAGTGAATGATGTAATCATAGAGTAAATCATTATTCATCTCTTTCATCTCACTACATGTGTTTCAGCTCATCAGGTAAATTGTAAAAAGTGGGATGTCGGTATACTTTATCCTTAGCGGGCTCAAATAATTCCCCACTTTTCTCTGGATTAGAAGCCGTTATGTGTTTGGATTCTACTACCCAAAGACTCACCCCTTCTTGACGGCGGGTATAGACGTCTCTGGCGTTCTGAATCGCCATTTCAGCGTCAGCAGCGTGTAAACTTCCGGCATGGCGGTGATCCAATCCGTTTTTAGAGCGGATGAATATTTCCCAAATTGGCCATTCTTTATTCATATCATTAAGCTTAGTAGTAGTAATCGTTGATTTTTAACCGGCCTTGCTGATTCGACGCTCAGCTTGCTTTTCGGCATAAGCGGTAGCCGCATCTCTCACCCATTTGCCGTTATCCCATGCTGCGTTTCTAGCATCCAATCTTTGCTTGTTACAAAGTCCATTGCCTTTTACCACGTTCCAAAATTCTTCCCAGTCGATGTCTCCAAAGTCGTAATGACCTCGTGCTTCATTCCATTTCAAATCCTCATCCGGAATTTTCAATCCTAAAATGTCGGCCTGAGGCACGGTTTGATCTATAAATTGTTGACGTAATTCGTCATTTGACTTGCGCTTGATCTTCCACTTCATCGATTGCTCTGTATTCGGAGATTCTTCATCTCGAGGACCAAACATCATCAATGAAGGCCACCACCACCTGTTCAAGGCATCTTGCGCCATGGCTTTTTGAGCTTCGGTACCATTGCATAAGGTGAGCATGATCTCGTATCCCTGGCGCTGATGAAAGGATTCTTCTTTACAAATTCTGACCATTGCTCTGGCGTAAGGACCATATGAAGTTTTGGTCAACATTACCTGATTGATGATGGCTGCTCCATCAACTAACCAGCCAACGGCTCCCATATCTGCCCAGGTGAGGGATGGATAATTGAAAATACTTGAATATTTCGCTTTACCGCTATTCAGGTCTTTGATCATCTGCTCTCGACTAGTGCCCAAAGTTTCGGCTGCGCTATACAGATATAGACCATGTCCTGCCTCATCTTGAACTTTAGCTAAAAGGGCTACTTTTCTTCTCAGGGATGGAGCTCTGCTGATCCAATTTCCTTCGGGCAACATTCCCACAACTTCAGAGTGAGCATGTTGTGATATTTGGCGAATGTGAGTTTTCCGGTACTTCTCCGGCATCCAATCTTTGGCCTCAATGTTTTCACCTTGATCGATGCGATTTTGAAATTCTGCTTCTAGGTCTTTGATATTTTTTTCCATTTTGATTTTTTTAACTATCGAAATCAACAATAATTTTTTCCGATTTCGGAATGGCCTGGCAGGTTAAAATATAATTATTTTCTACCTCTTCTGGTTCAAGGGCGTAATTGACTTGCATTTCAATGTCCCCTTCAATGAGTTTGGCTCTGCAAGTACAACATACTCCCCCTTTACAGGCAAAAGGAAGATCTGCATTATTGGCGAGGGCAGCGTCGAGAATATTCTCACCATCCATCGCCATTTTGAACGAGGTCTTCACCCCATTGTTAATGATACTAACATCGCTGGTATCTTCATTGTTTTCGACATCACTTTTCGCCTTTTTTACAGTTTTCTGCTGATTGGGGCTGCCAAACAATTCAAAGTGAACTTTCTCTTTGTCTACCCCAATCCCCTCCAAATAGTCGCGAATCATAAAGATCATTTCAGCTGGTCCACAAATGAAAAAGTCATCAATGGTTTTGTAATCCACCAACAATTCTCCAATGCTTCTCATTTTATCTTCAGTAAGCCGACCGTTAAATAAGTCTGCGTCTCTTTCTTCTCTGGTGAGGAAATGATAAAGCTCAAATCGACCCATAAACTGGTTCTTGAGCGCTTCTATTTCTTCTTTGAGGATGATGGATTGGATGGTTCGATTGATATAAAATAGCTTGAAGGTACTCTCGGGCTCTCGACTAAGATGGGTCTTGATGATTGCATGCATTGGTGTTATTCCACTGCCGGCTGCAAAGGCTACGTAATTTTTCTTCTCATGGCTAATTTCTTTGTAGAACCTTCCATTGGGGGCCATCACTTGTAATTCGTCACCCACCTTCAACTGATCATTCACGAAGCCTGAAAATCTGCCGTCTTCGATCTTTTTTACAGCCACCTGCCACTCTTGATCTAAGGGGCATGAACAAAGGGAGTATGATCTCCTAAGGTCCTCTCCGTTTACTTCAGCTCTGAGCGTAAGGTACTGACCGGCATAATATTGGAACTCATCCTCCAATTCTTTTGGAATTTCAAAGCTTACCACAGCGCAGTCTGCCGTGGTTTTTTGAATGTCCTTGACTTTAATTTTGTGAAATGCTTTTGCCATAAAAATGCTTGGTTTACAAATTTAATCAAAGAAGGGGAATCTCTGCTGATCAATTAAGGGCATATCATCATCTTATTCAATCAAATGATTAATTTTGCTTATTGATAGTCGATATTTAGAAGGATTTCATATCGACTTGATTCTTCGATTCTGAATAGCCTGATCAAATCATTTAAATTCGAGAATACTTAAGCATGTCATTTTTAACATATCAGACGGTTTGCTTAAAAATCCTTATACTACGTTCAAGTTAATAATAAAGGTTGTCCTTATGGGTCGGCCGTAAATAGTTAAACAGCAATTTTAATTTATGGGTAAATCACAAGAGACTTTCAACAAAAGGGAAAAAGAAAAAAAACGCGCTAAAAAGCGACAAGAAAAACTAGCCAAAAAGGAAGAGCAAAGGGGCAAAAAGCCCTCGAGCTTTGAAGAAATGATCTCCTACGTGGATGAATACGGTAACGTCACTGATACTCCACCAGATCCAGCCAAGAAAACAAAGATCAAGGCTGAAGACATCGAAATTGGGGTCAGTAAAAGAGAGGAAGAGGATGTAGACCCTGTGCATTTGGGTAAGGTCGACTTTTTCAATGACGAAAAAGGTTTCGGATTTATCAGAGAAAACGGCACCAATGAAAAGTACTTTTTCCACGTAAGCAGCCTTACCGAAGAAGTTGGTGAGAATGACAAGGTCTCTTTTGAGTTGGAAAAAGGCGCCAAAGGCTTGAATGCCGTGAAGGTGAAAAAAGGATAACTGA
>Ga0207419_1002450_pt1 | contig 12223 bp, 7 predicted proteins | sample ElkSloMetagenome_4_FD_184723 | JGI IMG/M metagenome (GOLD analysis project Ga0207419, IMG submission 184723) | Hot spring microbial communities from Elkhorn Slough, Monterey Bay, USA - MD2A (version 2) | ecosystem: Environmental > Aquatic > Marine > Intertidal zone > Estuary: Microbial mat ... | reverse complement strand
GGAGCGTCGTCTGCGTAGATGATCGCGTGCACGTCGAAGGAGAAGGGGACGCTAGCGTCGCCGAGTTCCTTCACTCTGTCCATAGGGTCCAGGCGTCGGGTCAGGCCGATCTTGTAAACATGTTCTCCGAAAGATCCGATGTTGCTGATGATGTAGACATGTCCGCGTCGCGTCTGTTCTGCAAGGCTCTTGGCGCGCTGGCCTTTTGCCTCTGCCTCCGCAAGCTTCGCTTCCAGTTCTGCGAGTTTGGCCTCAACGAGCGCTCGCTCTTCCGCTGAAGATTTCTCTAGCTCTTCACGAGCCTTGGCCAGCAGTGATTCGTACATCCGCTCTTCTTTCTCCGCTTCCTTCAGGGCTTTCTGATACTCCTTCTCGGCCCGTGCCTCCTCTCGCATTTGCTCGCGAATCAGGCGCTGTTCTTCTTGCTCTTCCTTCTTTTTCAGAGTGAACTGGTATTGCACGCCACACTCTTCGTACTTCGCCGTCACATAGTCGATGCTGATGCCGCATCGCAAACTGGCCACCAGCTTCTCGAGATTGTTTGCGAGTTTCTCGATGCGGTCCAGCGTTCGATTGAAGTTCGATGGGGAGACCTTCGAGATCAAGGTGTCGCACTCAATATTGAATGCACGCATTAGCAGCTTCATTTGGCCGCCGACAATCTTATTGTCTAGCTTCTCGTCGCCGGTGAGGTTAACCTGACCTTCCTGCGTAAAGGCAGTCCCATCCTTGATCATGGCCTTCTGTTTCTCTCGCAGGGCCTTGATCTCTGCTGCGAATCGTTCACTCGTATCAAAAAGATAGTCTGGAGTTTCGTAGTGGCCATAAGCCACGTACTCATCAACACGAGAATAGAGATCAATCAGCCCCAGCACCTTGTTCAGGGCTGCCTGCTGCTGCTCAGTGGCAGCCTCTTTGTCTTGCAGCTCGTTTCTGACGGCGTCGAGCGTCTTTGTGTCCTTGGCCAACTGATCGCGAATGGCGTTGGCGTTGGTGCGTAGTTCTTGCAGGTCTTTGGTGGAAGCGTCGATTTCGCTGAACTCGGTCCGAGCGGTGGCGACATCCGCCTCAACCTTTTTCAACACGGACTGGGCCTCGGCGGTATTCGTTCTTGCCGTGTCGAGGGCCTCCTTCAATGAATCGATTTCCTTTACCTTTCTGTCTGCCATTTTCATTGCAAGGAAATACACGACAGCGAGGGAGACGACGTACGTGGCTCCCAGTATGACAATGAGTTCGAACGACATGGCTACCTCATAAACTCGTCAATGATTTCTTCCTTGATGATGCGTCGCTCTTCAACGCGCTCCTTATAGATGTCCTTAGCGTTTGCTAATTCATCCTTCAGTGCCTGCTTTTCTGCGCGTACCCGAGCGCGCTCGGCCTGCTCCAAGCGGCGGAGCGCTGCTCGCTCTTCTCGTTCTTGGGCTTTCCGCCTGCGCTCGGCATCTCGTTGCGACCTCTGAATCGCTCGATCAATCTTTTTAGCTGAGCGAATAGCACCTTTTACGCCTTTCATCATTGACATAGACACTCCCCTATTGAGTTAAATGCCTCTAACAATCATTCATAATAGCTAGACTCTATATATAAATCAAAATACCAGCATTTTTTGAAGGAAAATCAAACATTCGAAAAACCACTGATTAATAATTATCTGCAACCAACGAGCGCTTTCCTTCAACCTCCGGCCCCTTCTGATATCGACTCAATCCCATACACTTCTCACCGTAGAATTAATCTGAACAGAATTTATTTGACAGGCATGGACTAAGAAGCGCCCTCAGTCTCGAATCGGTTTGCTTCAGGTTGCTAGACGCCGAATTGCGGCAGATTACTTTCGCTTCCAGGCGAAGTCGGGTTAGACCAATTGGACAGGCACAGTCTAAGGGGTACCCAAAATCTCGAATCGGCTCGCTACAGGCCGGTCGACCCCGGTTTTTGCCAGATTTCAGTCGCTCCAGAGTGTGTTTGTAGCGCGGAAGCGTGCTCCTTTCGCTTTTCCGGCATGCCAACGCTGGCAACGAGGCCATTTTCGAACTGAATCTCGTTTGTTGCGGCTATCTTCCGCGCGAGAATAGCGCTTCAAGGATAATTGGACAGGCACAATCTAAATTCTTCAATTTATGCCTGTCATAAATAGCTTTGCTGGATGGCCTCAAAATAGGCGCTGAAGCGGGGCTTCAGCGCCTGGTCGGACAGGTTTTTCGCTAGTCCAGGTCAGGCGTCCAACCGGACGATGCCATGAAGAGCCAGTTGCCGTCGCGACGGACCAGCGTCTCAGTGATGGCCGAGACCTCGCGCTCCCGTTCGCCTTCGTTGTTTTCCGAAACAACGGTCGCATAGTAATTCACCACGGCCGTATCACCGTTGATATCGATCGTCGCGGGCTTGATCTGATAGAAACGAGTCGTTGCCGATTCGTCGCCGAAACGCACACCGGCATCGCTTTCCGCCAGGTTGTTAGGCAGTGCATCGGTATCGCCCCAGCTCGAATATCCGTCGGCGGCGAAGCTGGTCGGCCACTCACCGGTTTCTTCGGCATCGTCGACCCAGGACTGCTGAACCACCGACCAGACCGCGGTTTGCTGCTCGGACCACTCCGCAACCGCCGGAGCCGACACCATCAACATTAATAAAATTCCAAGTACTAATTTCAAGACAAACTCCTCGTCATTCCGAGACCGCACACGCAAGTCTTTCAAGCGACTGGCTGTGAAGCCTCGATAGTTTTCCCACTCAGATTATTCTGGCGGTTGCTTACAGTAGCAGATTAATTGGACAAGAATGATTGGACAGTCACAAACTAAAAAAGGCTCTGCAGTTTAAATCTACAGGAATCAGACATCCACTGTTAAGTGGTAAGCAACAACAATTGCCTAGAAGCATCTGGGTCATTCGTGGTGTCCCGGCGTTACATTCAGCGAGAAGCGTACACTGGACACTTAATAACGGCGAGAGCCCGGAAATCTGTCGGCATTTGACACCGATAAAAAGCTCTATTTCTGTTGCATTTTCAATACTAGATCGTTCGTCCCAAAACGCATTTCTGAAAAAAGCTCCCTGGGACTAAGCCCTGTAATTTTCCGGCATTCTTTTACGAAATGGGACTGATCGTAATAACCAAAAGACAAAGCTTCGACCAGGCTTTTTGAAGGGTTTTTCTTTAGGTAAGAAGTCGTCTGATCAAAGCGGACCACATCTTTGAGTTGTTTCGGAGACAGAGAAAAATGTTTCTTCACAAACCGATAGAGGGCTTTGGGCGTCATATGCAGGGACCTGGATATCGAACTTACATCCTCATGGCCCAGATTGGTGAATTCTTCGAGTACCTTGGTGACTCTGGCATCGGTGGGGAGCGGCGCCAAAACCTCCTTGAAGAGTTCATCTAACCAATCGGCTTCAAATTCAGGCTGTTTTCTAGACCAGCGCTCATCAATCACCAGTTTGATTTCATCGGTATAAGGAAATGAAAAGGGAAAAAGTAGTTGGTCGGTGACTGGAAATCTGAAGTCAGGATGAGCCAATGTTGAGATTTTCAGTTTGATGTTTATGCACTTCATTCCTGCCTCGATTCGAAGCAAAGCAGATTCATTGCTCGCACGAAATAGGCCCGTCTTAGGCACCTCATCAAAGGATTTCCCATCCTGATCAAGTAGGCAAAAAATCCCATGGGATACATGATACGCATCGAATTTCCCATTGGGCACAGTTTTCAGATAGGCCGCTTTCTCGAAATCATACAACTGATATCGATCGATATGCAAAGCCACAGTCGGATCCTGTGGGCTTATCTCAACAAGGTTCAAAATGTCCGACATTTACAATTAATCGGCGGCATGAACAAATAGGATAGAAGTCATATCACAGAAACTACGTGCTGAATCAAGAATGGATTCCAGCTTCGGGGCATCAGAACACAATGCGCTATTCCAGACCTGTTTGTGGTTTGAGTTTTACTATTCCGGTTGAATACCTGATAGTTGATTCGCTTTCGCCTGTTATTGTTCAATCGGTCGGCTAGTTACCATTCATACGGGTACCCCTTTGTTCAGCATGGAATCTTGTGATACCTATTTTTCTGTCAGGGATAGACCGGATTTATGAAGCAACTCTATTATGTATTCCTCGGTATTTTCTTTGTAGCCCAAGCATCGGCGCAAGTTGCTATAACCAGCAATAGCATCGAAGGTAAGGCAAATTATTTTACAACAGAACACTCCACTTTATACTATGAGAGCTACGGCTCTGGCGCGCCTTTACTGATTCTTCATGGCAATGGGGGGTCCACTAAAAGCATGTATAGGTTGCTTCCTGACTTGATTCCAGAATATGAAGTCATAGCAATTGATAGCCCATGCCATGGCCAGAGCTCCTGCAATGAGGAATTATTGAGTTTTGAATTCATTGCCGAGGAGATTGGCAAGTTCATTGATGAGCTTGGCTATGAAAAGATGAAAATCTGGGGGCATAGCGATGGAGGGATAGTAGCTTTGATGCTGGGCTATACCATACCGGAAAAGATTGATCGCATGCTTGTATCAGGCGCCAATACTCGTCTCGATACGTCTGCTTTAATACCCGAGATAGTTGAAATGGTACATAGGTACGACGAAATTGCCATACCTGAAATGCGAATACAGGTAAAACTGATGGCAGAACAAAACCCGATCCCTGATTCAAAGATTAAAGAAATCTCCGTCCCCACTACTCTTATGGTAGGCGATCGAGATGCCGTACGAATGGAACATACGCTCGAATTATTTTCGCTTATTCCACATTCAAATCTTTGTGTGCTACCGGGAACCAGTCACTTTCTTGAAAATCCGGGATATATCGTTACTCAATTAAAGCAGTTGAATCAACCATTCAGATCGCCATCCACCCTGGATATCGTTGAACAACTTTCAAAACAAGTGTTTTTAGAACCAGAACATCCCTGAATACGTCGGTACGTCCGCGACGGTGGTTTTAAGGGCGGCTATACAGGACATATAGGACCGCCCTCTCGTCAGCCGCTCCAGGGATTTTGATTTTTTTTAGCGTGATGGGCTTTGTCCCAAGCATTCAAGCTTATTCTGATTTCAGTTATTGCGATGAATAAAGAGTCTGGTGACACATGCCCTGGATCTTAATGCAGCGGCTCTTCAGCTGCTTTCCGACCCTAATAAGGGTTGAGTTAGTTTCGTAAGCGCCAAGATCTCGGCGCGCAGCATAGGAATTCCTGGCGAAACCGCTACCCGCAGCACAATGATGATCCATAGGCAATGGTCGATGTTGGCGAATACGGTTGGGTATCTCTCGAAGTCAATGGTGTCGTTTTCTGCGGGGATGATTCGAGATCAATTGCACCTGGTGGTGGACGTACTACCCGTTAAAGGTGCGATAGGCGACAGGAATGTAGATGAGCTGAGTTGTCGCTGCGATGTCGACAACCTTTTTCGACATCACTCGGTTTTTGGCTCCATGCCTTCGGCTACAGCGCCCTTGATTTCGCAATGATGGACACGCTTAGGGCAACAATATTCGCTATCTTGAGGTTCTATTGTTCTGATACGGAGTGCCAATGAAAGCCGAACACACCTATGCTGGGATCGAGCGGGCAGTTGCATTGATGAGCCGCAGTTTGGGGCAGTCTCACGTTCCCACTCTGGACGAGCTTGCCAACGCTGCTTGCATTTCAAAATTTCACTTCATCCGTATCTATCAACTCGTAACAGGTGAATCGTGCAGCCAAACCATGCAGCGCTTGCGCTTAGCTCAGGCCAGCAGTGCATTGGCTCACGGCGGCACGGTAACTGAGGCCGCGATGACCGCAGGCTATGGATCCAGTCAAGCGCTAGCAAAAGCCCTGCGACGCTCGCTTGGGCAGTCCGCCACAGAGCTGCGGCGAGAGCCCGATCGCCTGGCCCGCACTATCGAGCAATTGGGCAGCGTACAGCAGCCGGGAGCAGACGCCCCGTTGTCGATTGAACTAGCATCGCTGGAACCATTCACCATAATTGCCGTGCGTACACAAGGGCGCTATGCCGAACTGGCGAGCGTGTATCAATCGCTGGCTGATGCCATAGGCGGCATGGGCAATATCAAAAATATTTTTGGTGTATCGATGAATAATTCTGACCAAGGTCTTGACGGTGACCTTGTGTTCCACTGCGGCTTTCAGACGCGCATTGAGGTTAATCCATTACCCGATGAGGCCGAAACGCTTGTGATTGCCGGTGATAAATTTCTGGTCGGACGCCACCACGGTAGCTATGAGCGCCTGGGTGAGAGCATGGACATGCTGTATTGGGGCCTGCTGGAACGCTCTGATCTCGACCCTGCAGACCGCCCGATGTTTATGCATTATCTCGATGATCCAGAACACACGGCGATCTCTGATTTACGAACCGACATCTACCTTCCTGTCCTAGCTGAGGAGCATTTACTATGACACTGCGTGCAACCACCATGGCGATCATTCTTTCTTTAACTCCCATCAGTCTCACCCTCGCCAGTCATCCACTTTTCTTCATCGGTCAATGGACCTCATCGTGTGAATTCTTCGGTGCACCGGCTCAATGTGAACTTGAATGGCGGCCCGGCCTCCATCAGCGTCTGGTTGAAATGCAATTTACTGTCTTGGATTCAACGGCGGGTGCCAGCAGCGAAGCAGAAGTCAACCTCATGTTTCAAGGTCGATCCGTTCTCAAACAGGAAGAGGATGCATTTCGTGGTTTCTGGCAGGCCAGCAATGGCGACATACACCCCCTGGTTGCTGGCCTGGAAAGTGGCACGTTGACTAGCTATTGGGGAGAAGCGTCGACAGAACTTGGCCGATCTTCCTACCGGCTATTGGACGATGGCAGGCTGCAAGTCAAAGACTGGGTTCTGACCGATGAAGGCTGGGAATTATTTTTGGAGGTAGAGTATCAACCGCGGTGAATTAGGAAATTAAAGAAACAAAATGGTCAGGCGCGATTTTTTGGATAACCGGGGAAATCGGAAATTGACTCGATTTTAAATAGATCTGTTTGCTACAAGATGCCTGTCCAACACGTTTCTCACTGCGATGCAAGTGACGCCTCAAATGCGCGCAGCGCTTCGCTTTGACAATCAAACAAGGGATTGTTCGAAAAACAAGCTGCCGCGACGCCTTGCTCCGGCGATGCGATCATGTACGACGCACCGTCGATGTCACTGCCTGCGAACCAGACCGTTGGGGTGCCATTGAACTGGCCATGGACCAGTCCGAACGCATCATTTGATTTGTCATGTTCGAATTCGCGCGTTGAAAACATCAAGCTCCAGAAATCCTCACCAAGTTGCGTGTGAGTCAGCATGTCCTGCTGCCATTTCATCCAGTCAGCCATCGAGGTCAACACACCGCTACCACCATAGTGAGGCGCATTGCGGCGAATAATGATTGGCCCGCCCTGCAGGGTCGCCTCGACTCCGCTGGATCGCAACTGCTCGACCACGGCTGGAATGCGCGGCACAACGCCCACGGCCCGCTTGGGGATCGCTATTGTGGTGTCATCATTGATCAGGGTTGCATTCATGGATAGCCGGTTGAAGATCCTGTCTCTGGCAAGAACGCTAAACGGCTGTCCATAAACGCGCTCCAGTAGTTCTGCAATCAGCTGGAAGTTGATGTTGTTGTATTGCCAGACCGTACCCGGTTCAAAGCGCAGTGCGGGGACCGATAGGCTGGCGGCAATCGCATCATCGACCGTAAAGTAGTAGTGCGTTGTCCAGGGAATATTGCCTGGACGAGGCACTTCATAGGCTTCTGTCAAGCCACTGGTGAAATAGAGCAGATGCGCAATGGTCAAGCGCCTCCCATAGTGAGCAATTTCCTGAATGTAATCCGCTACAGGATCGTTCAATGAAACCCGCCCGGTCAGAATTGCATCGGCCAGAACCGCAGCGGTGAGTTGCTTGGATAAGGAAGCGATATGAAAAACAGTATTTTCGGTGACGTGCGTATCACTTTCTGGATCAGCCAATCCTTCCATGAAATAGCTGATTTCGCCCGACGTCTGAATGCCGGCCACGATATATCCGCCGACCGGTACTTCGGATTCAACATCGGCGAGCGACGCAAAAGGCAACAGGAGTGCCACAAGCAACGACTGGAGCCGAATGGATGTTGCGGTTATTATCATGCTTGAATTCCTGCTCGAGATCAGCACGAATCGATTTCTGTCGGCCTTTGATCTGACGGCCTATTATTCGTACGAAGCATCAACATAGCAAGGCCGATGAACCAGAACATCTGAATTAAGGAACCTCTGAATACCTCTGCTCGGAGCGTGTTCCAGTCAGAAAAACCGCAGATCGTATGGTGTGATCGGACAGGCAGTAGCCGTGGCTATGGCCGAGGATCGCAGCGTGCGAGATACGGCTTTTCCGGCGAAACCCGTTCGGGACGGGCCTTTGCAGGGACTCCGTCTCGTTTGGACTCGTTATATCTGGAATATCCGATGGTTATGGCTATGGCACTCGCCCAGGCCAAGCCGCAGATCCTGCAAAGGTGCCGTCGAGGCCGCACTGAGGTATTCAGAGGTTCCTTAGACTAAATACAGACCTTAATGCAGACCATTCCGGGACCACGGTTCATACGAAACTAGCGGACACCCGTAGAGATTCCCACCGCCTCGGCTTCTACAAACCACTGATTTCACCTGGTTGCAACCAGCGAGCATAAACCTGCAACCTCCGGCTATTCCGGTTGCTGCGCGCTCGGTGCAAGATAACTGCACTTGTCGTCCCGGAGTTCGGCCATGCGCCATCGTTTGTATCGGATTGATCCTGTTCTGGCTGTTCGAAAAGCCCTGATTTTGCTATCTGCGCTGGCACTGTTGGCCGTTTCGATACCGGCAGCCGCCAGTAAGCCACCGCCTCGGTTTGAGGCCGTTACGGATGTGCCTGCACAGGCGGACTGGGTCGACCTGGTCGGGGATGGGGCTGCTTCAGGGCGGAGTTTTGGCGGGGCATCGGTGTTTACGCCGGGTTCGATGGCGGCGCTGGAGTACGACCGCGGGCGGATTCGGGTCGATTCGAGGGGACAGTCACTGGAATTGACGTCGCCGGCCACCGAGCTGGTGGTGCAGGTTGACGGCGGGCGCGTGGGCAGCGTGGTGGAGATCACCGCACTGGCGGGTGACTACGCCACGGGTTCTCTGCTGTACGCGCTTGACGGCAAACCGCGTGAAGGCGTGCTCCAGGCCGTGGATGGGCGCCTGGGCATCAAGACCCGTGAACCGTTTACCCGTGTTGAACTCCGCGTGGCGCATGCCCCCCGGGGCCAAGGCCGCGTTCGTATCGAATCGGCCTGGGTGCTGGATGCCTCGCGGGGATTCGACGCCAATGACGCGGCGCTGGTCTGTCAGGTGCCCCTGGGGCTGACCTATAACTTTGCCTTCGGCGCTTCGCTGGTGCCGTCCCCCCTCTCGCTGGTCGCTCAGGGTACGGCCTATGCGGCGAATCTCGGGCTCAAGTTCTGCCTGCCGTTCTTTGAGGTGCCCGATCGTCGGGAACGCCGCGTGCCGGCCGGCACCTGTGACGCCACGTTTCGACAGGACCACATGTTCGGCAAGGTCGAGAACGTGCTGGGCGTGAGTCTGGGCTACAACAACAACTGGGGCGACCTGGGCTCGCCGGTTGCGTATCACCACAACACCGAACTGGACGTAATGATGCTGGTGGGCACCGCCACGCCGCCGGTCGCGCCGCGACTCGACCTGGAGTACTGGTACAACACGGCCAATTTCGAGCCGACCGATCGCATCTGGGCGCAGTGCGACGACGAGAACGGCACCGTTGCGTTCAGCCAGGTGGATGGTGTCGGCCCGCAGTATCGCTGTCCGTACGAGGAAGGCCGTGAACTGAGCTTCCCGATCGGCCAGACCCCGATCCGCTGGCGAGTCAACGCGCGCATGAGCCCGCTCGATTACTTCCCCGGCGTACCGGGCCTGCCCGCGGGCGCCAAGGGGCAGCCGTGGAGCGGCCTGGCCCTGAACATCATCACCGAAGGGCTCCTGGTCGGGTCCGATATCATCTTCAGCGGCTGGCGGACCGACAATTTTCGCGATCGCTTCCAGTTCGTGACGGTGTTCGATGAAGTGCCGCCGACCGTCCTCGAGCAGCCGTTCTCCAACGATCGGATTACCGCCACGCTGGAGGGCCCGCCGGGGAACCAGCAAATCAACGTGACCATCGAGGCCGACGAGGCCGGCGGCGTATCGACCCGGCGCTATGAGCCGCTGTTGCGTCAGATGTATGACGTGATGGATGCCTGTGGCCGAAGCACCTCCATGTCGCCGAGCTATCCGACCGAAGCCCTGAAATCCTTCTGGCCGGTCAGCACCATCGCGAACCCGGCCGCCTTCGACATCACCTGGACGGCGCGCGACCTTGGACCCAACCTGGATTTCGAGCGCAACGAAACCCCGGTCACGATGCGCGTCGAAGTGGTGGACACGCAGCCGCCGGTGATCGTGCCGCCGGACGATATCGTTGAAATCGATACGGGCTCGGTCGATGACCTGGGCCAGCCGCTGGTGTTCGACTTTGTCGATCTGGATCCGCTCGTCACCAACAACGCCGTGCTGCCAATCGGCTTCGGGCTGACCTTTGTGACCTGGACCGTGATCGATGCGTCCGGCAACAGCGACACGGCTACGCAGATCGTGAACATCAAGAGCAGCAATCTGGAACCAACACCCGTTGCGCAGACCGGTGCGAACCGGGTGGAGGCTGTGTCGTTCGAACCCACGCCGATTCGGTTGCAGGCCACTGACCCCGACGGCGATCCGCTGCGGTTCTTTATCGATGATGCACCGGACGAAGGTTTTTTCGTCGCGCCGCTTTACCCCTATTTCGTTGAAGATTTTCGCATCGAGCAATCCATCAGCGATGACGAGCTGGAAACACTGTGCGGACCGAATGGATCAGGCGATTCATTCAACTTGAATTTTCCTTCGCAGCCCGAGTTCTTGACGGTGACTGATGACGGTCGAACCTACGTGGTCGATAAAGGCTTGATCGTTTGCTCATCCATTTTCCCGAACGGGTTCGAGCGTCGTGATCGAATTGCTGTCATCGGCAATGACGGCTCGCTGATCAACGCGCTGGGGCAATCCGATTTGCGTGATGTCATCATCGATACCACTCGCGAGCGTATCTACTCCACCGCGGTGTTCTTCTTCACCGATGCCGGGGGTACTGAATTAAGAGTCTTCGATCTGGACCTTGAATTGCTGGTTGACTACGATCTCGGAGACATTGAAGCCCGCACAGACGGCAGTTGCCCCGATCTGTCCGACTTCGGCTGCACGCTGTTGGGCGGTCGAAGTGCCGTGATTGACGACAACCAGCTGATCTACGTGATGGATGTCGACGGCGAGATTGTGGTGCTGGACGGCACCCTGCCGCCGGATTTCGATTGTGCGGTGGACTGCCGGCATACACCAACCTTCGTCAGCATCCTGAACGGCGATGATGTCATCCCATTCAGTCGCGACGCGACCGGATTGGCGCTTGACGGAGAAGGTCAACTCACCGCCGGGCGGCGCGGCCGATTGTTCCGCTACTCGGCATCGTACATTGCCGATGATGGACTGGCTTATCCCGGCGAACTGGAAGGCTGGCTTGGACGCTGCGACATTGACCTGGCCCCGGGCGACCAGGCGGTCTGCGACGTGGGCAATCACCGTAGCCTCGGCTTTTCCTGCACCGACGACACCTGTGCGGTGGACGACACGTTCAACAACGATGAGCGCATCACCTGTGGTGGTAGCAGCGTCGACCAGGCCATCGCGGGACGTTGTCCCGGGCAATTCAGCGGTACGCCGGCCGTGGACGTGGCCCCGGACAACACCGTCTACGTGGCCGATACCGGCAACGCGCGTGTACAGCGCTTCTCGATCGACGGGTTCTTTGCCGGCCAGGCGGAATCGACCTGCGACGGCAGCTGCTTCGTGCTCGGCGACTTCGGCAACCCGGAAAACATCGCGGTCAATTCCAGCCGGTTCTACATCATTGACCCGGACACCAACCTGCTGCACATTTCGCTGCTGACCCCGTTTGTCGAGATCGGGCCGGACTACGCCGACCTGGAGTACCAATCGCGCAACCCGTTTGCCTGCAATAATCCCGACGACTGTATCGATAGCTTCAGCTTCAGCGTCAGTGACGGTGTGCGCGACCCGGCCACCGGTCGGCCGATCCGCAGCCA
>Ga0207419_1002449_pt1 | contig 12231 bp, 7 predicted proteins | sample ElkSloMetagenome_4_FD_184723 | JGI IMG/M metagenome (GOLD analysis project Ga0207419, IMG submission 184723) | Hot spring microbial communities from Elkhorn Slough, Monterey Bay, USA - MD2A (version 2) | ecosystem: Environmental > Aquatic > Marine > Intertidal zone > Estuary: Microbial mat ... | reverse complement strand
TCTGAAAAATTTGCTCATAAATGCCTATGCACTATTCTTAACTTTGAAGTTACAATGTTGAAGAATAGACCGCAAAATAAATGACTATAATTGTATCTGCTCTAAGATTTTTCTACGCGGAACTTAAAACCTACTGATGCTCAATCTTGCTTAAACTGCTAAAACTAGCTTTTAAAAAATGATCTTATAAAGGTCTATTTTGAGATATTAAAGGCCTTGGTCTTAAAATCTGAAGATTTTTCTTTTATTCTGTTAAGGTTGAATTTTATCCTTGATATTTTTTCTTCCATTTTTGCGATTTCCTCGAACACGTTTCTTTTTTCAATCAATTCGTCTTTAAGTTTCATAGTTAGTTTTGCGATAAAAATTCGTACATAAAAAGTAATGTTTTTGACGATTGGATTTTCTAATATCAGTAATTATTAATACATCAAAAAGCAGACAAAAATTTTGGCTGACCAATTAGGTTTTATTTACATTTCCTGATTATCACTTTTTTTATATGTTAAGATTTTAAGTTGGGATGGGGCTTTATCTTTGCAAGAAATGCGATTAAAATTGGCAAAATTTATTTTTTATAATGTAAAGTGCTATTAAAATACCCAATATAATATATTAGCAATAAGCAGAAATGCCATTTTTTTGCCTAAAAGGCGCTTTTTTTACAATTTGTAATGTGCAACAAAGCATCTTTACATTGCTTATTTGCTAATTATTTTAGCAAGAACGGCACTACTTTTGTCTCACGGTTGCACTATGTTATTGCTATAAATTGTATTTTTCTAATATGGAACATATTTTATGCGTTTACATTTGATAGCATTCGTTAACATTTCGATATCGTCCATTCATTAAAATTTCCGTTAAAGGGAAACCTAGTCGAGAAGCAACGCCTTTAATTTTTGCAAGGCTCTTTGGTTAGAAGGATAGTGAATGGCTTTCTTAATACTGTTTTTTTCGGGAGTGGTAAGCCGCCAACTCAGTGAGGCGTAGGTTTCGTTGTCCTCTTTTTTTACTTCGGGTGGTTTTACCTGGTATTCGAACTCAACAAGCCAAAATTTGTGATCAAACCATTTTTCAGCATATTCTACATCGTAGTCGTTTTCAACATCTTGCAGCAAAGTAAGATTGCCCATAACGTGTGCAAAAGGCGTAAAAATACTTTCTAACAAGGGTTTGTATTGGTTGTTTTTTATTCTGTTGCCTTTTTGAGAGTCTCTGACCGAAACCACAACCACTCCCGAGGTATTCTTTTTGATCCATTCCCTAAAAACAAATAAAAAGTGTAGGGCATCATCCATCCCAAAATTATCAGATAGGCCAGCATCTACAATTTCCATAGGTGGTTTACTTGGAAGAATAACGTTAGGGGTTATGTAGGGAAAGGTCGCATTCATCCTTAGTGCAGTTAAAAACCGTAGACTATCTGCATGTTGCTTTTCGAAAAATCTTCTAAACTCTATTCCTCTGATTTGATTCTTTGTAGTGGCACTCCCTCTGCCCCTGCACAAATATGACACTCCTTGTGCTGATACAAACAATTTTCGGCTGTCATTTACAATGGTCGGGCTCATGATTATCTGCGGAATCTCAGCCTGCTTTTCAGGTTGTTGATAATAAGAGAGCCTATGTGATAGAACACCTTCAGTGTCTTCTAATAACTTTTGTTCTAAGGCATAGCCCCGGTCTTTGTAATATCTGTGCTGCCCAAATGAAAACTTCTGGAAACGGAAAAACAAATCGCCTGTAACCAAGGAGAAAATCATAGGGTTAAGCTTGTCCTTACTGATGTTTTCAAAATATTTAGGGTTGGTGAGCTGTATGTTTTCTCCTAGCTTTTTCTGGTAAAATAATGCTCTGTAATAAGCTGCGCCGATCAATCCGCCTGAGGAGCCAGTAATAAGTGCGGTTTTGTTTAAAAATTGGTTGTTGAAAACACTGTCTATCTCTTGTAAGGTTTTTAAAGTCCAAGCGGCTGCTCTTTGCCCTCCTCCACTGGTGGTTAAAATAACAAGCTTAGGTTTGTCTTTACTATTTTGCTTTTGTTCCCATTTATCCAACATCAATTTGGTGTTTTGTATGTCTTGTGCAATGTTTTTGGCATTGGGCAGCATGCTGATCCGGTGTTGGTTATAAACTGCCTTTGTTTCGTAAGACATACCAAATGCTTGATGGTAGGTTTTGTAGGGTAAGAATTTGCTTACAATTGATATGCCTACCACAGTGAAAAGAAATATGCTTAAGGCCCAGTCTTTGAGCCAATAATAAACCCCGCCTGTAAAGAGCAATAGTACAGCAAATAGAAAAAGAGCGCTTGCTGCAGCAGGTATTTGTACGATAGGTACTTCTCTAAAAAGCCCTAAAATCAATATAAACAATAAAGCGAGCAGTTGAATGATCAAAGCATTTAACTGGTTTTGGTCAAATACTCTGATGATGCTTTCTTTATCTGCAGGTAAATTGTTGCTTATTGGCTTAAACTTAAGAGGAAAACTAAAATAAGAAGTAATAACTACTGTTTCCTTTTTTGCTTTGTTGAGCTTGTCCATAAGGTTGGCACGTTGCAGGTGGCTTTTTCTCACCTGCTTATCAACATTGGCAGCCAAGTGTTTAAAGATATTGGTATTGGTCGTTCTAAAATAAAGCACTGAAAAAAGTAAAAACACGCCTAGGCCGCTCAAAAAGCCCAATAACAACAGAATTACATCAAATACTTCATGAGTTTCTACCTTTAATTGGAAAAGAAATACTTTAATTAAATAATAGGTAGTAAAAAGCAGTGGTATTAAGCTATTGTTTTCGCAGAATTTTACAAAAGGATATTTAAAGGCAGCTAAAAACTTGTATCGGTAAGCAAATAGTATGTAGCAAGTAATATGATAAGCCATCATAAAGCCTCCCCAAGCCAAGCCAATCATAAAAAAACTAAGAAAGTTTATTTGATGCAGGTATTCGGGGTCTAGGAATAAGTAGTTGACTCCTAAACCTTTTCCCATATTTCCGCTTATGAACCCACCTAAAATGATCCAGTAAAACAGCAAAAAAAGATTCTTTTTGAGCTGATACAACAAGAGGTGCACTGGAAACGAAAAAATAATTCTATAAAAAAAATCTTTCAAAATCTCACGAAAATGTAGGCTAAAAAATGATATCTGTATTTCAGATACAATAGGAACGAAATTGGGAAAAGATTTATGTGTTAGATTGAATTCTTGTTTCAATATAATTAATTAACACCGAGGCGAAAAGCCAGTTTTATGATACCGGCGCATAAATTACGCGTTTAGAGATATTCCCAATCCATGGTCTGTTCTTTAAAGTTAATGCCGTGTTGCTCTAGTTCTTGCAAAATGGGTTCATAGATTTGCCGAATAGTAGGAATCTGTACACCGTAAGATTGGATTTTATTTTCGAGTACGAGTTTGGTAGCAATGCCTACAGGTAAGCCAACTGTTTTTGCCATAGCTGTTTTTTCGGTGTCTTCTCCTGTTACACCCATAGAAGACAGCCTTCTTTCGGTTTTTCCATCTATGTTATAAATGAATTGATGCCACATTACAATCATATCTCTGTCGTCTGGGTTTAGCGACCATTTATCTTGCAGAATATACTGAAGCACTTGCGCGGGTGTAGCGTCTTTGATACCGATTTTTTTATCTTCGAAAATTCCTAGCCACTCGAGTTTTTCCATAATATCTGAATCTTGATCGAGGTGCAAATAGTGCATTAATTTAAGCTCGACAGAATCATAAGGATTGTAACTCAAGAAAGAATTAATAAACTGCCTATTGGTCATATTCTCCGTATCTTCCATAATGTAGGTGTCGTCTGTTGCGCCAATTTGTACAAAAACATTCCAAGCGCGGCAAAAACCTGGTCGGCGCAAAGTACCACGGTAAATGGTAGGTATGCCCCTTAGCTTATATGCGTCTATGTATTTAAGGGAATCTCTGTTGGCGTAGCCCTCAAATTTGCCAAAACCTTCTACTTCGATCACTTCTGTTCTTCTGAATAACCTTTGGTATGGAATGTATTTATACCTGCCTTGTTGTATAAATTTTACGGTACCTTGGCCGGCCAATACCACATTGCGGGGATTCCAAGTAAATTTGTATTTCCAAGGGTTGTCTTTTTCGCTGTCAGGGGCAAGAAGACCACCTGCAAAAGATTCGAAATTGAGCATTTCGGCACCATTGCCGCGCAGGTTATCGATTATTTTCATTGCTGAAAGGTGATCTAAGCCTGGATCGAGGCCTATTTCGTTAAGCAACAAAATTTTGTTTGCCTTGGCCTGTTTATCCAAGGCTTGCATCTCTTTTGATACATAAGAGGCCGTTACCATATGTTTTTGGTACTTTACACAATTTATTGCTACATGTGTGTGCAAATGGGCTGGTACCATAGAGATGACGATATCGGCTTTTTGTACCCAATTAGCACAGTCTTCGGCATTGTTTACATCTAGTGTGGTCAAGGTGGCTTCTTCTGCGGGGACTTTGGCTTGTAGCATGTCATGATCTGCATCGGCTATGATCAACGACCAGTTTGCATTCTTTTTTTGTTCTAGTAAAAATTGGATGAGTACATTAGAAGACCTGCCGGCTCCTATCAATAAAATTGTTTTGCTTGCCATTGGTATAAGGTTTATATTTCTTCTTCATAAAATCTGATAGTAAAATATGCCCCAACAAATTGTATTGAGAGCATGTGCTAATTTATATAAAAATACAGAGCAAGCACCTGAAGAGTACACAAAGCTTTTGACTAAGGCACAGCAAGCTTGCAATAGTGCTTATGCACCTTACTCTAACTTCTATGTAGGTGCAGCATTACTCTTAGAAAATGGTGAGATAATTACTGGAACAAATCAAGAAAATGCAGCTTATCCGTCAGGTTTATGTGCAGAAAGGACAGCAATTTATTGGGTAGGGGCCAACTACCCAAATGTGCTTATTAAAGCGATAGCCGTTTCAGCAAGGCATGCCGGAGAAAATAATTTTTTGGGCGTCTCGCCATGTGGTAGTTGCCGACAAGCCTTGCTCGAATATGAAAATAAGCAGAAAAAACCAATAAAAATGATACTGGAGCACGCAGAAGGCATATTGGTTTTCGATTGTATTGCCGATTTATTGCCTTTGCAGTTTTCTGATAAAAATATTGAAAAACCTTAAGCTGTTTTTGTCCATTTCTTTATGTAGGATACACATTTTATTACTGCCTATACCGTACTTGCTTAGAGCCATTTAAAAATTTTAATAGTAGCTTATTAAAAATTGAGAATTAAACTGAATAGGCGAGATGTTCAGGAATAAAAAAAGCCGCTCTGTGGGGAGCGGCTTTTGGTCAAGGTTAAAAGCTATCTATTAAAACGCGTACTCATTTTTTACCAATAACTCGTCTGCGATTTTTCTTCTTAGCTGGTGTGTGTTCACAAGGTTGCTTAGCTTGGTGAAGCGCTTCAGTCCCATTAACATTACTTTTTGCTCATCACCATTTGCAAATGCAGCAACAGCTTCCTTACCTGCCACATTTACTTTGTCTACTGCTTCATACAAATAAACCAATGCCATGTTTTTTTGATGGTTTACGGCATCTTCGCCATTTGTATCCATCAATTTTTCAACCCTTAATAGCGCAGATTCTGCCGCGTATATTTCGGTCATCATATCTGCAATATTCATTAGGATTTCTTGCTCATCGTTCAGTTTAGGACCAAAAGTTTGAGCTGCTTTACCAGCTACCATTAATACAGCTTTCTTCAAATTTTTGATTACCTCTTTCTCTTCTGCAAAAGGAATGCTTGCATCTATAGAGGCGAAAGAAGGTACTGCTGTTAATTCTTTGGCAACTGCTTTTGCTGGCTCTAACAGGTTGATCTCTCCTTTAAGCGCTCTTTTTAGTGTCATGCCTACCAAAAGCATGCGGTTAATTTCATTGGTGCCTTCGTAGATTCTTGAGATACGTGCATCTCTGTAAGCCCTAGCCATAGGTGCTTCTTCTGAGAAGCCCATACCGCCATAAGTTTGTACACCTTGATCAACCACATAGTCAAGTACTTCAGAACCGTGAATTTTTATTATGGCACACTCAATAGCAAATTGCTCAGTGGCTTTTAACTTGGCATCGGCTTCTGGCATTCCGCTGGCGATCATGTCGTCAATCAAGTCCTCAATGTCCTGACCGGCCCTGTAGGCAGCAGACTCAGTAACAAAGGTTCTAATGCTCATTTCTGCCAATTTTTGCTTTACGGCACCAAAGGAACCGATTGATTTACCAAACTGCTTTCTTTCATTGGCATAATTAGTTGCTTGAGAAACAACTGTTTTACAACCGCCAATTACACCTGCGCCAAGCTTAATTCTACCAATGTTTAGAATGTTTACAGCTATTTTAAAACCATTGCCTCTTTCTGACAACATGTTCTCAACAGGTACCATACAATCGTTAAAAAATACTTGCCTTGTTGAAGAACCTTTGATACCCATTTTACGCTCTTCGTCGTTCATGGTAATGCCACCAAAAGACTTTTCTACAATAAATGCAGTGAGGTTTTTGTCATCTTCTATGCGTGCAAAAACGATAAATAAATCTGCAAAACCTGCATTAGATATCCACATTTTCTGGCCGTTGATCTTATAATGTTTGCCATCTTCGGTCAGTTCTGCCTTGGTTTTGCCCGAATTGGCATCTGAGCCTGCGTCTGGTTCTGTTAGGCAGTAGCATGCGGCCCACTCGCCTGTGGCAAGCTTGGGCAAATATTTTTGCTTTTGCTCTTCTGAACCGTAGTATAAAATTGGCAGGGTACCAATGCCTGTATGCGCGCCATATGTTGTAGAGAATGAGCCTGCTGAACCAATTACGTCTGCTATTAGCATAGAGGTGTTAAAACTCATGCCCAATCCGCCAAACTCTTCTGGCACTGAAATACCTAGCAATCCGAGCTCACCAGCTTTTTCAAAAATACTCCTCATCAATCCCTCTTTGTTGCTGTCAATCTCTTCTACACGTGGAGTAATTTCTGTGTTGATAAAGTCTTGAGTGGCTTCTGCCATCATGCGTTGTTCTTCGGTAAATTCTTCTGGAATAAAGATATCTTGTGCGTGGGTCTCTTTAATGAGGAACTCGCCACCTTTAATGGCTTTTTTTGCTACTGATGCTTCCATATTTACTGGTGTTTGATTTACTGATTAAAAACGTGTAAGCAATTAATTTGTTATGCATGCATAACATTTACAACAAATATAACTTTTTTATATTTATTATGCATGCATAACAAAACTATTTTTTGCGTAATAGTTCAATTATATAACAAAAAGTGTTTGGGAAAGTATCTCATTTTGTTATAAAACCTTCAGCTGCCTAGTAAGCTTTTGCCCTTGGCATAGGTATTCTAGCGAATAAGTTTTCTTATTGGCTCGCCAAGCTTTTGTTTAGTGAAGATTCTCCGATTTCAGTCTCGTCATCTTTTATAATGTAATATAATACGGAGCTTTCAGGCAGTGGAAAATTATAATTGGTTACGGGAATGACTTTATTTTTTTGATAATGCACAAATAGAGGGATGATGCTATCGCCAAGTTCTTTTAAAAAGATGTTAAGCTCCTCAGCCGAATTTATTTCATAACCATGTATAGAAGGCTTTTTTCTAAAGTATTGTGTGATGTTTATATAATCCGCTAAACCATTGAATAGCAACCCTTTCCCATGCCTTTTTTCGATGATTTCTCTGTTGGAGGCCAACCTAAAAACCCGATCTTCACCAAATTCTTCACTTAAGATTTTACAGCTCATGATGTTGATTTCGGTATTGGATGTCATGGCATGCAGCTGCCCGTATCTAGATAGATCAATTTCTTCAAAAGCTTCGTCATCTGCTAAGCTTCCTTCAAAAACTGGCAATCGGGCAGCAACAGCTTCTTGTATATTGGCTTTTGAGGTATCGGCCAATTTTACGGGAATATCTAGTTTTTTCAGAAAAAGTGCGATAAACCTAGCAGGCTCACTAGCACCTAAAAAGATTACCCCATTAGGCTCTTTCCTCAAAACGCCAAGATAGGTGGCCAATGGTTTGGCTATTATGCCTTGTAATACCACTGTGCCTACAATGATCATAAAAGTGAGCGGTAGTAATAATTGTGCATGGAATAACTCCATCATAGAGCTACTGCCTTCTTTTAGCAAATCGGTAAGGCGAATCGTAAAAATTGAAGCAACCGCCGCCGAAACTATACCCCTTGGGCAAATAGCCGAAACAAATATTTTTTCTTTAAAAGTAAGATCAGAGTTGATGGTACTCAAGAAAACAGAGATGGGCCTTAAAATGAATACAACGATACAAAACAAGGCAAGGCTTGCACCATTAAGCACTGTAGTAATGTCAGATACCTTGATCATAGAGGACAAAAGCACAAACAGCAGTGATATTAGTATCAACACAATATCCTCTTTAAATGAAAGGATTTCTTTTAGGTTATCAATCTTTAGATTGGCGAGTATCATGCCTAGTAATGTTACCGCCAATAGCCCAGACTCTGCGTGCAGCATGTCTGAGACAGAGAATGTAAGAATGACCATAGCCAATACGATTACATTTCTCAAGTACTTGGGAATCCAATTTTTAGTGAGAAGATTGTAGAGAATAAATGCAGAAAGTACACCTATAAATATGCCCGAAAGTACAGTAAGCACAAACCCTTTAAGAGCAAAGAAAGTAAATTGCTCATTCGGTCTGCCTGAGACAACAAATTCATAAATTAGAATAGCTACAAGAGCACCCACAGGATCTATTAGTATGCCTTCCCATTTAAGTACGGTATTGATGCTAAAGTTAGGCTTTACATTTCTTAAAATTGGGCCTATTACTGTGGGTCCTGTTACAATAATTAATGCAGCAAATAAGAAAGCAAAACGCCATGTCATGCCCATAATGAGGTGTGCGGCAACTGCTCCGCCAATTAAGGTAACTAAAGAACCAATTATTATTAGGTTGGTAACTGCACTGCCTAAGGTTTTTACCTCTTTTAATTTAAGGGTCAGCCCGCCTTCAAAAAGGATAAGCCCTACTGAGAGGGAGATGACATCAAATAAAAAGTCGCCTTGGAAAATATCGTTGCCGTCTATGAATTTTTGACCATCAGAAGTGATGTATGTTGATAATGGGCCTACAGCCAAACCGATAAGAATAAGCGGTAAAATAGCCGGGACTCTGATTCGCCACGCTAACCACTGAGCTAAGATTCCTAAAACTAATAAACCTGCTATTTCGAGCATAAAGAAATTTTTGGTGGCCAGCTAAAAAAATACTGGCAGTAAAATGGTATTTTAAAAAATTGTTGGTCTAAATAGTTATAACAGATTAAAAAATAGATTTGTTAATGAACGTAAAAATATTCACGTTCGCATTTAATGGTAACATTTAGCGAGTTGTTTCAAAAAAAGGTAACTACCCAAATATAATCCCGAAGCAATGATGCTATTATAGAAAAACTTTAAAAATAAGTCTAAATCCCGGAGGGATGAAATTATAAGATACATTTCATGTCAACTTTTAAATAGTTTTCCTCTATTTAATGCCGTCCGGGCTGGATCGTCCAGACCATATCACCTCTCCGGGGTTTTATTAATACCCCTATGGTTCAAATTATAATAGTAGCATCTCTTCGAGGTTTTTAATACGCACCTGAGTAGGTACCAAAAAAGTATGTCATAAAGAAATTAGATACTTATTTTGAGTATAAATTATTAGTTTAAAAGAGAAAGGTCATTTCTATCATAACTTACCGCCTCCTACGAGATTTGTATTTGTTGTAGGATAGGGAAGTTCTTTGAAAGAAATAGAGTACTGCTGTAGTGAAAACAACGGATAATATGGTTTTAAGAAGTGTATTGCCAACAATCTTGAAATTGCTAGCACTTACAAAAAACACGAAAGCATGGTGGAAGAAAGCCGACAGAGACACATAGATCAAAAACCAATTACTACCTAAGTCTAGTACACTAGGTTGGTTGCCAGCCTCATATCCACCTGTGGGGGCAAGAACGCCTATTATTCTCTTTCTAAAATAGACCATTAAAATACAAGCTCCGGCATGTATACCAGGAGAATCGTAAAATATATCTACAGAAATACCTACCAAAAAGGCGATGATCAAGTGCAATAAGCGAGAAAAATCTAGAGGAAAGGCGAGCAAATAGCCAATGTAAGCAAAGCAAAATGCAAGTCCGCCAAAGTTTACATATCTCAAGAATAGCACCTGTAGCAAAATATACAGGATATATGCGTAAACAAAGAAGAATACATTTTTTTGGTTCATTGCTTTATGGCGAGGTACTAGGGTTTACTAATTGATTTAAACTATCAATCTCACTTTTTTGATAATTCTCTATTATATATACATTTTTAATATTATTGAAATTGACGAGTAATTCTATTTTTACATTTTTTCTACCATCAGACATGTCTTCCTCTACAGAACTTACCGTTCCTATATCAATGCCTTCGGGATAAACCGCATTGTAGCCAGAAGTTTCTACCGTATCGCCGGGCTGTATGTCTATATGTATGGGTACATAAAGCAACTCTGCCTGCTGATAGTCGTTTTGAGTGCCCTCAGCATTCCATTTTACAGTGCAAAGTTCTTTTGATTTACGAAGTTGAGCAGATACCCTTATACCCGAATGTAGCAGGGAGTAAGCAGCGGCGTAATTATCGGTCACGGTCTTTATTCGCCCGACAATGCCATTGGGTGCGATAACTCCCATGCCTTCTTTGATCCCACTGTTTCGGCCTTTGTTTAAGGTTAAAAAGTTGTCTTCATAGTCAACAGAATTATTGATGACCCGAGCAGGGATGTAATTGTAGTTGCTCTTAAGGGAATCTTTTTTGTAAGCAGCCGAATCTAAAGGAGCGTTATTTTCTCTTAGATTGGCATTTTCCTGCTGTAGTTGCTGTATTTCGTTCCGGAGGTTGAACTGTCCTGTAAATGCGTCGCGTACTTCGTAAAAATTACCGGCTACTGCATTGGCCGAAGATAGAAAAGCCACTTGTTGGTAGGAGTTGTTATTTAAGATGAGCCATACAGCGATCAGCTCTAAAAATAAGAAGGTAAAAAAAACTTTAAGTCTCGAAAAAAAACGAAGTAGTTGATACATAATAAAAAGTTGTATCAAAAATAAATGCCACCATACACCTATAAAAAGTTGAGATGTAGGGCGGCTTATGTCATAAGTACAGCTTTGTACCCATCTAGATTTTTTAATGCCTCGCCAGTTCCTCTTACAACTGCCCTTAGAGGGTCATCTGCAATGTGTACCGGCAACTTGGTTTTGAGTGCGATACGTTTGTCCAACCCTCTTAAGAGGGCACCGCCTCCGGTTAAATGTATGCCATTGTCATAAATATCCGCAGAAAGCTCTGGAGGGGAAATCTCCAAAGCTTTAAGCACTGCTTCTTCAATTTTTGAGATAGACTTATCTATTGCAAAGGCTATTTCGGTATAAGATACTTTTATGGTTTTAGGGATGCCTGTCATGAGGTCTCTACCTCTGATTTCGTAGTCATCAGGTGGATTATCGAGCTCAGAAATTGCCGCACCCACTTCTATTTTTATCTTTTCGGCAGACCTTTCACCAATGAGTAGATTATGCTGCCTGCGCATGTAATCTAAAATATCTCTATTGAACACATCACCCGCCGTTCTTACAGACTGATCGCAAACAATGCCAGAAAGAGCAATTACCGCAATTTCTGTGGTACCACCTCCAATGTCGACAATCATAGAGCCGACAGGCTGCTCAATATCTACACCAATACCGATTGCAGCAGCGATTGGCTCATGGATCATATATACCTCTTTGGCGCCAGCGTGTTCTGCGGAGTCTCTTACAGCCCTTTTTTCAACTTCCGTAATGCCAGAGGGAATACAAATTACCATGCGATGAGAGGGAGTAAAGAAACGGTTGCCCGTATCGATGAGCTTGATCATTCCTCTAATCATTTGTTCTGCTGCATAAAAATCCGCAATTACCCCATCTTTTAATGGTCTGATGGTTTTGATGTTTTCATGCGTTTTTTCATGCATTTGCATGGCTTTTTTGCCTATGGCAATTACTTTTTGGGTTACCTTATCTATAGCAATTATCGACGGCTCATCCACAACTACTTTGCCTTTAAACAACAGCAGCGTGTTGGCCGTGCCAAGATCAATGGCGATGTCACTGGAGAAAAAATCA
>Ga0207419_1002447_pt1 | contig 12232 bp, 12 predicted proteins | sample ElkSloMetagenome_4_FD_184723 | JGI IMG/M metagenome (GOLD analysis project Ga0207419, IMG submission 184723) | Hot spring microbial communities from Elkhorn Slough, Monterey Bay, USA - MD2A (version 2) | ecosystem: Environmental > Aquatic > Marine > Intertidal zone > Estuary: Microbial mat ... | reverse complement strand
AGGGCGAGGTGGTGCGCCTCAGGGGTTTTCTGGTGGAGGTCACCCGCGACGATGGCTGGCGCTGGCGCAGTTCCCTGACCCGGGAGGATACCGGCGCCGGGGCCTGTGAACTGATCTTCGTGGAGTGGCTGGAGGTGCTGCCCACGCCCAGCGGGGCGGTGTGAGGCGTATCTAGCGGTGGGGATTGAAAAATCCCGACCATGGCCCCATGTTATTGTCTCATCGACGGAAACTGCCTGGAGACCGATATGGAAAGGCTCATGCACCGCGCCCGGACGCTATTCCGGCAAAATCCCCTGCTGGCCGGCATCGGCGCCGTGGTATTACTGGTGGTGGCCGGTTCCCTGCTGGTCCGGCTGGTATTCCTGCTACTACTGCTGGCGGTACCGGTGGTGGCCGGTATCCTGATCGGCTGGCATCTGCGCAGCCAGCCCGCCCGGCTGACACCGTTCTTCCAGTGGCGCGACCGGGTGCTGGATACCCTGTTCGCGGCCCTGGAGACGGCGCTGCGCTGGGTGGAGCGCCAGCTGGACGGGTTCCGGACCGGCAAGACCGCGCCGGGCGAACGCGCCGTGGATCCGTACCGGGACCAGCCTCGCCATCACTGAGCCAACGCCCGGTTTTCCCACCCGCAAACCCCCGGCAACGGGGGTTTTTGCTATCCGGCGCAATCCCTGATGCACGACGCCCCCACCCGGCGGCTGTTTTTGGCCCTGCCGCTGGACGATGCCACCCGCCAGGGTATCCGGACCTTCCGGGAACGCAACCAGCATCTGGAGGGTCCGGGCTTTCGCTGGGTGGCGGCGGCGAACCTGCACATCACCGTGTTTTTCCTGGGGGCGGTGCGCGAGGGCGAGCGCGAGGCCTTGCAGGCTACCCTCGCCCCGCTGCTGGCGGCGGCCGCGCCCCTGGCTCTGGCGTTCGAGGATTTCACCGTGCAACCCCGGCGCCGGCCGCGAATGATCTGGGCGCGCTATCGCCTGCAACCGGCCTTCACCGCGCTGGCCGGTGCCGTGACCGGGGCCTGCGAGCCGTTCCTGCTGGCGTCGGGCCGGCGCTTTCCGGAACCGGTGCCGCATATCACCGTGGCGCGGCTGAAGAAGTCGCCAGGAGAGCCGGTACGGGAGGGGCTGGCATTGCCGGAGCTCACGGCGGCGCGGGTGGAATTGTGGGAGTCCGCGCCGGGTCCCCGGGGGGTGGTGTACACGGCGCTGGTGGGCTGGCGGCTGGGACCGCCGGTATAGCCGGGGGGTGCCCGTCGCGCCCCCCGGGCGCGACGGGAGATCTCTACTGGAGCCGGAACGGCACCAGATCCAGTCCGCCGCTCACCCCGCCCAACTCGTAGTCCAGGCGCACCGCATCGGCCGCGCGCAGTTCCACCCGCACGCTCCCCGCCGGCTCGCTGTCCACCTCGTCCTCGTCCCAGCGAAAACCGAGCCCGGGGCCGGTGAAGCGCAGCAACTCGGTCTCCACCACGCCGTTCTGGATGGTCCCCACGAAGGTATGCCAGACCGCCTGGCCGTCCGGCCCGTAGTGGTACCAGGCCCCCGACAGGCTCTGGCCGTCGCGCAACAACTGCACGCCCTGGCCGTTCCGGGCCGGATCGAACCAGATACCGGTGGTATCCATATCGGCCAGCCGGTTGAAGGGGACCAGGTTCAGCAGTCCCGGCACCCCGTTCAGGGTGTAGCGAAATTCCGCCATCCGGGTGGAGTTGAAGACGATGCTGCCCATCCCCGCCACCTGGGATTGCACCTGGCTCTGATCCCAGGACGCGCCGGGCGCCGGGCCGGTGAAGCGCAGCAGATCCCCGGCCGCCGTGTCGCCGTCCAGCGCCCAGTCGAAGGTCACCCAGAAGCCCTGGGCGTTCTCGTCGTAGAGATACCAGGCGCCGCCGATACGCTCGCCGTCCTGGCGGGTCTGGATAGCCTGCCCCGGCAGGGTGGGCACCCACCAGAAATTGCTGTAGTCGGCAAACGGCTGGCAGGCGGTGCCCGCATAGGGCAGGGTGTCCGGGGTGATCCGCACCCCGGTGGTGTAGCGCTGATCGCCCTGGAACAGCGAGTCCTCGTAGCGCAGCTCCACCAGGTACGCCGTCCAGCCCTGGGCAGGCGTCGGCACGGAGCCCACGTAGGTATTATCCGAGACCTCGGAAAGCTCGGTCTGGGTCCAGGCCGGGCCTATCGCCTCCAGCCGGAAATCCCGCGCCGCCGGATTGCTGGCCTGCCACAGCACCACCTCGTCCGGGTCGTCCTCCACCACCACCCGGATGGAACCGTCGGGCTCGAAGCTCCAGGTGTACTGCGGACCGTCGTTGCCGTCGTTGACATCGTCGATCCAGGCCCGGGCACCCAGGAACAGGTCGATGATGTCCTCGGTCTCGCCCTGGGCATGGTCGGTGTTCACGGTGTAGCGCAGCCGCTTCGGCCCCGGTAGCTGGTCGTAGTAGAAGCGCGAGGAGTCCGGCATGAAGAACTGATCCCCCGCCGAGTTGATGAGAAACTTGGGCAGCCCCGCGTAGCGATCGGCATAGCTCAGGGGGTCGATGATGGACACCAACGGATCGCTGAGCCGGCAGCCGAGATCGTACTCCTCGTACTCGGCGATGGCCGGGGCGTAGAAACCCAGGGTCTCCCAGTGGTGCAGGAACTGCTCGTCCAGGTTCAGAAGATCGATGGAAATGGGGATGATGGCCTTGATGCGATCATCCACCGCCGCCGACAGCCAGGTGGTCCAGCCCCGCTTGGAGCCGCCCAGCACCACGAAGTGGTCGATGTCGTGGTCCTCCTCCTGGTCGAGAAATTCCTGGATGGCGTCCATGGCCGCCACCGCCGATTTGGTCATGGGCAGGTGGGCGAGCCAGCTGGGATCGCCCGTCTCCAGGAACTTGTCCATGCCGTAGGCGAGGATCTCGTCCTCGGTGCGCGGGCGGTTGAACTCGTCGGTGAAGTTCAGCGGCTGGTTCGGCACCTGCTTGAGTTCGGCCACCACCGCGCACAGCGACAGCGCCAGGGGCTCGGCGATCTCGCTTTCCTGGTCGCTGTAGTCGTCGATATCGTCGCCGGGATAGTCACCGCCGCTGATCACCAGGATGGCGGTGTCGCGGGTGGCGTCGAAGTTACAGAGGTCGAAGTTGGGGACGGTGATCTTCAGCTCGTGTTCCCACAGGGGCCGGTCCACCTCCGAGAAATCCCGCCAGCTCTGGGATACCAGTCGCAGGAAAAAATGTTCCGCCAGCAGCCCCCGGTCGTCCTCGTAGACGCCCCAGAAATAGGCCGGATCGGGGGTGTCGACGTAGTCGTCCAGGGGCGTCTGGGCGTGAACCTGGGCGCCCATCAGGGCGCATGCCAGGATACTCAACAACAGGCGTTGCATGGTTCCTCCTTGAGATACATCGAGATACATCGGTATAAGGCACGGCCCCGCTTGGCCGGTGGCATGATCATACGCTTTTTGGCCGGCATGGGGCCGTACCCGGCTCTGCTACCATGGCGTCATCACTTCGGCCACCCTGGGTTTACCGTGAGCGAATCTCCCCAGCACCCCGACTCCTATTATGCCGCCACCGCCACCGCCACCGGCTTCCCCGACCATCCCGCCCTCGGCGGCGAGGAACACTGCGACGTCTGTGTGATCGGCGGCGGCTACACGGGCCTGTCCAGCGCCCTGCATCTGGCCGAGCGCGGCTTCGACGTGATTCTGCTGGAGGCGAACCGGGTGGGCTGGGGGGCGTCGGGGCGTAACGGCGGCCAGCTGGGCAGCGGCCAGCGCCAGGACCAGTGGGATCTGGAGCGCCACTTCGGGGAAGGGACGGCGCGGGAGCTGTGGCAACTGGGCGAGGCCGCCAAGGCCCGGGTGCGCGAACTCATCCAGCGCCATACCATCGACTGCGCCTACCGGCCGGGGATTCTCCACGTGGCCCACAAGGCGCGTATGGCGCCAGCGCTGGAGCGCTATGTGGGGCATCTGCGGGAGTACTACAGCTATGACCGGATCCACTGGCTGCCCCGTGAGCGGCTGCGCGAGGTGCTGGCCAGCGACGGCTATCATGGCGGCTGGCTGGACGAGGGGGCGGGGCATCTGCACCCGCTGAACTATGCGCTGGGCCTGGCGCGGGCGGCCAGCGCGGCCGGGGTGCGGATCTTCGAGCACTCGCGGGTGAGCACCTTCCAGGGCGGGCGTGCGCCCATCGCCTGCACCCACGGCGGCGCGGTGCGGGCGCGTCATCTGGTGGTGGCCTGCAACGGCTATCTGGGAAAACTCGTGCCGCAGTTGGCCGGGCGGATCATGCCCATCAACAACTTCATCATCGCCACCGCGCCGCTCGGCGAGGCCGGCGCCGAGGCATTGATTCATGACCACCGGGCGGTGACCGACACCCGCTTCGTGATCAACTACTACCGCATGTCGGCCGATCACCGGCTGCTGTTCGGCGGCGGCGAGAACTACCGGCGGCGCTTCCCGGCGGATATTCGCGCCTTCGTGCGGCCCTATATGCTGGAGGTGTTCCCGCAACTGGCCGATACCCCCATCGACTACGCCTGGGGCGGCGCGCTGGCCATCACCCGCAATCGTATGCCCCTGTTCGGGCGGCTGGCGGGGGAGGTGTACTACGCGCTGGGATTTTCCGGTCACGGGGTGGCCATGGGGACGCTGGCGGGCGAGCTCATCGCCGAGGCGCTGACCGGGACCGCCGGGCGTTTCGATCTGCTGGCGAATCTGCGGGTGCCGGCGTTTCCGGGGGGGACGCTGCTGCGCTGGCCGGCGCTGGTGCTGGGCATGCTCTACTATGGCCTGCGCGACCGGCTCTGAGAGAGCACACCGGTAAAAAGGGACATCCGTGTCCAGTACAGAGCACTCCCTGGAGCGTGCCTCAAGAGTCGGCGGTGCATGTCTGCCGGATCAAGGCTAGGCCAGGGAGGCTGAACGGCGGCTGAATCGTGCCTTCAGAGCCGGTACCAGCCGCGTCGGGGATCCTCCCAGAACGGACGCTGCGCCTCCCGGTCGGCCTCGGCGCGACTGATGCCGATATCGCGTAGCTGATGCGCCGACATCTCCCGCAGCAGACGCCGCTCGCGGGACAGTTGTTGCCAGCGCAGCAGTACCTCCAACCAGTGCGCGCCCGGCATCCGGGGCAGGCTCAAGGGGGGTAACCAACGGCTGATCAGGGTACGCATGGCTGACTCCTCGCGGTGGGGGATGACATCGGTTCAGGCCGGGCCAGACTAGCCGCCGCCGGGGGGCTCGCGCCTCCCGAAGCTTGCGCGGTTGGGGCCGTGCCGTGACCGTGGACATAGTCTCGGGGGGCGCGATTGATTTATCCAACGAATTGTTTTTATATTCCGGATTAGAAAAACTGATGCATCCGGAGCCCTCATGGCCGCCGAACTGGACACCGATCTGCTGCGCACTTTTGTCGCCATCGCCGACGCCGGCGGCTTCACCCGCGCCGCCGCCCGGGTACACCGTACCCAGTCGGCGGTGAGCATGCAGATGAAACGCCTGGAGGAGACCGTGGGCCGGCCGCTGTTCGAGCGCGATGGGCGCCACGTGGTGCTGACCCACGAGGGCGAACTGCTGCTGAGCTACGCCCGGCGGATCCTCAAGCTCCAGGAGGAGGCGCTCACCACCCTCACCGCCCCCGACATGACCGGGCTGATCCGGGTGGGTACCCCCGACGACTACGTGCTGCGTTTCCTGCCCGGCATCCTGGAGCGCTTCGCCCACGCCTATCCCCAGGTGCAGGTGGAGGTGCATTGCGAACCCAGCGTCAGGCTGGAGGCCATGATCGGCAACGGCGAGCTGGATCTGGCGCTGATCACCCGCGAGCCGCAACTGCCGGAGGACCGGATCCTGCGCCAGGAGCCGGCGGTGTGGGCCAGCTCGGCGCGCCACTTCGCCCACGAGCGCGACCCCCTGCCGCTGGCGCTGTTCCAGAAGGGCTGCATCTTCCGCCACTGGGCCATGGCGGCCCTGGACCGGCTGGGCCGGCCTTACCGGGTGGCCTACGTGAGCCCGAGCCTTTCGGGGATCCAGGCGGCGGTGTCGGCGGGGCTGGCGGTCACCGTGCTGGGGCGCAGCATTTTGCCCGCGGGGGTGCGCGAACTCACCCCCGAGGAGGGTTTTCCGGCGTTTCCCTCGGCCACCATCATCCTGCGCCACACCACCCGCTCCCGCTCCCGGGCCAGCGACTGTCTGGCCGGCTACATCGTCGACGGCTTCCGGGAGGTCTCGCCCACCCCGCTGGTGGTCTGACGACCCGCGCCGCTCAGCCACGGTTCAGGCAGTGAGCCTTATGCTGGCGCCAGCCTGGAATAGATATCTTCCGGGGAACGTTCAATGACCAGGCATTTCCGAAGATTCATGGGTCCCGATCTCGCAGGTAAGGAGCGTGTCATGTATCGCCAGAACAGAAAATCCCGTGGTTTGCCGGTGCTGCTGGGCGCGGCCCTGCTCACCGTGACCACCAGCGCCAGCGCCCGCACCATCGAGTGCGCCAGCCGCGATTATCAATACCAGTACTGCCGGGTGAACACCCGCGGCGAGGTACGGCTGATCAAGCAGATCTCCGAGTCCGAGTGCCGCCGGGGTAGCACCTGGGGCCATGATCGCGACGGCATCTGGGTGGACGAGGGCTGCGAGGCCCGCTTCCGGGTGGGCTTCGACAGCGACGACGACGACGACGATGACGACGGTTCTGGCCTCGGCACCGCCGCCGCGGTGGTGGGCGGCATCGCGCTACTCGGTGCGCTGATGAACAACCAGCAGCAGGCCGATCCCTATCAGCAGGGTGTCGATCCCAGCGTCTACGGCCAGCAGCAGCCGGGCTACGGCCAGCAGCAACCGGGCTATGGGCAGCAACCGGGCTATGGGCAACAGACCCAGCCCTACGGCCAGCAGGGCGCCTACGGCCAGACCCCCAACTGGGCGGTGGGTATCTTCCGCGGCTACAACCCGGCGGCCAACACCGAGGTGGAACTGCAGATCCAGCCCGACGGCAGTGTGGTCGGCCGCGCCAACGGCCAGCAGGTGGAGGGCTACTACCAGGACGGGCGGATCGTGCTGGCCGGGGTGCATTACTACCTGGAACAGTCGCCCCAGGGCATCCGCACCCTGCGGGTGGACGGCAGCAGCCAGCCGGTGAGCTACCAGCGGATCCGCTGAGCTTCTCGCCCCCCCGGACCGGGTCCGCCCCTTGACGGCAGGCCCGGTTCGGGGCATTCTGATTCATATTGTTGCAATGCAACAAGGGTAGCCTGACAGTCATTACAACGGCGTGCGCAAGCGGCACCCGGCCCGCCACGCCACCAGACTACCGCCCCCGTGGCGGCAACACCCCGGGATGAGGAGGAGTGGGCGTGGCGCCCGAGGAGTACCTACCGGTGGCCACGGTCAACCAGTGGCGACCCCTAGATCTTTCAGGAGCCGTCCCTCAACCGAGCTAACGGGGTTTTAGAAGATGCGTAGCGAACCGATTGATACCGCCAGCGACACGCTGAGCCTGGGTGCCCAGCGGGTCACCGACGATTTCGCGCGGCTGATGAATGCCTGCGAACACCTGCCCCCGGTGCCCACCGCGGTGGTCCATCCCTGCGACGAGGGCAGCCTCACCGCTGCCGTGGAGGCCGCCGAGGCGGGGCTGATCGAGCCCTTGCTGATCGGCCCGGCCCGCAAGCTCCTCGACACCGCCCGCAAGGCGCACCTGAACATCTCCCCCTACGAGTTCTTCGACGTGCCCCATAGCCATGCGGCGGCCGCGAAGGGCGTGGCGCTGGTGCTGGCCGGCGAGGCCGCCGCCCTCATGAAGGGCAGCCTGCACACCGATGAACTCATGTCCGAGGTCACCGCCAAGCTTCGCACCGAGCGGCGCATCAGCCATGTGTTCATCCTGGATCTGCCGAGCTACCCGCGCCCCTTGCTGATCAGCGATGCCGCCATCAACATCTTTCCGGATCTGGCGGCCAAGCGCGACATCGTCCAGAACGCCATCGACCTCGCCCACTGCATCGGCATCGACGAGCCCCGGGTGGCGATCCTCTCGGCGGTGGAGACCGTCACCCCCAAGATCCCCTCCACCCTGGAGGCCGCCGCGCTTTGCAAGATGGCCGAGCGCGGCCAGATCACCGGTGGGCTACTGGAAGGGCCACTGGCCATGGACAACGCCATCAACGAGGAGGCGGCCCGCACCAAGGGCATCGACTCGCCGGTGGCGGGCAAGGCCGATATCCTCATCGTGCCGGATCTGGAGGCGGGCAATATGCTCGCCAAGCAGTTGACCTTCCTGGCCGGGGCCGAGGCCGCCGGGCTGGTGCTGGGCGCCCGGGTGCCGATCATTCTCACCAGCCGCGCCGACAGCGTGCGCACCCGCCGCGCCTCCTGCGCCATCGCCCAGCTCTACGTACAATCCCGGCAACGCCCCGCGCTGGTGGCGGCCGATTAGAAGAACTCCGGAGATTCCCATGCTGCGTTTCGATAACAATGAAATTTCCCTGGCCGGTAAGAAGGGACTGGTCATCGGCATCGCCAACGAACAGTCCATCGCCTACGGCTGCGCCTCGGCGTTTCGCTACCTGGGGGCGGATCTGGCCGTCACTTACCTGAACGACAGGGCCAAGCCCCACGTGGCGCCCCTGGCCGAGGCGCTGGAGGCGCCCATCGTCATGCCCTGCAACGTGCAGACCCCGGGGCAGATGGAGGCGGTGTTCGAGGAGATCGACCGGCGCTGGGGGCGGCTGGATTTCGCCTTGCACTCCATTGCCTTCGCCCCCCGGGCCGATCTCCACGGACGGCTGGTGGACTCCTCGCCGGAGGGTTTCGCCACCGCCATGGACGTCTCCTGCCACTCCTTCCTGCGCATGGCCCGGCTCGCCGAGCCGCGCATGATCGACGGCGGCGCGCTGTTCGCCATGAGCTACTACGGCTCGGAAAAGGTGGTGGAGCACTACAACCTGATGGGTCCGGTGAAGGCGGCGCTGGAGTGCTCGGTGCGCTATCTGGCCCATGAACTGGGACCGAAGGGCATCCGCGTCCACGCCATCTCCCCCGGACCGGTGAAGACCCGCGCCGCCTCCGGTCTCACCGATTTCGACAGGATGATGGCCGAGGCCGCCGAGCGCGCCCCGGTACACCAGCTCGCCACCATCCAGGACGTGGGCATCGCCACGGCGTGTCTGGCCACCCACGCGGCGCGGATGATCACCGGCTCCACCCTGTATATCGACGGCGGCTATAACGTCATGGGCTGAAACCCGGTAAACTTCCGGGTTTTGCCAGAGGAGAGTTCCATGGGCGACGGCATCCTGGTGATCAACGCCGGTTCCTCCAGCATCAAGTTCTGCCTGTATACTGTGCAGCAGGACGACCTCCAGACCCTGGCCCGGGGCCAGGTGGAGGGAATCGGCGTACACCCCCATTTCACCGCCCACGACGGCGCGGGCGAGTTGCTGGTGGAGCAGCGCTGGGACGACCCCGCCACCCCCCGGGAGACCCTGCTCGGCATCCTGCTGGACTGGCTGGACGAGCAACTGGGCCGGGGTAAGCTCATCGCCGCCGGCCACCGGGTGGTGCTGGGCGGCGAGCGCTACCGGGCACCGGTGCGGGTGGACGACGGGGTGATGGCCTATCTCACCGGGTTGATTCCGCTGGTGCCGCTGCACCAGCCGGGCAATCTCGCCCCCATCCGCGAGCTGGCCGCGCTGAAACCCGAGCTGCCCCAGGTGGCCTGCTTCGACACCGCCTTTCACGCCAGCAACCCCCGACTCGCCCGGCTCTACGGGATCCCCCGGGAACTCACCGATGCGGGGGTGCTGCGCTACGGCTTCCACGGCTCGTCCTACGAGTACATCGCCAGCCGCCTGCCGGCGCTGGACGAGCGTGCCGCGCGGGGGCGCACGGTGGTGGCGCACCTGGGTAGCGGGGCCAGCATGTGCGCGCTGGTGGACGGCCAGAGTATTGCCAGTTCCATGGGCTTCTCGGCCCTGGAGGGGCTGGTGATGGGCACCCGCCCGGGCAATCTGGATCCCGGGGTACTGCTGTATCTGATGCAGTCCCGGGGCATGGACGCGGCCCGCCTGGAGAAACTCCTCTACAAGGAATCGGGCCTGCTCGGGGTGTCCGGTATCAGCAGTGATCTGCGCGATCTCAAAGCCAGCGACCATCCCCACGCCCGCGAGGCGGTGGAACTGTTCGTCTACCGCATCGTGCGCGAGCTGGGCTCGCTGGCCGCCGCCACCCGGGGGCTGGACGCGCTGGTGTTCACCGCCGGCATCGGCGAGCACTCGGCGCCGGTGCGTCAGGCGGTGTGCGAGCAGGCCGCCTGGCTCGGCATCCAACTGGACGGGGCCGCCAACGCCCGCCACGACACCCGCATCAGCACCCCCGACAGCCCGGTATCGGTGTGGGTGGTGCCCACCGACGAGGAACTGATGATCGCCCGCCACACCCGGGCGGTGGCCGCTGGCGGCGGTTGACGGCGCGCCATATGTCACGTGACATATTTTCCGGGAGACCACCGGGCCGGTGACCTCCCGCCCCACCGCCAGGGCTGACGGCGCCGGTCGGGTAGTGCTACAGTTGCGAAATAACCTGTAAAGTCAACCCGACGGGCATTCCCATGAGCCAGCAACCCGCTCGCCGTCTACCGGTCTGTTTCCGTATCGGTCGCTCCCCGGAGCACTGTGATATCGTGGTGGAGGACAGCCAGCGCACCGTCTCGGGCTATCACATGGAGTTGCTCCGCACCGGACGCGGGCGCCTGTACGTACGGGATCACAGCCGCAACGGCACCTTCATCTTCCGTAACCAGCGCTGGGAGCGGATCGAAGAGGGTTACGTGGAGGCCGAGGAATATTTAAGCCTCGGTCGCTACCACACCACCGCCAAGGAACTGCTGGCGCTGGCCGAGGAACGGGGCATCCAGCCCCGCGCCATGACCGGCCAGTCGGACCCGGACGACAATCCCCAGACCACCCAGGTGCGGATGTCCTTCAACCGGGACCCGCAGACCGGCAAGATCATCTTTCCCAAGCGGGAAAAGACCTGACACCCCGGCCCCGGGGTGCCCGATGGGGTGGACGGTCCGGGCGTCTCCCGGCCGTCACCCGCATCGTTCGGTGCGTGGCGGGTGGGGCCGGTTATTCCGGCCTGGCCGGCGACGCTCAGCGAGCGTTCACCTGCGCCACCGCCACATGGCGCATGCCCGGCCAGTTCTCCGCCGCCGTGGCCAGGGTTCCGGCTTTATCCTGCTCATAGAGCCGGAACACCTCGGCGTTCAGGAACAGATACAGCTTGCCGTCCACCACGTCCGCGAAACGCGGGCTACCGTCGAGTTTCTTGCCCTTGGCGACGCCGAAGGCGCAGAAACCACCGAACTGCGGCAGGTACTGGTCGGGGTCGGCCACGAATTCTTCCATGGCCTCCCGCGAGGCAAAATAATAGGCCACACCATCATGCACATGGGTGTATCTGGCCCGGCCCGGCACGATGCCAAGGCCGGTGGCCAGCGCCACCACGTCGTTGGCGCGAAGCGCCACGCCATGGCCGTCCACGGTGGTGCCGCTGGGCACGTTGTACTCGTCCACGGCCAGCGCCAGCGGGGAGGCGGAGAAGGCACCGACCAGAGCGGTGGCGGCGATCAGGGTGTTGAGGGTTTTCATGGCAAGTTTCCTTGTCTTCGGGTTTCGCCCTGACGGGCGGGTGGGGTGAGCGCGCCGGCATCCGGCGCGGATGGGGTTCACAGGCCGAGTTCGGACAGGCCCGGGTGATCGTCCGGGCGACGTCCCGGGGGCCAGTGGAACTTGCGGTCGGCTTCAGGGATGGCCAGGTCGTTGATGCTGGCGATGCGCCGGCGCATCAGCCCATCGGCATCGAACGCCCAGTTCTCGTTGCCATAGGCGCGGAACCAGTGGCCCTCGCTGTCCTGCCACTCGTAGGCAAAGCGCACGGCGATGCGGTTGTCGTGGAAGGCCCATAATTCCTTGATGAGTCGGTAGTCCAGTTCCCGGTCCCATTTGCGGGCCAGGAATGCCTCGATGGCATCGCGCCCCCGGAAAAACTCGGCGCGGTTGCGCCACTGGCTGTCCGGCGTGTAGGCCAGCGCCACGCGGGCCGGATCGCGGCTGTTCCAGGCATCCTCGGCGGCACGCACCTTGTGGATGGCGCTCTGTCGGGTGAACGGCGGTAGCGGTGGACGGGTCATGGTGTCGGTTCCTGGCAGGTCGGTGGTGGGGATGGC
>Ga0207419_1002446_pt1 | contig 12235 bp, 12 predicted proteins | sample ElkSloMetagenome_4_FD_184723 | JGI IMG/M metagenome (GOLD analysis project Ga0207419, IMG submission 184723) | Hot spring microbial communities from Elkhorn Slough, Monterey Bay, USA - MD2A (version 2) | ecosystem: Environmental > Aquatic > Marine > Intertidal zone > Estuary: Microbial mat ... | reverse complement strand
AAAGGCCAATGCACGAGCAAAATCTTCTTCATGTAGCCAGCTTACCATTTGCTTGCCAGTACCACTTTTACCTCCCATGCCCAGCAGGCTTAGCCATTTCAATTTACCGAAAGCCGGACTGGTTTTACCAATTACAATGGCTGTGCGTATGGCTACTTGTCGTACGCGGTTCAAGCGATGACTAAAAAATTCATTTTCCCAGGCTTTACATACATTCATAGAAAAATCTTCACCAATTTTTCCTGTTTTTTCATCCATGGGTTGATCAGTAGAATGCTGATAAATTGTAGCCGAAGAGGCATTTACCCAAACTTTAGGTGGTGTATTGCATTGCTGTAAAGCCTCTCCTAATATTTGGGTTGACTGTAGTCGTGAGTATAATATTTCTTCTTTATTGTTGGGAGTGTAGCGACAATCAACAGATTTTCCCGCTAAATTGATAAGAACATCTGCCTCTTCCAATGATTTTTGCCATTTTCCCAGAGATTGACCATCCCAATAGATGTGATTGCTTTTTACTGGTTTCCTGGTCAATATTGTTATTTCTTCTTCCAGAAAATATTTTTCCAATACACTGCCTAAATAACCTTTTCCACCTGCAATTACAATTTTCATGTTTTATTATTTTATTAGTAAAAGAGAGAGAGTCAACTATAAATGACCCTCTCATGATTTAAGTGCGGTAATTGATTTTTCAAGTAACTTGTGTTGCTTTCTTCCGCATTTTGAAAAGCACAAATAAATTGAAGAAGTGCATAAGCCCTAAAATAATCACGATGCCACCTAGTTTTACACTTAGTACCTCAATCAGATCTTGAGCATGGTTAATCGTGCGCCAGGTTTCAAGCATATACAATGTATATCCAAAATTTATCAGGTAAAAACCAACCAATAGAAGACGGTTCACGCTATCTGCATGATCACGATTGCCTTTAAATATTTCGATCAGAAATATTCTACCATTTTTAAATAAAGTTGTACCTACCCATACAGTTAATGCTACTGATAGCGGAAGATAAATGAGATAAGTGATGATGTTGTAGTTCATTGTTAGTAAAGTTTAAAAGTACACATTGATTAAATTATATAACTTTCAGAAAATAATGAAAGTTACAGATAAAATTTTTATTTTTTGCTCAGCATTTTTAACAACCAATTAGGTGTAGAATTAATAAAGAGATCAATTATTGATTCGGTTTGATCGGCAAAATCTTTCAATTGCCCTACTGTTTTTCTAAACTCTATTGCCTCATCACTTGCTCCTTCAGCATTATTTACCTGGGTCAAAATCTTTTGGATAGGCTCTAGTTCTCTTTTTTTTCGCTCTTTTGCAATTTGTTTGGCCAATGCCCAGATGTCTTTGTCGGCTATAAAATATTCTCTTCTTTCACCATGAATTAGTTGCTTTTCAACAATTCCCCAGTCAATTAATGTCCTGATATTCATATTGGCATTTCCCCTCGAAATCTGGAGTTCTGCCATTATATCTTCTGTACTTAATGGCTTGGTGGTTATAAGCAATAGTGCGTGAATTTGGGCCATGGTGCGATTTACTCCCCAACTAGAACCCAAACCTCCCCAGGCGAGTATAAATTTTTGCTTTGCTTCCGTATATTCCATTTCATTTGTTTCAATAGTTTCTGAAAGATATAACGATAACTATTTAAGAAGGTTACTTTGTTTATAGGAAACTTTATATTTTTCGATTAATTAACTATTAGTTTGCTTCTCTATACCTAATAATACGCGCCTGATTTCATTGGTATCATGCATCAATTTTCTACTTTTTTCTTCATCATTATTGGCTATAATTTCACGGAAGCTTTGAAGTTTATTAATATAAGCATCTAATGCATCCAATACGTTTTCCTGGTTTTGGCTAAAAATTGGTGCCCACATGTTGGGAGAGCTTTTTGCCAATCGCACCGTACTGGAAAAACCTGAACCTGCCATTACAAAAATACTTTGTTCATCTTTTTCTTTATCCAAAACAGTAGCTCCTAAGGCAAAAGATGAAATGTGACTTAAATGCGACACGTAAGCGATATGGCGATCGTGTTCTGTAGCATCCATGTAATTGATGCGCATTTCTAAATCTCTAAATACATTTTCTACCATCTTTACAGCATCGGCGTCACTTTCTTCTTTGTTGCATAAAATCATCATTTTATTACGCATCAAGGTAGCAAATGCTGCGGTAGGTCCGGAGTTTTCAGTACCCGCGATCGGGTGAGTAGCCACATACCGGTTTCTGCGAACATGCTGGCGAGCTGCATTTACAATTCTTTGTTTGGTGGAGCCAAGGTCAATTAATACCCCATTTTCCTGCAGTAAATCCAAAGCATGGCCAATTTGATTTTCCATCGAACTTACCGGCGTTGCCAATACAACCAAATCTGCCTGGGATATGCCTTCCTCAAATGTGGTTACCTCATCTATAATCCCTAACGATTTTGCAGTTATGGCATGGCTAGGGTCCATATCTACTCCAGAAACAATTAAATTACTTCTTTTAGCTTTAAGACCTAAAGAAAAAGAACCACCTATCAACCCCAGCCCAATTATACATATTTTCATGATGCAACTTCTTCTATTTTAAAATTTTCAATCCTGGTTAATGCTTCCTCTACTTCTTCTTCAGTATTGCAAAGCGACATTCGTATGAACCGCTCCCCTTTTTTCCCAAATATAAACCCTGGTGAAATAAACACATGATACTGATATAGTAGATGATCTATTAATTTTTCTACTGATGCTAAACTATCCGGTACCTTTGCCCAGGCAAACAATCCTACTTGTTCAGTGTCATAAGTGCAGCCCAATTTATCCAAAAATTTGTATATTTTTTCTCTTCTGGCAAAGTAGATATCATTTTGCTTTCTATGCCACTCGTGGTCGTTTTTAAATGCCTCAACGGCGGCATTTTGAATTCCATAAAACATTCCTGAATCTATATTGCTCTTTATTTTCATCACCTGGTCGAGGTATTCTTTACTGCCACTCATCCAGCCTACCCGCCAGCCTGCCATATTGTGCGATTTACTCATGGAGTTCATTTCTATACTTACCTCCCGTGCCCCGTCAATTGATAACATACTTATAGGCTGCTCTTTGGCTAAAATTAAACTATAAGGATTGTCATGGCAAAGCAGTATTTTCTTTTCATGAGCAAACGCTACCAGCTTTTCAAATAAACTTTTACTAGCAGGCGCACCGGAAGGCATGTGTGGATAATTGATCCACATCATTTTTACTTTACTTAAATCCATATCGTTAAGTTTCCCAAAATCAGGATGCCAGGATTTGAATTCCATGGGATAAGAGATCACTTCGGCTCCTACCATTTCGGATACCGCCCGATAAGATGGATATCCCAATTCCGGTACCAATACCTGGTTGCCCGGATTTAAAAAAGTAAGTGATAAATGGGTAATGCCTTCTTTACTTCCCATCAAAGGCAGGATTTCATTTTCAGGGTCTAGTGTTACCGAGTAAATTTTTTGGTACCAGTCTGCTATAGCTTCTCTTAAAGGTGCAATACCTTTGTAAGGCTGGTAACCATGTATATCTTGCTTTTGCACTGTTTCTACCATTTTAGCAATAGTATTTTCAGAAGGGGGCAAGTCAGGGCTGCCAATTCCCATGTTTAACACAGGATTTCCTTTTTCTAACAAGGCGCGAACTTCTTTAAGTTTTACCGAGAAATAATACTCACGTGTATTTTGCAACCTATCAGCTGTGGAAATAACCATAATGATGGAAATTTAAAATTTAAGAAATTGATTAAAGACGAATAGAAAGTAAAATTATTAATAACGAAACGGGAGTTTCCTAGCAATAGCAATATCGATAGGTAGAAATGTGGTAGTAAATAATGCCTTGATTTTGTTTTACAATGCTATTGAATATGCTTTTCATTAGATTAAGCTTAATATAAGGTTCAAATATCGTTTTTATTTCTAATTAAGCAAAACAAGCAACAATTTTTTATCAAAGTAGGCAAAAAAAAGAGGGCCATGCTATTGGCCCATTTGATTATTTATCATTCATTTTCTCTATTTTCTTGATTAATTCATCAGCTTCCAGCATTTTCTGATCGGAAGCTCGCCTATCGGTATGAGATAATTTGTGCGATTCGGATAAAAGCTTTTTATATTTATCCATTAATTTTTCTTTTTCGGTTTTCTTTTTAAATAGTCCTAGCATAATCTATAATTTTTTTCCTTAGTACATAATATGAATGGCTATTGTTTGATTTTTGTTTTAAAAATATAGCTACAGTAAACTAAGGCCCTGGCTTCCAGGGAATAGCTCCACTTTTGTTGATATGGTTCTTCAATTCTTTTTTCATCATGTTGCAAGGGTCACAATTTTCAGGTAAGGGCTCTTTTTCTGCCAGATCTTCTGTTATATTAAAAAATTGAAATGGCTCGTAAGGTGTATTCTGTACAAGTTTGAAATCTCCTTTTCTTACGGCATAGTAAGCAAGACCATTATATCTAAATCCTTCTCTACGCATGTAGAAGATGGTGCGATCGTTAGTTGTCATTTTCTGGCCAGCCAATATTGGCAACATGCTTACAGAAGGAAGCTCTGCGGGTATATCAGCTCCGGCAATATCGCAAATAGTAGGAAACATATCCATTAGCACCACCAGGCTGTCATTTTTAGCTGGTGTTATTGTTCCCGGCCAATAAATGCCTGCCGGCACCCTCAAGCCTCCTTCATACATATCCTGCTTTCCGCCTCTCAAGGGTCCGTTATTGGCTTTACGTTGTAGGGACCCACCGTTGTCAGAAGCAAAAACAATTAAAGTGTTTTTTTCAATGCCAGCTTCTTTTACGCTATTGATTACCTTTCCTATACCCTCGTCAAGGTGCTCTATCAATGCTACTATTCCTGCTCGCTCGTCTCCAATGTCTTTTTCTCTATCCTTTACTTTGGTGAGCCAGGCGGGAGGTGGTTGAATGGGATCATGTGGTGCATTATAGGCAAGATAAAGAAAAAATGGCTTATCACTAGCTTTGTTTTGATTGATATACTCAACACTCCATCGTGTAAAAAGATCAGTAGCATGGCCTTCAGGCGTTATAATTTTATCATTTTCTCGCATCCAATTTTCTCCGCCTCTCAGGTGATTAAAATAATCGTCCATCATATCAGCCAGGAAACCTTTAAAATATTCAAATCCCTTATCTGTAGGTGTATTCGGTCTTTGCAGGCCAAGATGCCATTTTCCAATCATCGCGGTTTGATAACCAGCTTTTTTAAGCACTTCAGGTAGTGTGGTAATACCAGGTTTTAAATAACCCCAACTTTCATTTTCCCATTGCCTGATCACTCCTGGTACACCGGCAATATCCGGATAATTGCCGGTAAGCAGTGCTGCCCTGCTCGGAGAGCAAACGGAACTGTTGGCATAAAACTGGGAAAAGTTTACGCCATTAGAAAAAAGATTATCGATATGAGGAGTTTGTAAATCTCTGGCTCCCATAATGGATAAGTCGCCATACCCTAAATCGTCTACCAGGATAAAAATTATGTTAGGTTTAGAATTTTCAATGTATTGTGCTTTTGCAAAATAGCACACGATTAACATCGGGATTAAAAAAAATCTCATGGGTTACTTTTTAAGTTGAAATCAAATATACATAAAAATATAAGTCGCTATTAGTCAACAGAATACAATTTTTTTGTGTTTGATTATTAAAATTTAAGTATATTTACTTCTTATCAGCCCATAAATAAACGTTATTTCATGCGGTATAAACAGTTTTTTGTACTACTTATTTTTATTGTACGTCCGCTGGTTTCCTGGTCTCAATTTGTAATTGACACTACCAATTCTCCAAATTATTTGGTAGAAACAATCTTACTGGGACAAGGGGTATTGGTGGGCAATGTACAGTATCGTGGTGCACCTCACGCTATTGCTAAGTTTGAAGATTTTTCAGATGTTACAGCCATAAGACAAGGTATTATTCTTACATCAGGCAATTCTTTTTATTTAAAAGGACCTAATCGCAGTACTTTTAAAGGGTGGGCCAGCGGCACTATGGGAGATGCCGACCTCAATAGTATTACAGCAGGAAAAACTTTTGATGCAGCTGTGCTGGAGTTTGATTTTGTGACTACTAGTGAAAACCTTTCCTTTAGGTATGTATTCGGATCGGAAGAATATCAGGAATATGTTGGGTCTAAATACAATGATGTGTTTGCTTTTTTTATAAACGGCCCAGGTTTAGACAATGTGAACCTTGCCAGAATTCCCAATACTGAAATACCAATTACCATTAATAATGTAAATCATAAGAAGAATAAAAAATATTTTCGGGATAATGATTTTAAAAGTAATTATGATCGATTTATTTGGGATGAACGTTCAGAAAAAGTTGTTGAGAATAAATATTTTGGAAAAAATAAAAACCTTCCCAAATACGATATTCAATACGACGGTTTTACCGTATTACTTACTGCTTCTTGCCAGGTTATACCCGGTCAGATTTATCATATAAAATTGGCTGTAGCTGATGTTTCAGATGGCATATTAGATTCCGGAGTTTTGCTCGATGGTGGATCTTTTCACAGCTTTGGAGAAAAAGTGGTAAAGCTGGAAGATCCATTTAAACAGAATGATTTACCTCAATTAATAGCCAGCGTAGAAAAACCAGGTATTTTTGAGCATAAAGAAAATAAAATGCCATCGGTTTCTGTCGAGCCACAATTTGAACCTGAAATCGTTTATTTTGACTTTGACTCTTACTACACCCAGGAGCATTTTTTAAAACAGCTGAATAAAGTAGCAACTTGGTATAGCAAGGAAAAGCTTATACTTGAATTGAGAGGGCACACTGATAGTATTGGTAGCCAAGATTATAACTTAAAATTATCGAAAAGAAGAGCAGAAAGTGTAAAAGAAGCATTGGTAATGTTGGGTTTAGCCAAAGAAGATATCGCGGTACGGTTTTTTGGAGAATCACAACCACTACAAAGCAATAGGCAAGTTGCAGGAAGAGCAAAAAATCGTAGAGTAGAATTAATTTTTAAATCCAAACCAATAGATATTAATAAATCTTCACATACATCTGAAATAAACAAAGGCACCTCCGGTAAAGTTTATTGAAAATACAGTAGATATTTCTCACCATAAAAGTTTTTTAATTTTGGCTTCTGGAGATCATAGAAAAAACTTAATGCGCTATCGTTCTAAAACTGTAAATATTTTAATAGCCATTAATGTAGTAGTTTTCGGGCTTTTGTATTTGTCGCAAACCACACAATTTCTAAGCAGAGAATTCTTTAGTTCACTCTCTTTGTACCATCCTCGATCTGATAAATTTCAATTCTTTCAATTAATCACACATATATTCATGCACGGCAGTATTTTACATATTGGTCTTAATATGTTTGTGCTTTGGATGTTTGGTAATATGCTTGAAGGAGTTTGGGGGCCAAAAAGGTTTCTGATCTTTTATTTCATTACCGGCTTGGGAGCAGCAGGTTTGCATATGGGTACTACAACCATTAGGCTGGACAATATGCAGGAAGAAGTTCAGCAATATGCAGAGAACCCCGGTTTGGAAGAATTTTCTGAATTTAAAGAGGAACATATTACGCCACTATTAGAAAATATGCCTCCAGCCATGGCTCTACAATATGAGGCCTATGATAGTTTGCAAATGAAGTGGCAGGAAAATCCTAATGCTCCACAAGCAGCAGAAAAATCAATTGCACTGGTAAGGAGCTATTACCAGGAGGTGGTTAACCGGCCAACCGTGGGTGCCTCGGGAGCCATTTTTGGGCTTTTACTCGCTTTTGGTATGTTTTTTCCCAACATGCTTATATTGCTTTTCTTTTTCATTCCAATGAAAGCAAAATATTTTGTAATATTTATCGGCTTGTTCGAATTGTATCGTGGAGTGTTTGGTGAGACTACTTCTATCGCCAATTTCGCGCATTTGGGCGGGATGCTATTCGGATATATTTTATTAAAAATATGGGGCTATAGTCAAGGAGATGTGGAAAAAGTACTTCAGGAAAAAAATGAAGATGAAGAAAAGCAATAAATATATTTATCATTTTAATTTTTTTACTGAACTAAAAATACGGCATTTCCTATTGCTAAAAAGCCATTACGCCAAAACAACCGAAAAACCGGATTGTCCATAAAGTAAATGGCCTGTCCGGAACCTATTGGTTTTACGCCCATTATCAAGGTATCTTCAGGTTTAGGCGTTACGTTGGCTCCAGCAAATCCACTTACCGGCTCGGCAGTTCCGTCCAACCAACCTACATTCCAGGCATTTTCCATTAAAGCATAGCTTCGACTGGTACTTTTCAGGGTATAATATGTAGATTCGTATCCCATAGCCAATGGGTGTGTATTGTCCATAGAAACTTTATAAATGCTGCCACTTATTCGCTTACTTACAGCATCCCGAATACGATCGGCATATGTTTTAAGCTTTTCTGCTTTCTGCACTGCTTGTGATATTTCCGCCTCTTCCTTTTGTTGTTTTTCTATTCCCCATCCTGATTTACCGGCCAATGATTGGGCAGCATTTTCTAAAAATATAGCTTTGCCACCATTTTTGATCCATTGCTGTAGTGCCTCAAGGTTGCCTTCTGAAAAAATAGTGCTGTACCTTCCTTCCGGAAAAATAGCCACATCATAACCTTCCAGGTTATCAATTGATGTGGGTGGCAAGCGATGCAAAGGGTAGTCAAAAGTGTAATCGAATAAATGCCATAGCTCACCTACTGAATTGGCCGATAGATCATCTCCAGTAAATAAGGCTACTTTAGGAGGTTTTATGAATTTAAAGCTGCCAGAGCCTAAATCTTTACCCTTGGTCACCATGCCACTTTTCACAGGTGTAAAGGTAATGGCTAATGATTTAGATAAACTTTCAATTATAAAATGAATATTTTTTACATGATTATTTTCCACTTTATTTACCACTATTGATCCTCTTCCATATTCTTTGCCTGCTAATCTAAAAGGTTCTTCACTATATCTTACCTTGATTTTTTTCTTCAATAATTGAGCAAGCATTTTTACGCTTAAGTCATCTTGCCAAGGCAGTAAATAAGCATATACACTGTCTTTTTTCATAGCTGGTAGAGCTACAGCTTTAGAAGTTTCATTGTTGGTTGCTTCAGGTTTTTTATTTAATCCATACGTCTCTAGCCCCATAGCATAAGGAAGCGCCCACGCGGTAATGTCATAAGTAATTGAGTCGCTTAATTTTGTTTTTGATTCTAATAGAACCTTTAATAGCGCGGCTTTGGGTTGTTTGGTGTTTATTATTATATCATTTGGAGAGAAACTGAAGTTTTGTTCTTTTTTAGTAAAAAAGTTGAACCCAATTCCTTTTCCTCCTTTTTCAGCAAGATGGTATTTTATAAGATGCTGATCAAATAACTGTTGTACGGCAGTATTAATGCCCGGCTTACTGCTACTCTTTATTACATACCACCGGTATGGCAGGTTTATATTTGCACTAGTGTAAAATTTCGCAAATTCAGTTTTTAATTTCTCAGCATTTCGAAAAGAAGTTTCAACTGTAGATAAGCCGGTGGTTACGTGGTGATCTATTCTATCTTTCAATGTAAGGGTATCGTTGGTTTCAGTTAGCACCATCAAGCCTGCTCTTCCTGATCCGCCTTGTTCATAAGTCATACCAATAGCGCCATTGAATGTAGGATAAGTATCTCCATAGCTGGGATACAATAAATCAAATCGCTCTTTGGTAAAATATAACCACCCCTGCTGATCAAAATAAGTCGCATGATTTTGACCTATAGCCTCCTGAAATTTTCTTTGCCATGGGCTAATTAATTCATGTATTGGTTCAGCTGCAGGTGGAAAATAATAAGGGCTGTTTACCCCTTGTTCGTGAAAATCGACATGCACATGCGGTAGCCATTGGTTATATTGCTCAATGCGTAGTTGTGATTCTTTTTGCGTAAGCCAAAGCCAATCGCGATTCAAATCGAAATAGTAGTGATTGTATCTGCCTCCTGGCCACTCTTCACGGTGTTCTACTGTTTCGGGGTTTGGGTTGGGCCGGTGTCCTACTTTCTGTTTATACCAGCCAATGTATCTTTCTCTACCGTCAGGATTCAGGCAAGGGTCAATAATTACGATACATTCACCAAGCCATTTTTGGTATTTCTTATTTGTGATTAATTGATAAATGGTTTCTAAAGCTGCTTCGCTACTTACCGCTTCATTGCCATGTATGTTATAACTAAGCCAAACAATTGTTTTATTCATAGTAGCTTTACCGGTATGAAGGCCAGCTTTCTTTAAATTATCTAAGCGCAGGCTATCCAGCTGCTTCATATTTTCTTTTGACGACAGGTAAGCAAGTATCAAAGAATTGCCTTCATATGATTCGCCATATTTTTGGAGCTGTACCTGATCAGAGTTCTCAGCCACATGTTTAATATAGTTAGTAACCTGATAATGAGGAGTGAAATGAGTACCCAGATCATAGCCAAGAAATTCTTGAGGGGATTTAATATCTTGTGCTTGCAAAGTATAACAGGCGAAGACCAGGAAGAATAAAATTAATCTTAAATTATTCATGAATCATTAATGAATTGAGCTAGAAAACAGAATGCGAAAATAATGAAAGAATCAATAACGAAGAAATTTACTTAAAAAAGGAGCATAGCCTTTACCATTGACCCGCGGCAATTTTTTCTCTACTGGTCTCTATTAGATCTTGTATATTATCTTCGCTATAATTTTTGATTGCAATAGGCTCATGAATTATTATTTCGGCTTTACCCGGTACAAGATCCATAGTGCCAGTGGGTAATATTTTATTGGTGCCATTGATAGTGATAGGTAATATGGGTAATTGCAATTGTAATGCCATCATGTAGGCACCCTTTTTAAACTTACTCATGGTAGTACTTTGGTTACGGGTTCCTTCGGGAAAAAATACAATAGAAGTTCCGTTTTTAATTTTGTTTTTTGCTTTTTCAATAGAATCAAGGCTTGCTTTGCGATTTTTTCTGTCTACAAATACATGGTTGAGCCGTTCGCAGGCAGCACCTAAAAAAGGAACTTTTCGCAATTCCATTTTCATAACCCATTTAAAATCAATGCCCAGCCATCCGTATATTAAAAAAATATCGTAGAGACTTAAATGATTGGCAACTATAATGTAGGATTGTTTTTTATCAAATTTTTCTCTTCCTTTTACCTTTACAATCATAGGTGTGAAAAAAGTGTTGATTTTGGCCCAAATACTGCCGCCGATGTAACTGGCGATTTTGCTACTGGTAACGTACGACAAAATAATGGTAAGCAACCCAAAGAAAAAGGTATTAATAACCAGAAATGGAATGAAAAACAACCATTTATAAGGCTGGTAAAGCAAGTAACCAATTTTTTTCATGGTGCCAAAAATAATATTTATCCAAAAAACTATGCAAGTGCAACGAGTAATTTTAATGGAAATGAGTAAAGAAAGAAATGAAATAAAAAAAGAGGCCTTATGTAAAGCCTCTTTTTTAGTGGAGAATATCGGATTTTCAAGAAATCTAGGCTCTGCACCCCTACAGCCGTAGAAAGCCGATTGTGACGCTGTGAAATTGCGTTTTGTGACAATAAAACTGTGAAAAACTGTGACATTTTGTGACAAAATTTAAGTTATGGGTTATTTAATATTCTTTTTGCTTATAGATTTCTGCTTTGTACCAATCAATTTTTTCCTTTTTGCTGCCAGGCTTCCAGAACTCTGCCTGCTCTTTATCTATCTTGATTGTGACTGTTTCCAGGTAGCTGGTTAACCCGGTTTTGAGGTGTCTTACCAGGTCAAAGGCCTGAGATTCTTTTCTCAATTCTTCCTGAGGTATAAAATACAGCTCTGTTTTGATGTATCGCCAGATGATATTGAATATTTGCTCTTTGGAGGTCGTGTTGTCAATTACTGCCTTATTATCAGTTTGTGCGTAGTGCTGGAATATCTCTCTCCGGATCCGGTTATTTAAAAGCAGTATGTTTTCGATGTAGTTTTTTATTACCAGGGCAAAGTTGGTGAGTACGTTTTTAAGCACTTCATCATATAGGTTTAGAACCTGGCTAGTATCGGCCAGCTCTTTGGCTATTTCATTCATTTCCCGCAAAAGCTTTTTAGATTCACTTTTATCCAGGGAGGAAAGGCCAACTTCGGGATTGTAATTGATTACCTGGCAAACTTCAACACCTAGAGCGGTG
>Ga0207419_1002444_pt1 | contig 12240 bp, 9 predicted proteins | sample ElkSloMetagenome_4_FD_184723 | JGI IMG/M metagenome (GOLD analysis project Ga0207419, IMG submission 184723) | Hot spring microbial communities from Elkhorn Slough, Monterey Bay, USA - MD2A (version 2) | ecosystem: Environmental > Aquatic > Marine > Intertidal zone > Estuary: Microbial mat ... | reverse complement strand
AAGGAGCTTTTCAGGTTCACACCAGCGGTGGGAGAATCGTATCAAACTATAGCGACGACCCTATGTACCGCTACATAACTCTAGTTGATGATACCTTGCGTTCACAAAAATCTGGTGAAGCTAAAAAAGCTTTAATTCCAGTGAAAAAAGACCTGTTCTACTTCAAAGATTCAGATCTCAACTACTTGCAATTTTTTAGAGACGAAAAAGGTAAACCCGTTGCATTGGAAATTTATTCGGAGCCTGTAAAATTTGGGCCGGATGAATACGAGCCTCGGGTAGACGTACAAATGCCTTCCGAAAAGAAAGAAATTGAAGTAGATGCTTCTATTTTAAATCGATATGAAGGTCGATATGATTTTGGTAGTGGTTTTTATATGGAAGTGGTTGTTGAAGAAAATGAACTTTACATTATTCCTACAGCTCAGCCCAAACAACGGGCATATGCTGACTCAGAAAATAGTTTTTTCTTTAAGGAAGTTGATGCGAGTATGAAGTTTGTGGAAGAAGATGGTGAAATAACCAAAATGATCTTTACGCAAGGTGTGACCTATAATGCCGAAAAAGTTGAATAGTCATTTTCTTCCAGTTTTATGAACTTTTTATAGTGATCATATCTTTCAAAAATCTGATCCACATACGTTACCGGCTCTATTCCTCTAACGTAACCGTACTTCACAATGTCGCGTCTATAATTCTTAGGATAGCTTAGTGCGAGAAGCATTTCTTCAACATTGCCGCTCCAAACATTTTTATTCAAGCCTTCAGCTTCGGCCAATCGCTGCGCATCGCGAACATGTTGATATCCGCAATTGTAAGCCGCGAGTGTGAACTTCACCCGATTCAATGAATCTGGTATCTCTGGAAATCGATCATAGAGATGTTTTAAATAGTCAGTTCCCCCTCTGATGCTTTGCTCAGGGTCACTTTTATCCGTAATCCCGAGCTCCTTAGCTGTTGCAGGCATAACCTGCATCAATCCTTTCGCACCAGCCCAGGACTCAGCATGGGGTGCAAATCTTGACTCCTGGTATACCTGAGAGGCGAGTAAACGCCAATCCCACCCCAAATTAGCCGCATATTTTTTGATAAGTTCATCGTATTGACTGATTTGGTTTTTGTTCAGACTGTAATACTCACTTTTAATTCTTCGTTTAAACCTTCGTTTGTTTTTGAAGTATTTATTATAAATAACGTAGTAATCCGTTCGTTTTCGCTCATCTTCTATCCAATCATTAATAGCATCGAGAAGCTCAGAAGCTTCCTTATTAACTGCCCATGCAATGCGCTGAGAGAAACTGACCTGCACATCAATATCTAAAATGGGATAATAAGAAGCATTAATTTTGGCCAGATTGTCATCTGCTACTGTATACTTTAATTTTCCTTCGGCTACCATCTTGATAATCTCATCTGTAGAAATTTCGCCAGATAAAGTCGTATCTATGATGATATCACCACCAATTTCGCTGGAAAGATTTACCAATCTTTCGTAGTAGGAAGAGCTCTTTCTCACAGTAACGGTATCGCCAATGAGTTCTATAGGATCGTGAACCAGTTGCTTTTCTAGATTGCTCCACGAAAGCCTGCGCCAATTATCGGGTTTTTTCTGAACCAAAACCTGCTTAACCAGATAGAGATAATCTGTAAAATTGACGCGCTCTTTTCTATCCTGAGTAATGGTCATACCATCAGCCAGTAGATCAACATTTCCGTTTACAAGTTGATCAAATTGAGCATCCAAATCGTCTGCCACAATGAGCTCAAGCTCCAAATCAAGATGCTGTGCTAATCTTTCAAGCAATTCATACTCAAAGCCTAAAGGTTGCCCTTTGTAGAGAAAATAACTCGTACTACTGTAGGTAATTAGCACGCGAAGTTTGCCATCTTCCTTGATTTCTTCCAGGTCTCTAACCGGAGCAATGGTAGACTCATCATCCTTGCCCGCAGACTCTAGTTGGCTTGAATTCTCGTCGCAGGAAGCTATGAAAAGGACCAGATTCATCAAAAAAACTGCACGGATAAAACTTATCATGAATTTAAAGTGGTGTTCCATAATAGTATAAGGTAATCAAAAGCTTACTTGTTCAATAAAGCTTCTTCAGGTGAAAAAATCTTGTAGTATTTTTTTGGCAATTCGCTGCATACTTCAATTTTCATATGTGTTGCGGGATGGGTAAATCTTACAGCGAAGGCATGGAGATAAAGTCCTTTTCCTTTTAGTATCAGCTCTTGTATGCCAAATTTTTTATCGCCAAGAATCGGATTTCCTATACTTTTAAGGTGCTCTCTTAATTGATTACGCCTGCCGGTTTCGGGCTCGAGTTTTACGAAGTTTAGACACCCAAATCGTTCTGAATCCACCCTTTGTAGAACTTTATATTTTGAAATTGCGGACTGACCTTTAACTGGAGTACGAATTTCTCCTTTTGCAGGCATCTCTCCTATTGTAACGGCAAAATAGGTCTTGAAAATCTCTTTACTCTCAAAAAGTTGGCAAAGAATTGCGAGTGAACTTCGGCTTTTTCCCACCAGGACAATACCCGAAGTTTCGTAGTCTAATCGATGCGCCGGGTGCGGGTGTATTGCATCTTCCAGCTCTGAAGGTTGCAAGTTGTGCGCAAGGGCATTTGCCAGCGTTCTCTTCTGATTGCCACTGGTGAGCAACCCTGCGGGTTTATTTACAACAGCAATATGCTCGTCTTCAAATAATACCCGCAAAGGTATATTGCTCTCAACTTTTCTCTCGTAAATCTTAGGAATGGTCAGCACTATTTGCTCTCCACCGCGAATGTACGTGCCAGTGGTTGCCAATTGATCATTGACCCTGATCAATTTTTTTTTCAGTGCCTTTTTAAGAGAAGATTTGGTCGGACAAAAATTAAAAATGTTGACTCCGTATTCCTGAAGTCTAATCTGCTCGATTAATTCAGGAACAATATGGATTTCAGACTTAATCTTTTTTAACCCTTACGGCATCCAATCCTTTCTTTCCCTGTTCCAATTCAAAGGAGACTTTATCGTTCTCCCCTATCTCGTCTATCAGACCTGTAACGTGTACGAAGTACTTTTCGCTGGTTTCCGTATCTCTGATAAAGCCAAAACCTTTTTCCGTATCGAAAAATTCTACTTTTCCATGATGAATTGGGTCTTCGTCTTCTTCATTTTTAGGAGGTATACCCAAAACGATATCTTCTGCTTTTACCTTTTCTTTTTTGGCCGGATCAGGCGGAGTATCTACAATCACTCCGTTTTGATCTACATAAGCAATCATATCATCAAAGTCTTGCGTACCAGCTGCCTTACGCTCTTCTCTTTTTGCCTGTTTTTCTTTTCTCTTTTTTGCTTTCTTTTTCTCTTTTTCTTTCTTCTGGAAAGTTTCTTGTGATTTACCCATTGTATTTATTTAGTGATATAACCGGACCCTGTAAATCAAATTTTGCTGATTTAGCAAGGAAACCCGATGCGCTCTATTAATCTTTTTAGCAGAGCTTCATCCATTAGATTGTGTAAAGGGTAAGAAAAATAACTGAAGTCTCTTAATATTTAGGCAACTTTCTTTCAATTTAATGCCTATTTGGGCAATTACGTTTCCGGAAGGCTATGATTGCTAAATCTGTCTCCAGGAATTTTCAGCCATCCTAATGCTTGACCGAAGCCTATTTACTTGAAGAATTTTGCCGAATTATACTCCCAATTCATTCTCGCAATATTCACTACAGAAATCTCCTGGGGACACTTGATTTGGCAGGCATTGGTATTGGTGCAATGACCAAAACCTTCCTTATCCATTTGTTCAACCATATTTAGGACCCGTTCCTTAGATTCAGTTTTTCCCTGCGGAAGCTTTGCCAGGTGCGATATCTTACTCGCTGTAAAAAGGGCTGCGCTTCCATTCTTACAAGTTGCTACGCATGCTCCACAGCCAATACAAGCGGCAGAATCAAAAGCCGATTCGGCTTCATCATGGCCAATGGGCGTTGTATTTGCATCAGGCGCTTCGCCGACTGAAGTTGAAATAAAGCCGCCAGCGGTGATTATCCTATCAAAGGCACTGCGATCTATGCGTAAATCCTTTACCACTTTAAATGCTCCCCCTCTGAAAGGTTCTATGTAAATAGTATCTCCTGATTTAAAACTTCGCATATGAAGTTGACAGGTGCTTGTGCCAGGCAAAGGGCCATGGGCCTGACCATTTATAAAAAGGCCACAGGTTCCGCAAATTCCTTCTCTACAATCGTGATCGAACTCAACGGGTTCATCTCCAGCCTTAATAAGCTTTTCATTTAACAAGTCTAGCATTTCCAGAAATGACATGTCTTCTTCAACCCCACTGAGCTGGTAGGTCATCATGCTACCTTTGGAATGCACATCTTCCTGTCGCCATATTTTTAATGTCAGATCCATATTCTATTTCTTATAATCTCTTGAAACGAGTTTCACTTCTTTAAACTTGAGTTTTTCTTTATGGAGAATGGGCTGATTTTCACCGTTGTGCTCCCAGAGTGAAAGGAATGCAAAATCTTGATCATTCCTGAGCGCTTCGCCATCTTCGGTTTGATATTCTTCCCGAAAATGTGCCCCACATGACTCGTTTCTTGAAAGGGCATCTATACACATGAGCTCAGCCAGCTCCAGGTAATCAGCTACTCTCCCAGCCTTTTCTAATTCGCTATTTACCTTATCGCTTTTACCGGGAATTCTAACATCATTCCAGAACGAATTGCGCAAATTTCTTATTTGGGATATAGCTTCTTTTAAACCGATTTCACTTCTGGAAACACTGCATTTATCGGTCATAATTTTTCCTAGTTCCTTGTGAAACTCATCCACAGTGCGAGTACCTTTAATAGATAAGAGCCGATCAAGCAGCTCCCTGCTTTCAACCTCCGCTTTGTCAAAGGCCGGATGATCGGTGCTAATGGGTCCTGTTTTTATATCATCGGCCAAATAATTACCAAGCGTATAGGGTAAGACAAAATAACCGTCAATACAAGCTTGTAAGAGTGAGTTTGCACCCAGTCTATTGGCCCCGTGATCAGAAAAGTTACATTCTCCGAGGGCGTAAAGGCCGGAGATACTTGTGCTAAGCTCGTAATCAACCCAGAGCCCACCCATGGAGAAATGTGCAGCCGGACTGATCTTCATGGGTTGGCTGTATGCGTCAACACCTGTAATCTTCTCGTACATGCGGAAAAGGTTTCCGTATCTCTCTTTAATGGTTTCTTTGCCGTATTCGTTAATAGCATGCTTAAAGTCAAGATAAACTCCATTCTTGAGGGGGCCTATGCCATGACCTTCATCAATTCTTTCTTTAGCAGCTCGTGAAGAAATATCTCTTGGCGCAAGGTTACCGAAGGCCGGATAACGCCTTTCTAGATAATAGTCTCGTTCTTCTTCAGGAATTTCATTGGGTGGCCTTATCTCGTCTTTTTTAAGTGGAACCCAGATGCGTCCGTCATTTCTCAAAGACTCAGACATTAAAGTAAGCTTGGATTGGTGCTCTCCAGACTGGGGAAGACAAGTTGGGTGAATCTGCGTCCAACTTGGGTTGGCCATGCAAGCTCCCTTTTTATGGGCGCGCCAAATGGCTGATCCGTTGCATCCCATAGCCAGTGTGGATAGGTAGTAAATTTTACCGAAACCACCTGTGGCCAGAATAACCGCGTGAGCAGCATGTCGTTCAATTTTTCCGGTATCGAGATTTCTGGCAATCACCCCTCTGGCCTTTCCGCCTATTAAAACGATATCCAAAATTTCATGTCGGGTATGAAGCTCTACTTTTCCCGCTTTTACCTGACGCATCATGGAGCTATAAGCCCCAAGTAATAATTGCTGCCCGGTCTGCCCCCGCGCATAAAACGTCCTTCTCACTTGCACCCCGCCAAAAGATCTATTGGCAATATACCCGCCATATTCCCTGCCGAAAGGAACTCCCTGGGCCACAGCCTGATCAATTAGCGATGCCGAGCACTCTGCCAGCCTGAATACATTGGCCTCGCGAGACCTAAAGTCACCTCCTTTAATCGTATCGTAGAACATCCTAAAAACGCTATCACCATCATTTTGGTAATTTTTGGCCGCGTTAACTCCGCCTTGCGCTGCTACTGAGTGAGCTCTTCTAGCAGAATCCTGAAAACAGAAGGACTTTACATTATACCCACCTTCGGCTAGGGTTGCAGCAGCAGAAGCTCCCGCAAGTCCGGTTCCTACTACAATCACATCAAGTTTCTTCTTATTGTTAAAGCTTACCAACCTGCAGGTGGCTTTGTAGCGATTCCACTTCCCAGCCAGAGGACCATCCGGAATTTTATCAGCAGGCACATCGTCTTTTTCTGAGAAGTAATTCATCAGGTGTGGAAATTAATGTAAACGTAAATCGGAATAAAAATAAAGCCCGCCGTTAGTGCCACGGTTAAAAACAAGGAAACGAATTTGAGACCTGTAAAAAGCCTTTTGGGATAAGCTCCAAACGTTCTAAAGCCACTAAAAACTCCATGCCAGAGATGGTAGCCGAGGGCAATAAATGCAACAATATTTGCACCTACGTACCACAGCTCTCCATAAGCAGCTACCACGATAGAGTATAAATCCTTGTTTCCTTCAGGATCCAGCGGCAGGTCACCGAATTTATACACATACCAAAAATCCTTCATATGTACGACTAGGTAGATTAGAAGCACTGTTCCCAGCACACCCATACTCCTGGAATACCAGGTACTAGACTCAGATCGTTTGTCGTATGCGTAGGATCCACCCGCAGACTTTCTGTTTTTTAATGTAATAATCAAAGCATAAACAGAATGAGCCAGGATAGATGCATATAATAGATAGGATATGACCTTTATAAGCGGATTACTGGTCATGAAGCGCGAATATGAATTAAAGCTGGATAAGGCATCTTCTGGCGGCAGAATCAACTGAAGATTACCAAGAAGGTGGACCACTAAAAACAGGCATAGAAAGAGACCCGTAAGGGCCATAATATTTTTCCTGATTAGGGTAGATGAAAAACTACTGCTCATACAATTGCTTCACAGGTTGAATATAATGGATAAGTATCTAAAATAAATTAGTCTTAGTCTAGAAAGATTTGAAGAATTTGACTTCAATGAGAAAATGATATGCGGCAAGGTCAATGTTGAATAAGAGTGTATAAGTTGATAGAATGAGAGAAACATAAAATGAAATCACTATAAAATTTCGGCGAAAAGCTATCGGGCTAATCAATGGGCGATAAGTTTCACAAGAAGTAGCTTTAAGGTTCTCAAGCACCTGAATTTACATGCGACTGGTAAAGGTTATATGAAATAAACTGGGGCTTATCTATATCCGCCGCAGAAAAGCGCAGTTCATACTGGAGCAGGCGGCAATCGACAAAAAGAATTACTAATCCCCCCAAATTGTTAAATAAGAACTCATGTCTTGCGCTGGAATGAATTAAAAGCTCCCTTAAGCACTGGAAAAACTTTAATCTCAATGCTATGCGAAATACTGAAATTTCTCATTTAAAGTCTTTCATACAGGCCATAAATAACAGGGTTGCCTTTTCGTAATTTAATCTGAAAGTTGCGAAGGTTTATTTTATTCTTTGAATTGTTCCACACAAAAACCTTTAGCACAGATTCACCTTGATTAAGATTAACATCGGATAGTTTAACTGAATGATGCCCCTTCGTCCATTCAGAAGAAACGGAATCAGACAAGACAAACTCATCTACAGCTGTCGCACTCCAATGAATAGGCTCTCCATTTGACTCAATAAGTGCTACCAAATAAACCTGATTTAATTCATCATCTGATTGAAAGTCTGAAGAGATATCTATGAAATCATTGTGATGTTGAATAATACTATCTACGGGTGCCGAAAAAGTTGGACCCCACTCCACACCTTCTTCCAGTCTGTAGGCCCATTGATCTGTTTTATCATCCATATAGAACATGGAGTTTTGAACTGAAGACCAATGTTCATTTGGTTCCATATTTGGTGCTAAAAAATCTATATTTTTTTCTTTTAACGAGTGTGATTTGCGAAAGATGTAGGTACTCCCACCGCAATAGTCATTCTGATGCTCAATTAAAGGAAAGAATTCCCGAATTAAGGGTATAACATTTGGGCTTATCGAATAGAGACAGCCTAAATAGAGTTTATCCACGTCAGTACTTTTCTGATCAAGAAGGCTTTTCAGGTTTTTGATGTTCCCTATACTGGTAGAATAATTGATATAATTAGAATCAATTCCAAGCTTGGAAACATAGTATTCTGTTATTTTTTGGTGTGAGTCTACGATGTAGAGAGCATTTACATCTTGCTCTTGATATGAATTATAGTCTGTTAGAATATGCTCGTAAACTGAATTGTAAAACAAATCATAATGATCTCTTTGAAAAATAAGGGTGGTAATATTGATAACGAGGATTAGCGCTACCAGAAGAAGATTAATTCTGGGGCTGTATGATTTTACCTGACTAAATATCGTTAAAATAAAAAATGGAAAGCTGAATATTAAAACCGAAAATTGCAGCACAGCACTGAAATATTTCGAATAGAAAAAGCCAATCAATAACGGCAGTAAAAACCATATCAAAGAAATTAGGACATATCTTTTATTAAGCTTGTTCTTTCGCCCTTGAAATATTGAAACCACTGGAATAACCAGTATAAGAATTAATGCAAGCCCAGAATAGTTGAACACATACAGTACATAATCAATTATAAAATTACCGTCAGGTTTAGCAAGCCACTGCTCCACTCCACCCATACTTAACTGATAAAAAAAGATATTGAGATGTGGAATATAAAGCGCAAAGATTAGTACACCACACAAAATGTAATGAGTCAAATAATCTTTTCTTATAAGAAACACTCCTGAAACTCCCACGATTGCAGCAAACAACAAGCTGAAATGATGGTTGTACGAGCAAAGTGAAGATGCCAAAACATATAATAACGCGTTTCTATAAAAGTTCCTTTCGGGGTTTCTTATTAAATGCGTCCAGAAATGAACCATCAATAGCGAAAAAAATAGTCCGCTTATATAAGGCCTCGCTATTTGACTATACATAATAGTGTATTGTATGCTTGCCAGAAAAGCAGAAGATAATAGGCCTACGGTTTCGTTAAACCAATTTTTAGCTATAACATAAATGAGATAGACAGATGAAATGCCGAAAATTACAAATGGCAATTTAATCGCCCATTCGCTCGTACCAAAAAGATCAGAAAAGAAGTAAAGGAAGACTTGAATTCCCGCAGGATGCCCATCTATCTTAACCCCTTTTGAAATTAATTCTGAAAACTGATGGAAATCCAACCTAAACAAGGCACTGAACTCATCATATGTATACGGAATGTTAAAATAATTGTACAGCCTTAAAACTGCGGCTGTGATTATTATAATGAAGAGAATGGAGCGATTTGACAATTTTAGTGCAATAGTCTTAAGGTTATTCATTATTCGTGCACACTTTTTTACAGCGAGTGTTGAACTGTTCCATACCCCCTACTTTCATGGTTTAGAAGCATCGTCAACTATAAAGAAGTCCTCCTGCATCCTACTCAAAGTAATGGTGTAAAAGCAAGACCATCAGCAACAAAAAAATTAGTTAAAAAATCCATTTAAAAAGGTTTCAAATAATTAAAATCAATTATCGTTTTAAAATTTTGGACTCATCTAAATTAACAGGTCTTTGATTGCAGACGATGAGATTAAAAAATGTGATGAGCGAATAGTTCGCCAATATTCAATTTGCAAAATTTAGTTTTATAGTAATTCTCTCCTATTCACCCTTCAGACAGAGTATAAGGAACTCACCTTTGTGCTATTGTTTATTAAATATCTGAATATATTCTCTCACTTCGGCTTGCAATTCTTCAGCATCACTTTTTCTCAATGAGTATTCTTGTTCTTCGCTCTTATTTATTTCGTGAACAAGCTCACCATCAGCGATATAATATATTTTATCAATTTCTTCTGCAGTCTTTCCCCTTTCGCCAGTACCGTCATCTTCAATGACAGCCATGAATAGCTCACCGTCTTGGAGATAGAACTCTTCTGTACGCTTTGAAATATTCTCGTATGGATAGGTTTTGATTCGCACAATATTACCATCAAGCGTATAAAAATGAATTCTCTCCCATTTCTGCTTGATTTTTTCTTTTAGATCACTCGTAAACACTTCCATTGGGGTAGTTTCGGCATTCTCAATTTCCGTTCTTCTTTGGTCTGCAGCAGAAACTAAAGAGTCTACATTCAATTCTGAATGGGCTTCTTTAGAATCGGCCATTTCGGATTTTTCTGCGGGTTTACTCTCAATAGACTTCTCTACTTTTACTTGGCCACAACTCATCACAGCCAAAGCAGTGAATGCGTAGAGCGACATTTTAATTTTTCTCATTATGTTAGGTTATACTTCTTGCGGCAAATATATGCTCCCCGTGAATAACGCCTGATAATAATTATGAAAACTTTATCTGATTCCTATCCTTCATGCCAGTATCTTTTTATTCAACTTTTCCTGCTCATTAACCAAAGCATAATCAGTCAATTTGAGTGATGCCGATAGAAATGATTCCAAAATTCAATTAAGCCTTTGAGGGACTACACAATACAAAATGTACAACGAGAATGTGGGACATTTGCGTCACCCTTGCCGGGTTTTAAAATAGAGATTAGGCTAGGAGCCAGTAAGGTCCGAAGCCCAGGGCAGTTAAAAAATAATATAAGACGCATAAAAATCGCTCACTTCCGCTATCCGGGTCATCGCATGATAAAGGAATTGCATCTACTGAATTTTTTTAATCAGCTCAACTTTGGTGCGAACATCAAACATTTGATAAATACGCTTTTGATAGCTCTTTACGGTGTTCACGCTGATGTACAAGGAATCGGCAGCTTCTTTATAAGACATTCCTGAAACAAAGGCCTTTAACAAATCAAATTCTCTGTCTGAAAGTTTTAAGTCAAAGGTTTCGTTGATATAACTTTTTGATAAATCTTGTTTATCGTTTTCTGCCTTGAATTTATGCAAGGCAATATCAATATTCACCTTGAGATCAAACTCGTTAAATGGCTTGACAATATAACCGTAGGGCAAGGTTTCTTTAGCCATATTTAGCGTGTGGTCATCAGAAAAGGCCGTGAGGAAAATATAGGGAATTCGATATTTCTCTTTTAAAACCGCAGCCAAATCAATTCCCGATAAAGAACCTTTTATATTGATGTCGAGTAAAATCAAATCTAAATTTGGATTCGAAAAGGCATCAAGTGCTTTGTCGCCATTCATCACTATTCCGGCAACACGATGACCTAAGTTTTCCAACGCCGCCTTTATTTCCTGCGCTATTAAACCTCCGTCTTCAACTATTAACACATTGATTTTCATGTATTAAAGATATGTTATTTTGGTTTTGAAATTTGGTATTCCTTTAATTTCAATATGATATTGGTTCCGTTTTCTACTACGGTTTCTATCTGACCATCTAGCTGTTGAACCAGTGATCCAATTAACACGGATCCGAAAGAATTAGACCGTACTTCATCTGGCTTATACCCCACTCCATTGTCTTTTACCTGAACGACCAATTGATTAGTCTCCTCCTTCAAAAGGATTTCAATCTGCCCTTTTCTATCGTCGGGAAAGGCATACTTTAAACTGTTGGTGACCAATTCATTCAAAATAAGCCCCAATGGTATTAGGGTATCCACATCAATGTAAACATCTTGGATAGCGGTTTTAAGTTGAATTTGCTCTTCTTTGATATTGTACGTTTGAAACAACTCGTTGCACAATTTTGACAAATATGTTTGTGCACTCACGGAGGTAATATTTTCGTTCTGATACAAGTCCTGATGAATCAATGCCATTGACCGCACTCTGCTTTTGCCTTCATTAATGGCTTTTAATGCCAGCTTATCATCAATGGACTGTCCCTGCAAGGTGAGCAGGCTAGACACGAGTTGTAAATTATTTTTAACCCGATGGTGAATTTCGCGTAGTAAAACATCTTTTTCTGCAAGTGCTTTGGCCAACACCCTTTTTTGCTTTAAATATTTTCTGATTAAAATGAACAAGATCAAACTTAAAATTGAAATCAAAACCAAGCCTATGGTTACGACGAATAGGCTTCTATTCTTTTTGCTTATTTGAAGTTTCGCATTTTCATTCTCTAAGTCCAGTAAGGCTATTTGCTGTTGTTTTTTCTCTGTTTGATAAGCTATTTCTAGTTCGTTTATTTTG
>Ga0207419_1002442_pt1 | contig 12247 bp, 8 predicted proteins | sample ElkSloMetagenome_4_FD_184723 | JGI IMG/M metagenome (GOLD analysis project Ga0207419, IMG submission 184723) | Hot spring microbial communities from Elkhorn Slough, Monterey Bay, USA - MD2A (version 2) | ecosystem: Environmental > Aquatic > Marine > Intertidal zone > Estuary: Microbial mat ... | reverse complement strand
TTCGTTTCGACCTCGGACGCGCGGGTGCCGATCGTGTGGACCTGCACCACCGGATCGCCGACCCGCATCGTGCCGCCGAGCCGTTCGAAATGGCGCACCATGCCCGCGATCAGGCGATTGGTCCCGCCGCGCGCCCACCACACGCCGCCATCCTTTTCCAGCTTGTGGATGAGCGCGTAGATGCTCGATGTCTTCATCGGGTTGCCGCCGACGAGGAGCGAGTGAAAGCTGAACGCCTCGCGCAGTTTCTCGTTCTTGATGTAGCTCGACACCATCGAATAGACGCTGCGCCAGGCCTGTTCGCGGACGAGCGCGGGCGCGGCTTTCAGCATGGTCTTGAAATCGAGGAACGGCTTGGTCCCAAGCTTCAGATAGCCTTCCTCGTAGACCCGCTCGGAATATTCGAGGAAACGCTGGTAGCCGACGACATCGTCGGGTTCGAGCTTGGCGATCTCGGCGTTGAGCTGTTCCTCGTCGTTCGAATATTCGAAATTGGTCCCGTCGGGCCAGTTGAGGCGGTAAAACGGCATGACCTTCATCAGCTCGACATCCTCGGAGATGTCATGGCCAGTCAGCTCCCACAATTCCTCGAGGCAGGGCGGGTCGGTGATGACGGTCGGCCCGGCATCGAAGGTGAAGCCGTCCTTTTCCCAGAAATAGGCGCGCCCGCCCGGCTTGTCGCGGGCTTCGACCACGGTGGTCTCGATGCCATGCGACTGCAGGCGGATGGCGAGCGCCATGCCGCCGAAACCGGCCCCGATCACGCAGGCCTTCTTGCCCGCATAACGTTCGGCCATGGCTGGGTCGATCCCGGTGCCGGCGGGGGATTTCGGTGCGATCGGGGCTTCGGCGTTCATGCCGTTTTCTCCATCTTGAAAGGCTTTCCGCGGGAAACCATCGCAGCGATGGCGCGGCTTATAGCTACGGGCGGCTTGCCGCTGAGGATGCGCAACCGGTCGGGCCAGGTCGATTGCCCGGCATAGAAGCGCTCGACGAGATCGCCCGACAGGCCGTAGAAATGTTCGAACACCTGCACGCGCCGTTCGGGATCGGCGGCTTCGAACAGCATGCGCGAGAGCATCCGGTAGAAGCTCGTCTCGCGCCAGTGGCGGCGCGCCCGCTCCTCGCAGAAGAAGGCGAGACCCTCGGCGCTGGTGTCCGGGCTTTCGGCCAGCAGCAGCGCGATGTCGCGCGCATTGGCGGCGGCGAAGGGGAGGGTGTAGCTCGTCAGCGGGTGCGAGAACCCGCCGCGCGATCCGGCGATGGCGACGCCCGGAATGCGCAGATCCTCGATCATGCGCTCGAAATCGCCGCCCGATATGACCGGCAGTATGCCGGTCTCGCTGCCGATGACTTCGCCCCGCCAGCCCTTTTCACGGGCATAGGCGCGGGTGCGCCCGGCAAGCTGTTCGCGGTCCATGCGCGGGTGGTCGGCGTAATAGGTGTCCTCGACGAAAACCTCGTCCTCGCTCAATGGCAGGACATAGACGAAGCGATAGGCCGCCCCGTTGCCATGCGGCGCGCATTGATCGACAGTCGCGTCCATGATCACGGGCCGGGTAAGGCCGTGCGGTTCGTGGCAGCGGATATGTTGGCCGAGGAACACTTGCCAGCCGCCCGCGAGCTTGTCCGAGGGTTTGAAGGTTCGGCAGTCGATCACGCGCTTGCCCGAAATCCGCGTGCCGTCGCCGAGCGTCACGCCGCCCGCGTCGAGCTGCGCGACCCGCTTGCCGAGCATCACGCTGCCTTCGGGCAGGACTTCGGCGAGATGGGCGTGGAAATCCTCCGAGGCGAGCGAACGGTAGGATGTGCCGAGCGTCCGGCCATAGCCCGGAAAGGCGATGTCATAGCCCTCGTCCCAGCTCTTCAACGGGAATTCGTTAAGCAATCCGGCGCTTTGCGGGGCGAGATCGGTCTCGAACCAGCTCCAGCGGTGATTGCCGCCCAGCACCTTGCCAGCCTCGATTAGGGTGAAGCTCGTGGCAGGCGCCATGCGCGTGAGCGCAAGGGCGATGAGGCCCCCGGCAAGCCCGCCGCCGACGATGACGACATCGCGCGGCACGACATCGCGCGGGGCGGTGCCCGAAGGCTGCATCGGATCGGGGGAGGGGGAAGGGGATGAGTCGCTCATGCCTCTCCAGCCCTAGGGCACGGCGACGAGGGGGGCAATGCGCACGCACCCGCCGCACGCGGCGGGTGCGATGCGGCGGAACGGGATCGCTCGATACGGATTGATTGCAGGAATTGCATGACTTAGGCGGGGCTTTGCGAACTCACGATATACCATTGCCAAGAACCGCCCCGCTTGAACAGGGTCTTGCAGCACGGCAGGGCGACAGGATCTTTTTGAAAGTCCCGCCTTGCGCCGAGGCCCATGCGCCCCCGCCACCTTTCCCCGATTTCCCACGAGGAGTTCTATCCGTGAAGTCCCCCAGATCTGTATCACTGCCGCTTTCCTGCACGATCGCGCTCGCCGCCGCCCTCGCCGCGCCGGCTGGAGCCGAGACCTCCACCGTCGCCGAAACGCCCGAGGCCCGGGCGCTTGCCACAGAGCCCGTCGAAGTAATCCCAGTGCTGATTTCGGCGAGCGCCGAAAGCGCCTTCGACCTTGCGGAAGGCCGCGAAGGGAACGCGAAGGAACTGCAGGCGCCTCAGGAGCAGGGCCAGTCGCAGGAACAGCAGCAGGGCCCCGGCCAGGGCCAGATGCCCGCCGGTCAGACGCCCACCGGGATGCAGGGCATGAAGCCGGTCTTCGACAACAATTGGGTGACGCTGGGCGTGGGCGTCGGGCTGGTGCCGAGCTATGCCGGTTCCGACGATTACGTCGCCTTTCCGTTACCTCTGATCGTCGGTCGGCTGGGCGGGATAGGCCTCAATCCGAACGGTCCGGGCATCACTCTCAACCTGCTTTCTCAGCGCACGATCCCGGGCCAGCCGGGCGGAACCACATTCCAGTTCGGCCCCGCTTTCCGCATCCGCAACGATCGCAATGCCCGGATCTCGGATGATGTCGTGGAGGCTGCGGGCAAGCTCGACGTCGCTGCCGAGGTCGGAGCCAATGCCGGGGTGAGCTTCCCGCGCGTTCTCAACCGCTTCGATTCGCTGACCTTGTCGACCCAGGTGCGTTGGGACATTCTCGGCGCGCATAACGGCATGCTGATCGAACCCAATATCGGCTACACGACGCCGCTCGGCCGAGCCTGGGTGATGAACCTGCAGGCGGGGCTGCAATTCGTCGACGACGATTTCGCCGACTATTATTTCTCGGTCAGTCCCGATCAAGCGACGGCGAGCGGCCTGCCGCAATTCCGCGCCGACGGCGGGCTCAACAGCGCTGGTACGACCGCGATCGTCAATTACGATCTCAGCGGCAACAGCCTCGACGGAGGGTTCAGCATCTATGCCGTACTCGGCTATTCGCGCCTGTTCGGAGATGCACAGGACACGCCCTACACCTCCATCCGGGGGCGGGCTGACCAGTTTCTTGGCGGGGTGGGTGTGGGCTATACGTTCTGATCCGTGCCCTCGCGGGAGGGCGTGATCCTGCCGCTCGGGTGATCGGGCGCGCGCCCGACCCCGTGTGTTTCCGGGGCCGGGACCGCCCTATTCCTGCCCGGAGACCGGATCGGCCGCGTCGCAGCGCGTGAAATGCGCCTCGGCGATTTCGGCCGTGAGGCGATCGATCTCGGCGTATTCTTCCGGCGTGTAATCGAGGTTCGCCAGTTCGAGATTGAGCGCGCTTATGCGGGGCTGCAGCGCTTCGAAGGCGGGAAACCAGCCGGCAAGCGCCAGTTCGGAAATGATGGCATCCATCTCTTCCTTGCCGATCGCCTCCTGCACGCGCTGGACGGTGTCGGCCCGGTCCTTGTCCATCGATTGTGCCGAGATGGTCATGTCGTCATCGGCCATGATGTCGCGCAGGGCATTCGTGCCCGATTGCTGCGTGGCTATGGTGAGCAGGAGGCGCTGACCGGTCTCGCCCGAGAAGAAGTCCGCCGCGTCCGCGGCTTCGTCCTCGCTCATGCCGCTTTCGAACAGGGCGGTCAGGCGGTCCCTGAACCAGTCGTAATCGACATCGTGGCTGCGGCGCAGGGTCGGGGTAAGCCCCGCAACCAGCGCGTCGGTGAAGCCGGGGCATTCCAACTCGATTTCGGCAAGCTCGGGGTCCTGTTCGAGCGGGCCCCGGAACCCGATTTCGAGCTGCCTTTCGAACAACCGGTCGCGCATGGTGTCCGACGCGATCGTCGCGACAAGCCGGGAATGGGCACCCGTTTCCTGTGCCGCATGAAGTACGGCCGGGGCGACAAACGCGCTTCCCGGAAGAAGCAGGGCTGCGGCCAGCAGGGCAAGCGGGGTGCGGGCAGGAATCATCGCGGGAAGGCTCCGGCTTCATCGGGTGAGGGGGCCCGGCCGTGCTGCGCACGGGTCGGGTCCTGTCAGCCTGGGATAGCGGGCCTTTTTCCTAATCGGAATTCACCTCGGCCCCGGCAGCTCCCTCGGCCAGCTGCGGGCGCTGATCGGGCAGCGGCGCGCGGCGGTCGCCGGTCTTCAGATAGGTGTCGAACCAGCGCATCATCCGCAGATTGTAGTCGTACCGCGCCGCAGCGCCCTGATTGCCGTGGCCTTCGTCCGGATAGAAGACGAGGCGCACGGGAACCTCGGGTTTCCTCACCTTGAGGCTGCGATAAAGCTCGAGGCTCTGGCCCGGATTGACCCGCGTGTCCTCTTCGCCGTGCATGATGAGGATCGGCGTGTTCGCCTTGTCGACGTGATAGACCGGCGAAACTTCGAGCATGCCGAGCCAGTCGTCCCACGGCCAGGCGCGCGAATGGACGTTGTACATCTCGTAAGGGATGTCGCCCGTGCCGAACTTCGACACCTGGTTGGAGATGCCGACGAACATCACGCTCGCGGCGAATTCGTCGGAATAATGGGTCGCGCCCCAGCCTGACGCATAGCCGCCATAGGAACCGCCGGTGATCCCGGTGCGGTCGGTATCGGCGATGCCTTCGGCGACCAGTGCGCGTTTCGCATCGACGATGTCGCGGAATTCGGGGTCGGTGTAATTACCCTGGTGCTGCTTGGCAAAGGCGACGCCGTATCCGGTCGAGCCGCGATAATTGGGCAGGAACACGGCATAGCCCTGTCCCGCCGCGACCTGTCCGGGCTTGGAATAGGCGGTCTGCCAGCCATTGCTTTCATGCGCCTCGGGCCCGCCGTGAATGTTCATGATCGTCGGCGCGCCGCCCGCCGGCGCCCCGCCGACCGGCTCGATCAGCACGCCTTCGATTTCCTGCCCGTCGGCTGCGGTGTAGGTGTAGGTGCGCTGCGTGCCGAAGTCGATTTCGGCAAGCCACGGATTGTGCGTCGTCCAGCGTTCGAAGGCGCCGTCCTTCCACACGAACAGCTCGCTGGGGTGGCGTGGCGTGTCGGCGGCGACCGCCAATGTGCCGCCCGCCGCCTCGATCCGGGTGAGGATGAGTTCGCCCGGATCGTATTCCTGCGCGACGCTGCCATCGGCATCGTAAAGCCTCAATCGCGCCTCGGTCCCGACATGGATGACCGCGGCGAGCCGCCCGCTTTCGAGCCATTCGGCATCCACCGCCGCTTCGGCCGCGCCCGCATTGAGCGCGCGGTAGGTCCCGGTGGAAGCATCGACGAGATGCAGCGTCGTCGCCGCCGGATCGTTCATGTCGACGCCGGCGATGAGCGACAATTGCGAACCGTCTCCCGCCCATTCGACATCGCCGATCTTGCCCGGCGTTTCGACGATTGCGGTCACATCGCCGCTGGCGAGGTCGATGAGATTGACGCGCATCTTGGTGTAGCTGTCGTCGACCAGCGGCGTCGGCGCGGTCTGGACGAGAGCGCGCGTGCCGTCGGGCGACACGTCGAAAGCGCTGACAAAGCCGGGCAGGGCGATCTCGCGCGGGGCCTCGTCGAGGCCTCCGCCCAGCTGGGCTGCGAACATGCGTGCGGGCCGGAATTCCTCCTCGTAGACCTTCGCGTCGAAGCCGCCCTCGGCCTCGGCGGTGCGCTGTTCGTCCTCGCCGGGGCCTGCCAGCATGTAGATCGTCGAACCATCGGGCGCGATCTCGTAGGAGCGCACGCCCGTCCCCGGCACCGCGGCAAGCTTTTCATAGGTCCCGCCCGCTACCGGCACGCCCCACACGGCGGTGTCGTCATCGCCCTTTGCCCAGAGGAAGGTCACCATCGAACCGTCGGGAGTGAAGGCGACCTGTCCGGGGCTGATATCGGCGGGCAGATAGGCGCGCGCCTCTCCCGGGCCGGTCGCGATCTTCAATTCGCCGCGATAGCCGCCATCGTCCTCGCCCTCGGTGACGTCGGGACGCGATCCGGTGGTGTAGGCGATGCGCTTGCCGTCGGGCGAGACCGCGACCGTGCCAAGCGCTTCGATCTTTGCCACGTCCTCCGGCGTCATCGGCCGGGCATGGGCTGCCGTGGCGGCGAGCGATACGGACGCGGTGAGCGCGGCGGCGAAAAGGGTGATGCGGGTCATGCGGGCTTGAGCTCCTCTCATTGCGGTGTTCTCTTGCTGCGCCTCTCCATAACGTTCATGCCTCGAAGCGCAATGTGGCGGGGGAGACGATGATGCGGGCGAGGTTGGGCGTATCGGCGGCGCTGGCGCTGGCGCTGGCGATGGTGATGGCGCTGGCGCTGTCCGGGCCGACGCACGGCGCGGCGGCGGAGGAACCCGGCGCGAGCGGGCAGGCGGCCTGCCTGCGCGAACTCGTCGTGCTCGGGACGGGACAGGACGCGGGCGCGCCGCAGATCGGCCATGCGAACGATGCCGGCGAGCCCCTGCTGCCGACCTCGCTCGCCCTAGTCGACCGCGAGGCAGGGGCACGCTACCTGTTCGATGCGACCCCGGCGATCACCCGGCAGCTTGCCGCGCTCGATTCTCTCGAACCGCCGGCGCAGGGGCTGGGGATCGACGGGATCTTCCTTACCCACGCGCATATCGGGCATTATTTCGGCCTTGCATGGCTCGGCACCGAAGCCGCGGGCGCGCGCGGCGTGCCGGTCTTCGCGATGCCGCGCATGGCGGGTTTCCTGCGCACCAACGGGCCGTGGAGCCAGCTGGTCGATAACGGCAACATCACGCTCGTCGAAATGGCGGAGGGGGCCTTCACCGTGCTGACCCACGATTTCGGCGTGCTGCCGATCCGCGTGCCCCATCGCGAAGAGTTTTCGGAAACCGTCGGCTTCGTCATCATGACGCCGGACCTGCGCGCGCTCTACCTGCCCGACATCGACAGCTGGGAGACGTTCGAGGCGCAATCCGCGACCAGCCTCCAGCAGCTCGTCGCGGGGGTGGACTACGCCTTCATCGACGCGACCTTCTGGGATGACGGTGAACTGGGCGAGCGCGACATGAGCGCGGTGCCGCATCCGCGGGCGAAGGCTGTCATGGAGCGGCTGTCATCCCTGCCCGATGCCGAACGGGCCAAGGTCCGCTTCATCCACATGAACCACACCAATCCGCTGCGCGATCCCGCCAGCGCCCAGAGCCGTGCGGTCGATGCTGCGGGCTTTGCTGTGGCGCGACGGGGGATGCGGGTCTGCCTTTCGTCCTAGCCGGGCCTGCCGAGGCCGCTCAGCGCGCCTTCATCGCGGCAAGATCATCCCGGCGCTCGATCTCCCCGGCGGTGAAACGGCGCGCGGCCTCGGCGACCTCGCGCCCCAGATGCCAGTCGAGGATCTGCATGGTCTGCGGTATCGGCGGGACGACCAGCGCATCGGCCTTTGCAAGCGCGGCTTCGACCGCACCCTGCGAAGACACCACCATGGAACGCGACATGATCTCGATCAGGCTTGGAAAGGCGCGCTCGGGCCTGCGCCTGAGGAGAAGGTCGCGAGCAAGCCGGGCAGGGGTGCGCACGTCGCCATAGCGCGCCTCGATCCGCCACGCCGCCCCGGCATCGGCGCGCAGCGCGACCACCACGTTCGGCCCGGCCTTGGCCGCGCGCATGATCTCCACCGGCAGATTGTCGAGCACGCCGCCATCGACGAGCACGTCGCGTTCCCCGGTGATGAAGGGCGGCAGGATCGTCGGCAGCGAACCGGACGCGCGCACTGCCTCCCACAAGGGGCCGCGGCGATGGACATGGACCCTGTTGGTCGAAAGGTTGGTCGAGACGGCGAGGAAGTTGAACGGCAGGTCGGCAATGTCCTTTTCCGAATAGCGCGCCCGCAATTCCGCATCGAAGACGCGCGGATCGAGCAGCGAATGGACGGGAATCGTCATCCGCTTCATCGCGCGGCGCGAAATGAACATCGCCTCCATCTGGTCGAGCGTCTCGCTCGGTGTGAGCCCCTGTGCGAGCGCGCCGCCCATCGCCGCCCCGGCGCTGGTCCCGCCGTAGAAATCGATCGGCACGCCGTTTTCAATGAGGGCCTGCATTACGCCGATATGCGCGCAGCCCAGCGCCCCGCCGCCCGCCAGGACGATGCCGTTGGCGCGGCCCGCCATGAAGCGCGCGACGCGCGCGATGTCGGCAGGATCGTCGAGCGCGACATGATGGTGCAGCTTGACCGAGCGCGGATCGAGCCAGCGCGCCGAACCCGCGATCTCCTGCGCCGAACGCTCGCGCCAGAGCAGCAGCATCCGGTCCTGTTCAAGGAAAAGCGGCACGACGTATTCCTCGAACGAGGACAGCGCCCCGCCGCCTTCGGCCAGCGGGGCGACCAGCATCAGGTCGTCGGCATTGCGCGCGACGGCGCGGTTCCAGTCCTCCGCCTCGCCCGCCCTGAGCAGGATGCGCGCGGCGCTGCCCTCCAGCTCGGCGATCCAGTCGCCGAAGCGCTCGCTCGCGGGATCGAGCCCTGCGGGGCAGTCTGATTCGCGCACGATGCGCACGCTGTCATGGTGCCCGAGCGCTTCGGCGAGCCGTTCGGCGAGGCCTTCGGGCAGGCGCGTGGCCCCGGCGGGAAGCAGGGCGACGACCCGGCCAGGCCGCGCGGGCATGGCGGCGGAACTGGCGGTGGTGCGCGCCAGGCGGCGGGCGATCTCGGCGAGGATCGTGTCTGCGATCTCGCGGTGCTGCCCGGAGACCTTGCGGTAGGCCTCGCGGGTAAGGGCATAGACCGTGCTGTCGCGGCTCGCCCGGACATCGGCAGTGCGCGTGCCGCCGGCGAAGAAGGCGAGCTCGCCGATCGGCTCGCCCGCCTCGATCTCGGCCACGACGCGGCCATCGGGAAGCTGGACGTGAAACCGCCCGGAGGCGACGAGATAAAGCGTCTCCGCCGCATCGCCGTGGCGGACGAGCAATTCGCCGCCTTTCACGCTTTCAAGATGCGCCGCATCGCGCAGCGCGGCGAGCGCGGTCTCGCTCAGCGCGGCGAAAGCCTCGATCTGCGCGAGATCGCCCGCCTTCGGTTCCGTCGAAAACCGCTTTTCCGTCACCGGCGCATTCCCCTTCGGCCCGCCATTCCTGCCTAGCGCAGCCGCGTGCGAGAGCAAAGCGGTTGCGAGCGGCCCGTCCATCCCAGGGCGAGGTCGCCAAACCGGACTGCACACACTGGCTCTCGACACTGGCCGGCAAAGGCTTTACCTTTTAGATCACCCCGGGGAGGCAGCTCCGCCGTCATCGCCTTGCGCGGTGATGGGCGAACGGAAAGCCTGAGAGGTGTGGGTATGCTCCACACGACCCGTCGAACCTGAACCGATTAGCATCGGCGGAGGGAGTGGTCTGGTCGGCATCCAGAAACCGCTCTCTTCGCGCATGAGGAGAGCTTCGCATGGCCGACATCAATTCACCCGTCGAAATCGGCGTCACCACCGGCCCGATCCGCGGCAGCCGCAAGATCCATGTCGGCGCGCGCACCGGCAGCGGCGTGCGCGTCGCCATGCGAGAGATCATGCTCGAAGGGGGCGAGGATCCGGTGCGGGTCTATGACACGTCCGGTCCCTATACCGACCCCGAAGCCGCGATCGACATCCATGCCGGGCTCCCCGCGCTGCGGCGCGACTGGATCATCGGCCGCGGCGATGTAGAGGAATATGACGGCCGCGAGGTCAAGCCCGAGGATAACGGCCAGCTTGGTCCGGACCGTTCGGGCGGCGTCGCGCAGTTCCCCAATGTCGTCAAACGCCCGCTGCGCGCGAAAGCGGGCGGCAATGTCTCGCAGATGCACTATGCGAGGCAGGGCATCATCACCCCCGAAATGGAATATGTCGCCGAGCGCGAGAACCTCGGCCGTGAAATCGCGAAGGACCTTGTGCGCGACGGCGAAAGCTGGGGCGCGGAGATCCCCGATTACATCACCCCCGAATTCGTCCGCGACGAAGTCGCGCGGGGCCGCGCGATCATCCCGTCCAACATCAACCACCCCGAAAGCGAACCGATGGCGATCGGGCGCAATTTCCTCGTCAAGATCAACGCCAATATCGGCAATTCCGCCGTCGCCAGCGACGTGGCGCAGGAAGTGGAGAAAATGGTCTGGGCGACCCGCTGGGGTGCGGACACGATCATGGACCTGTCCACGGGCCGCAACATCCACGACACCCGTGAATGGATCATCAGGAACTCGCCTGTGCCCATCGGGACCGTGCCGATCTACCAGGCATTGGAAAAGGTCGGCGGCGTCGCCGAGGACCTGACCTGGGAAATCTTCCGCGATACCCTGATCGAACAGGCCGAACAGGGCGTCGACTATTTCACCATCCACGCCGGGGTTCGCCTGCCCTTCGTTCCCTTGGCGGCGAAGCGCGTCACCGGGATCGTGTCGCGCGGCGGCTCGATAATGGCGAAATGGTGCCTCGCCCACCACAAGGAAAGCTTCCTCTACGAGCATTTCGACGAGATCACCGAGATCATGAAGGCCTATGATATCGCCTATTCGCTCGGCGACGGCCTGCGCCCCGGATCGATCGCGGATGCCAATGACGAAGCCCAGTTCGCCGAACTCTACACTTTGGGCGAATTGACCAAGCGCGCCTGGGAACAGGACGTGCAGGTCATGATTGAAGGGCCGGGCCACGTGCCCATGCACAAGATCAAGGAGAACATGGAAAAGCAGCTCGCCGCCTGCGGCGAGGCGCCGTTCTACACGTTGGGCCCGCTCGTCACCGACATTGCGCCGGGATACGACCACATCACCTCCGGCATCGGCGCGGCGCAGATCGGCTGGTACGGCACGGCGATGCTCTGCTACGTCACGCCCAAGGAGCATCTCGGCCTGCCCGACCGCGACGACGTGAAGGTGGGGGTCGTGACCTACAAGCTCGCCGCCCATGCGGCCGACCTCGCCAAGGGCCACCCCGCGGCGCAGGTGCGCGACGATGCGCTTTCCAAGGCGCGGTTCGAGTTCCGCTGGCGCGACCAGTTCAACCTCAGCCTCGATCCCGATACGGCCGAGCAATATCACGACCAGACCCTGCCCGCCGAAGGCGCCAAGACCGCGCATTTCTGCTCGATGTGCGGGCCGAAATTCTGCTCGATGAAGATCAGCCAGGAAGTGCGCGATTTCGCTGCGAAGCAGAATTCGGACCCCGACAGCTTCCTTGCCGCGACCTCGCCCGAGGCCGTCGAGGAGGCGGAGAAGGGCATGGAGGAGATGAGCAGGCTCTACGACGAAAAGGGCCGCCGCCTCTATCTGCCCGAAGACGCGGCCGAATAGGGACTAGAGGGCCCGGCGGGGATTCTCCCCCGCCGGGTCCGGCCTCGCCCCGGAAAGGCAAGCGCGCGCATGATCCGCATCACCTATTGCCTCCACCGACTGCCCGCGCTCACCCGCGAGGAATTCCAGCGCTACTGGCACGGCACCCACGCCCTGCTGGTCGTGGCGGCGAGCGAGCCGCTCGGCATCCGCCGCTATGTCCAGCAGCACACGCTGACAAGCGACATGGCCCGCCGCTTCGCCAGCGCCCAGGGTAAACCCTGCGGCGAGGGCGAGGACTATGACGGCGTCGCGGAAATCTGGTTCGACAGCGAAGAGGCGCTCGCCCGCGTCGGCGAAAGCGAGGAAGGACGCCGCCACGCCGCCATCCTTGCGGCGGACGAGGCGCGGTTCATCCATTTCGAGCGCAGTCGCTATTTCTTCAGCGCGGCCAGCGAAGTGATCGTGTAGGCTCGCGGCAGGCGGGAGATATCATGAAAGCGTTTCGGAACATCGGACATGGTTTGCTTCTCGCGGGGGCGGCCCTTGGGCTCGCGGCCTGTGCGGATGAGAGCGAGCAGGAGCTCGCACCGATCGACGAAGCCGCCGTGGCCGCGCGATCCGC
>Ga0207419_1002441_pt1 | contig 12247 bp, 4 predicted proteins | sample ElkSloMetagenome_4_FD_184723 | JGI IMG/M metagenome (GOLD analysis project Ga0207419, IMG submission 184723) | Hot spring microbial communities from Elkhorn Slough, Monterey Bay, USA - MD2A (version 2) | ecosystem: Environmental > Aquatic > Marine > Intertidal zone > Estuary: Microbial mat ... | reverse complement strand
AGGTACCGCCGATATTACCGCCACGGCCAACGACGGCAGCGGTGTGAGTGAAAGTGTTACAGTGACGGTCAACGAAGAACCCATCCCTCAATACACCCTTACCACATCAGCCACAAATGGATCTATTTCGCTTAACCCAACAGGTGGCACATACGATGAGAACACGACCGTAACCGCAACGGCTACTGCCGATGCAGGATATCATTTTACTGGTTGGCAAGGCGCATCCAATGCTACTACTACATCCGTGGATATAGTAATGGACAGCGATAAATCACTTACAGCAAATTTTGCTGAGGATGTTGAAGTTACCCTGCCCGATCCACTCGCTTGGTATAAGTTTGAGGGCAATGGTGTTGATTCACAGAATGCGCATGATGGTGTTTTACAAAATTCACCTTCGTTCAGTTCTGACAGCAAGGAAGGAAACCAGTCAATAGACTTAAACGGTACTGATCAATGGATGAAATTGAGTTATACAGTATTCAAGAATTCGTTCACGGCCCGTACCGTTACTGCATGGATCAAAGTGGATAATACTTCTGGCCTTCAAAACATTTACGAAGAAGGTGGTGGAAAAGGCTTTGGCATGCGTATCAACAATGGTACATTGGAAGCCCGTGCAAGGGATGGATACGAACTGGATGTTTCGGCGACATTTACCAGCACCTCATGGAAACATGTTGTGGCACGTTTTAATGCTGGTGGGCTTGATTTGTTCATAGACGGCTCATTGGTATCTAGCGACTACAATGCAAGCTTTGCATCGGTAGGTTACCACAGCAATGAAGCAGGTGTTGGCATGAGGGTTGGAGATGATCCTTTCCCTGAAACAGAGAATGCCTATTTTGGTGGTTTGATTGACGATGTTCGCATTTATGATGTAGCTTTAACAGATGATGAAGTTCAAGCGGTATACGATGAGAATAAATCAGCTAAAGACTTCAATACATTGTCTGACTCGCACGGTATAAAGGTTTACCCTAATCCAGCAAATGTAAGCGAAGATCTGATTATAGAACTGTTAGGTTTTGAAAACGAAGCCCAAGCTACCATCAATATCATGGATATAAGTGGACGGTTAGCATTCATCACCAATGTGCAGACGCGGGATATAGCGTCTCAACGGGTATCAATGTCCCTCGATGGAGTATCTAGCGGGGTGTACTTGGTGATTGTACGCGGTAATGACAAACAGTTAATGAAAAGACTAATTGTTAAATGATCTTATTTAGCTTATTGCTTTTACTGTTTGTTACAACTTGAATACAGTAACTGAAATTACTGATATAATGTAAAAACGCCTGGGCTTTAATAGTCCGGGCGTTTTTCGTTAGCCAATCTAAATACCCGGTAAAGCCAATAATTTACCATCCATGTTCTACCGGAATGTATCTTTTTGATTTTTAAAACGTACTTTATACAATAATTTACACGTTATATTAGCAGCTTGCAAACAAGTCTGTATTATGAAACATATTCCGTGTCAATTTCATGTCTGCAAAAAGAATTGTTATAAAGTGTATGAACCATTTAAAGACTCTTCTGTTTCGGGGCGCTGAACTGAATAAGAAAATTGCTTCGGGTGGAAAGCACTACTTAATTCCTGCTTTTTTATTGTACTCTATTTTGCTTTATCCCCAAAAAATGTCTTTCGAAAAAATTACCGAAGCAAATGGCCTCTCATCTAATGATGCTACTTGTATTTACCAGGATTGTTATGGTTTTGTATGGATAGGTACTTCGGATGGGCTCAACAGGTACGATGGGAGAGAATTCAAAATTTATACCCATCAGAAAGACGATGATGGCAGCATTTCAAGTAACAGGATTTTTGAAATTGCTGAAGATTCCGATTCAAACTTGTGGATAAGTACCCATCGTGGCTTAAATAGATATTACCGAGATAAGGATCGTTTTGAAAATTTTTACCATGATGCCGCTGACCTAACTGCCATTAGCCATAATACCACTAGATATTTTTATTTGGATGAGGAAGGAAATTTTTGGCTCACGAGCAAGGAAGGACTAAATAAAATTGTTAAAACAAAGCATGGTAAGTACGTATTTAAGCGGTATTACCCTGATTTAAAGTTAAGCAACAGTAAAAAAAACGAATATTCACTTTTTAATATCGTACAAGATAAAAATGGCTTTCTGTGGATGGGCAGTTGGGGAGGCGGCTTGTTAAAATTTAACCCCGCGAATGGTGAGTTCAAACATTATCGTCGTGAAACAAAAGAGGATTCATCCATCGCGCCAGATATTGTCCGCTATGTATCCATTGATAGAAATAATAAAATTTGGGTAGCAATTATTAATGGAGGGATTGATGTTTTTGATCCCGAGCGGGAAGCTTTCATTGATGATTTAAACTATGCTTACCTGAAATCATTTTTTAAGGAGAGAAAAGACATTAATGTACTTTATAAGACCAGGAATAATCTAATGTGGATAGGTACGCGAGATGGTGTATTTATTCATCAGCCTGACTCGATGATTGGGGTAAACAGATCGAAAATGTTTAAAAAAGTTTTTGAAGGGTTTACTAGGGATATATACCAGGATAAGAACGGGATTACCTGGATTGCAACCGCGCTGGGGGATGGTGGTGTGTACAAGCTTGATCCTCAACGCGATAAGTTTTCCCGGTATTTCATTTCTCTCTCGCGTACGGGTAATAACGATTACATCAATGATTTTGCCAGGTTGGGTAAAGAAACATGGTTGTCGACCTTTGGAGATGGGATCGTGGTTTGTGATGAACAAGGACAGGTAAAAAAACGATACAGGTATCCCTTTTTGTCTGATGATTTTAACCGGGTTATCCTTCCCTCGGAAGATGGGAAAATGTGGATAGGATCTTTGAAAGGCTTGGATATCCTGGATCCTGAAAAAGAAAGGATCATAAAATCATTTCAAGCCACGGTCGACAGTGATCAAAGCCTTCAACATGATGTTGTATACAAGATATTGAAGGATGATAAAAATTTCTTTTGGGTGCTTACCCAGGAAGGCATTAGCATCATTGACAATGAATCATTGAAAATTGTACCTAATGAAAAGATCAGTAACATCAGGATAAAAAAAATCAGGCACATCTTTATTAACAATAGGCGACAGCTCGTGATTACTGGCGATAAAGGTGTGGCAATATACGATCCGCTCGCGGATAAATTAAATTACCTTTCCGATCCTGTTTTTCAAGAAGCAATGGTATTATGTGGGGTTCAGCAAGATGATGGAACATATTGGTTTGGTACCCCCAACGGATTGATTAGGTATAATGCCTCCTCGGGCAGAATAAAAATATTTGATGAGAACAGCGGCTTATTAAACTCCTGGATTACGGATTGTGAGTTGGTGGATGGACAATTGTGTTTCAGCACCAAAAAATCAGTCGAAATACTTGATATCAGTAAAAATACCATAAAAAACTATTCTTCAGATGATGGGTTGAAGATGGAAAGTGGAAACCTTTGGGTTGATGATTCCGGGTACTTGCACGTGCCTTACAAGAAAGGCTTTACTAAATTTAAACCTCGCGAAATAAAACCTAGCCCCTTTAATGCCCCGCTATTTATAACCGGATTCTTTTTAGAGGGGGTAGAAATGATACCAGAAAAGAATAACGTGCTTTCCAAGTCAATTACGGTTACGAATGAAATTAAACTGGATTATTCCCCCCGGTCAATGAGTTTTAAAGTATCGGCACTGGATTACTCGCAACCCGGTAAAATTAAATACAAGTATATACTGGAAAATTATGATACCGCGTGGAATACATTAGGAAAAAATAATACCATAAGTTTTGTTGATCTGCCCCGGGGAAAATACTTGTTAAGGGTAAAAGCATCAAGTCACGAGAACGTGTGGTCTAATAATGAAGCAGTTCTTGGTATTCATATTCTTCCATCCTGGTGGAAAAGCTGGCAGGCTACTGTTGTTTTTATTCTACTTATTGGTATGGCGATTTATTTTTACCGGGTTTCAATGTTAAAAAAGCGGAGTATAGCACCTGGGGTAAATAAGCAAATGGAGGTAAATTTACAAGAAGTTAAACAAGACTATACAGTAATTCCTGAATTTGATTTAAAATCGAATCCCAAGGTTTCTAAAAACGATAAAGCATTTCTTATGGACGTTGAAAAGGTCATTGCCGAAAATTACATGAATGAGGATTTTTCCGTTGGAAAATTGGCCTCGTGCATGCACATCAGCAGGGTACATTTAACCCGTAAGTTAGTAAACTCGATAGGAATTTCCCCTGCTGAATACATAAGAAATTTTCGTCTAAATAAGGCCGTGGAATTGTTAAAAAGCGGGGCAAATATTACAATTGCCGAAGTGGCATATGAAACAGGCTTCAAGCATCCTTCAAATTTCAGCCAAATATTCACCAAGCATTTTCATGTTAAACCTACCGAGTTTTCAGAAAGACTCGATAAAACAGGTAAAATGTAACAAATGCAATGTAAACTGTTACATTTAAATAGTGTTGGAATCCCATTGTTATAGTATTTTTGAATGACTTCAGGTTAATTCACGAGTTATCCTGTTTTTTTCTCTTTCAATATTAATTAACTATACATTAAAAAATATGATGAATTCAAACTACATCAAAATGGGGCTGGCTTTATGTACATGCCTTTATTTGTTTGGTAAAACAATTGGACAGGATCTTATTCTTAAGCAGGAACTTTCTATTCCCACCACTGAGGTGAGTAAAATTGATGGGGTAGAATGGAGTTCGGCTATCGCTACTTCCCAGGAAGGACATATATTTTGGGCCTATATTAATCCACGGATGGAAGCAGTAATAGCCATGAAAGATTATAACACGGGTGAAATAAAAACCAACATTATACACGGCGGTGTTAAGAATGATGATAACCATGCAGAATTAAGCATTGGCCTGGATAATGATGGGTATATCCATTACCTTGGCAACCATCATAATTCATCTCCTAATTATTATATTTCAAAAAGACCCGGCGATATAAGTTCGTGGGTTTTCAAGGGGAATGATATCGAAAAAGGAGGTTTGGAAGGTACCGGAATTACTTACCAGTCTTTCTACAGGAGTAACAATGGTACTTTATTCGTGGCTTACCGTACAATCGTGCATAAGTCCTTATCAAAAGGCAGTAGGGGTGCAGCACTTGCAAAGTACAATACTTCCACTAAAAAATGGACCATGATAGGCAGCCTTAATTACTGCCTGGATGGTTTGGCCTGTGAAGAACATTGCGGAACTGAAACAGGCATCACCGCTTTTGCATGGGATAATTCCGGCAGTGGAGGAGGAAGCTGTTCACCATGTGGTAATTTTGGATTTTACCAGGGATACAAGGTGAAAATAGTTTTTGACACCAACAACGTGATGCATTGTACTTGGAACATCTCGAAAAATGTTTTTACCACCAGTAATCCTGCCGAGTTCCATACCCACGTGATGTATGCCAAATCCCCAGATGAAGGGGAAACCTGGTATAGGGCGGATAATAGCCAAATTGTGAACTTGCCTGTAACTTGTGAAACAGGTGATACTACCAGTGATGGAGATGTAGTGTTTACTGAATTCCCTGAAGGGTACCCAAACGATTGTTCCACGCCACTAACGGACTGGTCGATGACAAATGGGGGAAGAATATTTCTCGATAGCAATGGTAAACCTGTTATAAGCTGTACCGTGCTTACCGAAACAGGAAACTGGAATGCAACGGAAGGACATTTTCTAAGATGGAACGGTACAACCTGGGAAGACATAACTTCTGATTTTTCAATGGGGGGTGGTAAGATTTTCTCGAACCGAAAAGGAATGATATACGAGTTGAAATGGGGAAAAGTTTTCTTGAGTACAGATAACGGTGTAACAAAAACATCTTTCGATCTGGATTATAAATATGATTATAATGCATACGAAGATCAATATTTCTTGGCAAAAACAGGAAAGCTGAGGTTTTATGCAAAATCCGGTGAGGAGGCCAAGATCGTAACCTTATCCGCGGATTATGGCGTGGCAAGGCCTGAACTTACTCCCGAGCATCAAATTCATGGGGACTCGGTTAATCTATTTATTAATACCTCTACCCCCGGGGCAACCATATGGTATACTACTGATGGCGCGAATCCTGAAACTAATGGCATTGATTACACGGGATCCATAACTTTAAAAAGCGACAAGCGAGTAAAAACCGTTGCCTCGAAAGAAGGTCTTTTAACTAGCAATATGGTTGATAGATGGTATTACGTGAATGATCCTTGTATGTCAAAGCTAAATGTTTCTTTGGTTAGCGCGAGTGATTATCAGGATCCGAATAAACCTGAAAACACGCTTGATGGCAACTTCCAAACACGTTGGTCAGCCGAGGGCGAGCATTGGATTCAGTATCAGCTTGACACCATGCAGTATATAAATACTATGTACATGTCTTTCTATTCCGGGAATACCAGGCAAGCAAAATTTGACGTGGAGACTTCAGCGGACGGGATAAACTGGGAGCCCGTGCTAAGCAATATATTTAGCTCGGGAGAGACCTCCGATTTAGAAAAATTCGGGCTTAATACCACCCTTGCCAAATATGTAAGAATAAACGCGCGCGGCAATTCCTCGAGCGGTTGGAATAGTATTCAGGAAGTGGAAATATGGGGAGGATGTGCCAGCCCCACGATATATGAATATCTTTTAACCACGCGCGGCTATCAAGGAACAATAGAAATAGCCCCGCCTAACAATTCCGCTTATAGCGAGGGAACTCAGGTAACAGCATGGGCTAAAGCTGATCCGGGTTACAGTTTTAAGCGATGGGATGATGGCATCACTGTAAAGGATAACCCTGTAACTTTTGCCATGACATCTGATAAGGTTTTAAGCGCTATATTTACACGTTTACCCTTTGGTGATTGGTACACGTTCACTGACACAACCTACACCAACACGTTTGACGGCGATATACTAAATACAGGCGAGATTGCATGGATAGCAAACGATACAACCGAAACCAAATTATTGCAGGACAAGGTACTTATTATTGAAAGTGAAGGAAAGATAAACGCGGGATTTGAGAATATTTTCGTGGATAGATTCATCGACCTTTCAAGTAATCCAGTCATGGGCTTTTATGCCCGCGGTATCGATACTTTAGGATCAGTTGATTCAATGAAGTATCATATTATCTTGTCAGATACCGCCGGAAACGCTACAGATGAGCATTTTTCAATAAAAATTCCCCTAAACAGGGGATGGCATCGTTACACCATTGATCTCGCGGATGCTACAATTGATTTATCGGGAGTTAGTAAAATAAAATTTAAATACGCTGGAGAAGCATATACTACATATGAGCTTAACCTGGATGATCTCGCGGTAGGGGAGGAGCCAAAGGAAGAAAGGTTGTTTACACTTAGAACATTGGCTGGCACGGGTGGAGATATTTCGCCCGAATCCGGCATGTATTCTGATACTGTAATAGTTACCGCGACAGCCAGCGAGGGATATAGTTTCTCCCATTGGTCCGGGGACGTGGAAGGATCTGAAAATCCTCTGCTTATTGTAATGGAGGAGGAAATGAATGTAATAGCCAATTTTGTACCATGGCAATCCGCTATACAAGCAACCGGTAAACAGCCGGGCTTGATTAATATTTACCCGAACCCTTCCGGCTTGCATGATAAAATTACGCTGGAATTGGATGGCTTTGATCCCGGTGTAGATGTTGAAATCTTTGTTGTTGATATTTCCGGGAGAGTTATTACCAGTGCCATTAAGTACCTCCCTAGTACCCATTCGAAACTCAATATCGAGACAAGTGGTTTAAAAGAAGGGATGTACATTGTATCCGTGAGCATAAATAACCTTATAGTTAATAAAAAATTATTTATTAATTAAGTAGTGAATAATTATATTGTTTGTTTTTGAATTCTATTTAAGTTAATTTTTAAAAGACATATTATGAAAGGATTTTTGATTTTTACATTAGTTTTTTACATGTTCAATGTTTTTAGTCAATCATTTGATGAATTGGCACAAACTCCACCTATGGGTTGGAATAGTTGGAATTCTTTACGTTGTAATGGGATAAATGAAAAAGCAATTAAAGAAATTGCTGATGCCATGGTATCTTCAGGAATGAAGGACGCGGGATATGAATACGTGGTAGTAGATGATTGTTGGCAGATAGGTAGGGATAAAGAAGGCAATATATTGGTTGATGAAGAGAAATTCCCCTCGGGTATGAAAGCTTTGGCAGATTATATTCATTCAAAAGGATTAAAATTTGGCCTTTATTCATGCGCTGGCGAAAAGACTTGTCAGGGCCGGCCGGGTAGCCGCGGCTACCAGTTTCAGGATGCACGTCAATATGCCGAGTGGGGTGTTGATTATCTTAAATATGATTGGTGCTATAGCGCGTCCCAAAATGCAGAAGGGGCATACCGTACAATGAGTGATGCAATTAAAGCCAGCGGAAGGCCGATGGTATTTAGCATCTGCGATTGGGGGTACAGCGAACCATGGAAATGGGGAAAGGGCGTTGGACACTTGTGGAGAACGACTCATGATATTCGGGATTGTTGGGATTGTCAGTACAATGTTTGGGGTACCGTAAGCGGCGGTATACTTAAAATACTGGACGCCAATCGATCTTTAAATGCTTATGCTGGACCGGGCCACTGGAATGATCCTGATATGTTGGAGGTGGGTAATGAAGCATTAACCGAGGCAGAGTCGAGGGCACATTTCAGTCTTTGGTGCCTTATGGCCGCCCCCTTAATGGCCGGAAATGATTTAAGAAGTATGGATGAGACCACCCGCGAAATTTTAACCAACAAGGAAGTTATTGCCGTGAACCAGGATCCACTGGGCAAGCAAGGAAAACTAAGGGTCACTTATGATGGAGGCGATCTGGAAGTATACCGGAAGATACTAGAGGATGGACAAGCATACCTGTTCTTTAATCGTTCAGATGAACCCTACGAGCTGGATTTAACATGGGCCATGCTTGAGGTTGAAGAGAATTACAGGATACGCGATCTATGGAAACACGAGGATTTGTTAACCACATTAAAAAAGCCCGCGATAAAATATGTTATCGAGCCTCATGGCGTTAAAATGTTTCGTTTGGTTGAAGTAAAAGAGTAAATTCAAAATAAAAAAACATTAATTATGATATTAGAACGCTATAATATCAAAAAAACAATTTTATATTTAAACACGATACTCGTGATTTTTTTTCACGTCAGTGTCCAAGCACAGGTTGAAGATAAACCAAACTTATTTTGCCTGGAAATTAGTTTAGGAAAAGATAGTGCAAAAGAATGGGATGGAAAACTGGAGATTGTAAACCCGGGAGATGAGGATGAATTCCTGTATGTCGGGATAAACATGGGATATGGTAAGCAGGGTAATGCTCAACAGGCTCAGCATTTTGTTGAGTGGCAAGGTAAAGCTGAAGCCAGGGAAATTTGGGACTGGGCAAAGCCTTTCAATAAAACAGTTGAAGGATATACACCAGAAAAGGATAAAATGCCATTTAAACCTTTTGTCGTAAATGCTTACCTGAAAGCAGCACCTAACTCAAAGATGCTGGTCTCTACCATTAACGGGAAATTTTATTTTGTTCCAGGGGAGTTGGAATATGGTATGCCGGGATATTTCCTCGATCAACAGGTAAAAATCACGCGTGTTTATCCTTCAAGGCGCCTTACCAATGAAGAATATATCTCCAACCGGAAAAAATACCATGGATTTCCCTCGGCAGCAACCAACTCGTTGGGGGAGACTTATATCGTTTTCAGTACGAATTACGAGGGTATTTCACCTTTCAGGTACCATTCATTTAAAGATGAATTACCGACGGATTTCTCCTACCTTGCCCAAAAATCAGATGGGGATGGACTTAATTTAATCGTTGAGAAAGACAACGAAATAATAAGTAAAAAATCCTTAACAACCAGGGGAAATGATATTGGAGACCTTTCTGTTACCGTGGACGAGGAGGATAAAGTTTGGATCGCGTGGTCGGAAAACGTGGATGGCAATAAAGATATATATGCCATGTATTTAAAGGGCGATAAATTGTCAAAAACCATTAGGGTAACCGATGCGCCAGGTCCTGATTTGAACCCGGTGATTGCAAGCTACAGGGACAAGGTAATCGTAACTTGGCAAGGTTTTAGGGAAAATAGCTTTGATATCCTGTATGCCGATTTATCCGGGGGAATGGCTTACAAAGAATTGCCAGTGGCCAATACAAACGCGAACGAGTGGCAACCTGCTATCGCGGTTGACAGTGAGGGAAATTTTGCCATTGCATGGGATACTTATCAAAATTTAAATTACGATGTGTATTATACCATAATTAATGCAAAGGGTAAAATGGCGGGTAGTAAACCCGTGGCAGTAACCAGCGGGTTTGAAGTCAGGCCTTCCATTGTTTTTGATGATGAAGACAGGTTGTGGATAGCTTACGAGAAAGCAGGTGAAAACTGGGGTAAGGACAATGGTGTGCATAACTTTATCGATCCCGAGAAAGGAGAGGGATTGTATGAGACACGTTCAATAAGAGTGGTGTGCACCGATGGCAATGGGTTTTTTACCACGAGGGTTCCCGTGGAAGAGGTAATACCAAAAGAAACCAGGTATACCAAGTTTTATGATAAGGTTCGATCCCCTGGATTGTATCACCAATCTTCAACTCCTAATCATTATTTAAATTCACCTGTTTTGGCAAAGGGTGACGATGGCCATATACTTTTGGTATATAAAAAAAACGCGGATGAAACCTACACCATCAAGTGGCACAATTGTTTCATGTATTACGATGGGAGCAGTTGGAGTAATCCAGTGAAGATAGGGGGGTCAATAGGACAAATGCACGAGGTTCCCGCGATAACTATACCCGAGAGGGGACAACCCAGGGTGGTGCAGGCATCAGACTATGAGGCTGATAATGGGTTGATAAAAACCAATGATCTATTTCGTCAGAATATATGGCTTTCTTTTTTGCAAGTCCCGGGTAGCATTTATGAATTCGATTTGGTAAAAATACCTGCACCTGTAATTCCCAAGTATGATCCTACCCTGGAAAAGGAAGTGGAAGATGTTGAAACTCTTGAAAACTATCGCGCCACGATAAATGGAAAAACATACAGGATATTAAAAGGTGACTCGCACCGACATACCTCCTTTTCAGGTGATGGCAGCCATGATAGCCATATTGAAGATTGTTACAGGTATGCTTTCGACGCGGCAAAGCTTGATTGGGTAAGTAACGGGGATCATGATAACGGGTACAATGAATACCATTGGTGGTTAACACAGAAATACACGGATTTTTATCACTTGGATGGTGAATTCGTATCGCTTTTTGGCTATGAGCGAAGTTGCGGGTATCCTGATGGACACAGGAATGTTATTTTCACCCGGCGTGGGATAAGGATGTTGCCTAGGGTTTCTTATAATAAATCCGCGCACGAGTATTCTTCACCGGATACCAGACTATTATACGCGTACCTTAACCAATTTAACGGGCTGTGCATTTCACACACCTCGGCCACGAAAACCGCGGGTACTGACTGGCGGGAACTGAACACCGTGCATGAACCCGTGCTTGAAATATACCAGGGAGAACGAATGACGGCCGAGTGCGCGACATGCCCCAGGTTCAATGATGATTTACCTTGGTTTCCTCCCAATTACAAGGGATTATACAGGAAAGTCCTTGGGGATGGACATCATTTAGGCGTGATAGCCAGTTCGGATCATAAATCAACTCATGTTTCATTTGCCATGGTGTACGCGAGCGAGTTTTCAAGAGAAGGAATAATGGATGGGCTAAGGAAAAGACATACATACGGGGCAACTGATAACATAATCCTTGACGTGCGAATGGGCAGTTACATGATGGGCGATGTAATTAAAACCGACAAGAGAATATTGAAAATACATGTAGTAGGAACGGCTGATATTGATGAGTTAGTTGTTGTTAAAGATGGGGAAGAACATGTGATTGCACACGATAATTCCCCGGAAATTACAGTTCAATGGGAAGACCAGGATGTGCCCGGGGATGGTAACTATTATTACGTGAGGGTTTTACAAGAAGATGGCGAACTTGCATGGTCATCACCTATTTGGGTAGAAATGTAAATAATGTTAGCAAGAAAACTAAGCAAAACGCGATATTTGGCGTTTTCTTGCAGGGACTAAATAAGTAGTTCTTTTTGAGAAAACTGTTTTCATACA
>Ga0207419_1002440_pt1 | contig 12250 bp, 9 predicted proteins | sample ElkSloMetagenome_4_FD_184723 | JGI IMG/M metagenome (GOLD analysis project Ga0207419, IMG submission 184723) | Hot spring microbial communities from Elkhorn Slough, Monterey Bay, USA - MD2A (version 2) | ecosystem: Environmental > Aquatic > Marine > Intertidal zone > Estuary: Microbial mat ... | reverse complement strand
TCACACCTGCACCAAAGCCATCGCCAAATTCAAATTGGCCACCTGCACCTTGTCCGTAACTGTTCTGATATCTAGGAATCCTCAAGGCTTCTTCAAAAGTAACATTCTGGTTTACGTTCACTTGGAAACCCTTGCCTCCTTTACCCGATTTGGTAGTAATCAAAATAACCCCGTTGGCACCACGAGAACCGTACAAAGCAGTTGCATTAGGGCCTTTTAAGACAGAGATGTTTTCAATGTCATCAGGGTTGATGTCTTGAGCTCCATTGCCATAATCGGTTTCAAGATTACCTTCGGCCCTATTGCTAGTGGTACGGTTGCTAATGGGAATACCGTCTACTACAAACAAGGGCGAGTTTTGTCCGGGAATCAGAGAGCTTTCTCCACGAATGGTGATCAATGAGGTAGAACCTACACCTGATGAACCATTGACAATTTGTACGCCGGCCACTCTGCCAGCTAGAGAGTTCACTACGTTGGTTTCTCTAGCCTCAGTCAATTGTTGGCCATCTACTTCTTGCACGGCATAACCCAATGCTTTTTGCTCTCTTTCAACACCCAAAGCCGTTACCACTACTTCATCCAACTCCGTGTCGTCTACTTGTAGCACTACATTTATGGTAGACTGCGAACCTACAGTTATTTCTTGTGCAGAAAAACCTACATAGGAATATACCAGCACATCTTCTTCTGAATCTACAACTAGGCGATAGTTACCGTCTAGGTCACTTATAGTACCTTTTGAGGTTCCTTTAACCAGTACACTTACACCTGGCAAGGATTCGCCTGAATTTTCTGTTATAGTTCCTGTTACGATACGTTCCTGAGACTGGCTCTCCTGAGCGAGTCCAGTAAAAGTCGGGGCAATAAATAAAAACAAAGCCGTAACTAGCTTGCATAAGCCGTTACTGCTACTTAGTAGCATACTTTTCATAAAAAAAATGTTTAGATGGATCTTAATTTTTTTAAATCATGATAGTTGGTAGGGCTTCAATTACACGAGCCCTGTTATGAATTGGAAATGTTGCCGCATTTACAATCCAAATTTTGAGTTGAAAGAACAGTACAAAGCTGCAAAACTTAGTTTACTGTGTAAAAAATAACCCTTTACAAAATCATGAATAATCAAGACCTAAAAAAGCATAACAAAGCCCATTTGTTAACAAAAGTGAAACAGTTTAATAATGTGGATATTGATTTTTTTAGTAATGGCTCATATAATTTTTTTATGCCATTACTTAGAAGTAGCCTTTGGGGCTATGCAGGACTTATCGGAAAAAAATCTTGCTAACATTGGACTTTAAGTAAATGTTACAAGCTTATGGAGATTCAAGAAAATCATACAATTTGGATGCAAAAGGCGATCGCTTGTGCCCAAGAAGGAAGCACCCCCTTTGGCGCGCTAATTTTAAACCAACAAAGCGAATTTGTTAGCGCCTTTAATTCTACTAAGAAAGATGGCCCCACTGCCCATGCAGAAATGAACGTTTTACAAAAGCTAAAGCAACTCGATTATCAAAGTAAAAATGAACTGGTGCTTTACACCACTGTAGAACCCTGCCCCATGTGCATGGGCGGCATTCTTTGGGCGGGTATTGGTAAAATTGTCTATGGCGCTTCTATTGAAGAAGTCAGCAAAATCATCAAACAAATAAAGATTGATAGCCACACATTGGCCAACAAAAGCTGGTACCAGCCAGAAATTATTGGTGACGTACTTAAAGCAGAATGTCTTGCTTTGTTTGAGGGGTGGAATTGATAACTTCTTTGATATCAACACCCAAGAATTGGCCAAAACAATCATCGACGAGATTAGAAAAATCTTTAATAAGTTTTGGCTAAATTCGAAGAACCGCACACTAAATCATTTTTATGAACGAAGATGCAAAACTTTGGCTTTTGCCCCAAAATAGAATCAGGCAGTTCTATCTTTTATTGATCCTTAACTTTGGCTGTATAGTGGCATTACAGATAACAGGGGCTGAACTTAAAAATGAAGTAGCTTCCGCCGGCATCGTCTCTTACGAGTTTGCTGGTGACATGCCCAATGCACAAAATATTTTAAACAGTTGGGATGCAGAAACCAAGATTACAGTAGGCATTAATTTAGGCATAGACTACCTTTTTCTGCTACTCTATTCCCAAGCCATCGCCTTAGGCTGTTTGCTGGTAGGTCAATATGGTAAAATGAAAACGAGTATCATTTCTCTTATAGCCAACTTACAATTTGTAGCGGCTTTTTTAGATGCGATAGAAAATTATGCTTTAATTCAATTGTTAACAGGCAGCAAACTAGATTTTTGGCCGTCCATTGCGTATTGGTCTGCACTTCCAAAATTTACCCTCGTTGCCATTGGACTATTGTTCATTTTGTATGCAGGTGTTAAGGGAGCCATTCAAAAGAAGTAAAAAAGCCCAACTATCATTTTATACATTTTAATGTTTAAGGATTAAACCTCGTAGGTTTAATTGCCCTAGAAGTACTTGAAATGTGGTTTTATATCAAAAACCTCATAGGTTTTTGACAAAACGTATAGTAGTTAGTCACTTTATAATATTTTGGATCTGCTGATAAGAATACCGACGACAACTTAAATATTATCTGTTTAACCTACTGATAATCAGCAGCTATTTAACACAAAGCTTAATCTTTACTTTACTATATAAAAAAGATTTAATGGTGTCATCCCTACCGGGATTTTACTGTTCTTATAACTTTTAGTCTAGAATAGTATCATCCCTGTCGGGATTAATGTAATTAGTTGAAATTACTGATAACTCATAGGCATTTTACGCACTTTGTTGGCTTGCTCAAAAGCGTAGCCTATTTTCAATAACTTTTCTTCTTCAAAAGATTGGGCAATAAAAGTAAGACCGGTAGGCTCGCCTTCATCATAACCCATGGGAACAGTCAAACAAGGATATTTTGCAGCTGCGGCAAGGCCTGCACTCCAATTGTCTTTAGATAAAACAAAGTCTAGATCATGTTCAGACATAGGTGTATCAAAAAACTTCTTTCCTTCTTGGTTTAACTTAACTTTTAAAGCTTCATGGGCTTCTGTATCTAAATCTACTTCCAAAATGCCTTCGAACCTGCCTTGTCCGTAAGGCATGGCCAATGCGCTATCGGCTCGGTTAAAGGCTACCACTTCAGCTACGGTTTTTTGGGCTATGTCTTTAGCGGCATAATTTTCTAAGTAGTGTTGCAAGTCGATTTTCATATCGGCTCTGAGCAATTCGCCAAAACCTTCTAAATCCACCTTGGTAGGTTCTATTTCTACTACTATTCCGCCCATCTCTTTAATTTTTTCGATATTCAAGCTGTAAAGTGAGTCCTCTAAAAAGTTGGTCAATACGCCAAAACGCGTTCCTTCAATCTTACCTTCTTCAAGATTTTCCCAATAACTGATATTTTTGGGATTGTCTTTGGTAGCTGGGTCTGCCGCATCCTCCCCACTTAAGGCAGATAGCAAAATGGCATTGTCTATCACGTTTTTGGTCATTGGCCCGGGGGTATCCAAAGTACTTGAGATGGGAACGATACCTGTTCTGCTCAATAGCCCAACAGTTGGCTTTAAACCTACCAAAGAATTTTTGCTAGATGGAGAAAGGATAGAACCCGAGGTTTCTGTACCTATAGTTACTGCGGCATAATTGGCCGCACCACTGGCACCACTGCCCGAACTTGAACCGCCCGTATCAAACTGCCTTGGGTCATACGGGTTTAAAGTTTGCCCGCCTACTGCGTTGTAGCCATTAGGGCAGCCTAAGCACATAAAATTGGCCCATTCACTCAAACTGGTTTTGGCTAAGATAATGGCTCCTTTTTCTTCTAATCTTTCGGCTATAAAAGCATGGCTTACAGGCATATTGTTTCTTAAAACATAAGCACCTGCGGTGGTTTTAATGTCTTTGGTGTTGATGTTGTCTTTGAGCAATACTGGTATTCCAAAAATAGGATGATTGTCCGTTGGCTTATTTTTATCTCTTTCTCTTGCTTGTGCAACCGCCTCAGGATTGACCGCTAAAATAGAATTAAGCGCCTTGCTACTATCGTTCTCAAACTTAACAATGCGGTACAAATACCATTGAGTGAGTTGCTCGTAAGTGAGCTTTCCCGATTCAATATGAGTCTGCAAGGTAGGAATGTCTTGTTCTAAGATGAGCGGCTTTAAGTTCTGATATTCTTGTTCGGAAAAATTGCTTATCTGAGGTTGTATATTTTTCCAAATCTCATTCTTGTCTAAATTTTTAGACTGTATGACTTTGAACTGCATTTTCTTGGATTCATGCGAAGCATTGGCCTCGAGTAGCGCAGTTTCATCGTAAGGCACCCAAGGGTCAATGGTCGTTTCGGGTTGCTTGGGTTGGGTATTGCATGCAAAAAGCGATGTAAAAAGAAGATAATAGAAGAGGTTTTTCATGGTAGTTTAAGCCAGTTAAATTAAAATAGGCTCAAAATTAGCAAGATTTGCGACATTTCATGAAATTGGTCTAAGTCAAGGCTTGAAAAATCTCATTGCTCAACAAAGCACCTCCACCACCCCAATGTTGAATGGTTTTTTGAGAAGTGTAGAGAGAAAATCCTCCCTACACCATTATAATTACATAGTCATAGGCACTTCCATCAATAAAATTTCTGCATCGCTATCCGCCTTAATGGTAATTTTATCGGTATCCCAAATGCCAAAACCATCGCGGTCATTTAAGGCTTGCCCTGCAATGTTTACCTTTCCTTTAAGGATAAAAGCATAAACGCCGTTGTTCTTGTCGTTCAACTCATATGCTTTTTCTATACCTGCTTTGAGCCTACCCATATTGAACCAAGCATTTTGGTGTACCCAAACGCCATCGTCTTCTTTACTTGGCGAGAGCACTTGATAAAATGTATTTTCCAATTTCTCTTGTGGCAGCGTAATTTGATCGTAACGCGGTTCAACATTTTTTTTGTTGGGATATACCCAAATCTGTAGAAACTTCACTTCCTTATCTGCATTTTTGTTGTACTCACTATGGAAAATACCTGTGCCCGCACTCATTGCCTGCACATCACCTTGTTTTATCACCGCCTTGTTGCCCATACTGTCTTTGTGCTCTAAATCTCCCTCAAGCGGTATGGAAATGATCTCCATATTGTCGTGTGGATGTGTGCCGAAACCGCGGCCAGGTGCCACTCGGTCATCGTTCAATACACGAAGTACGCCAAAATGCATGCGCTCGGGATTGTAATAATTGGCAAAACTAAAGCTATGCTTTGAGTGTAACCAACCGTGGTTGGCATCTCCCCTACTTTCTGATTTGTGCAATACTGTTTTCATGGTTCTTTCTTCTTTGTTTGGTAAATGATTAAATCCGACTTGTTCATCAAATTTATTTGTTTTGGCAGTGCCTTTACCTGCTATTGAAATACCTGCTGTGCCAAGCAGGGCTTTTTTGATGAAGCTTTTTCTGTTCATGGCTTTATATTTTTATTAAGAACATTACAAATTTAATGTATATACATATATTTGTACATTAAATAATTAGAGAAAAAGTTGCGAAAATCCGAACTTAGGCGGTATTGGCTATTCTGATATAAATAGCTTAAGGTTCAGGATATAGGACTTGCAGTATGCTGGTATCTGGGCTGAGGCGTTCTTGGGTGAGGCCTTTCTTTTCATAGGGCACATTTTCTAGCACATATCTGATGGCCTCTTTTCGCGCTCGGTCTTTGTTGTTGCCTTTGATTACGACCCAAGGGCAATGCGCTGTGCTCGTAGACTTAAACATGGCTTCTTTGTAGCGGGTGTAATCATCCCACTTGTATTGGGCTTGCATGTCTACAGTGCTGAGTTTCCAATGGATCAGAGGATTGGTCTTGCGCTCTTCCAACCTTCTTTTTTGTTCTTCTATATCGATACTGAACCAAAATTTAATGATTTGGCAACCATCTTCAATCAACATTTTTTCTAATTGCACTACTTGCTTTAAGAATAAATTGTATTGGTCTTGGGTACAAAAACCCATTACCGGCTCAACTACTGCCCGATTGTACCAAGACCTATCGAAAAAAACGATGTTGCCCGGTTTCGGCAAATGGGCTATGTATCTTTGAAAAAACCATTGCCCTTTTTCAATTTCGGTGGGCTTGTCTAAAGCAATTACCCTGTAAAACCTCGGATTGATGAACCTGATAAAACGCATGATGGCGCCGCCCTTTCCTGCGCTGTCCCTACCTTCAAAAATAATGAGCAAGCGCTTATTGTTTTCTATGGTCCAATTTTGCATGCGCACCATTTCGGTTTGTAGGTTTAAGTATTCGGGATCGTTTTCTAGTGAATGTAGGGCCATCGTTGTTTACCAATTATATATCGAGTAAAATTTACCACTAAATTTAATTTATTTTCACAAACTAAACTGTCTTTTAAAAGCTGAGAGCGACACGTTCCAATAAATTTAAAAGGCGGAATCGAATATTTTTCTCTCTGGTTTTAAAGTTCAACCTTGCGAATCCTTCATGCCTATAGTCAAAAAATATCCAACATAACCTTTATTAAGCCAGCTAAAGTTGCTAAAAAAAAGAGCAAAAAGTTCGTTTTACTACAAAACGCTAAACTGCTTTACCTCAGCGTAAATCTTAATAAGTGTAAATATCTTAATTTTAATTACATCAAATACCATGAATGGTAACATACGAGATGATTACAATCATCATAACCTAGCGAATAATTATTGTAGATAAGAACAATCAGTTAATTACCAAGTGCTGCTGAAAATCAGGTTCTCATTATTGAGATAAAAGCTAAATGAGATCGATATTTTTTATGTTGAAAATTTTAAGAAAGATCAAACAATAATAAGCTTGAGTTTTACTCCAGAGCTGTCTAAGGCATATAAAATCTTACAATTGGATTTATTGGCCAAATAAAGTTCACAATTTCCTTCACAATATGCTTTAAATTTTGATTTTACCCTTTTTATCCAATCCTACTGCTTCATACAACGCCCTTACGTTAAAAAAGCAATTTTTACATTAACAAGCCGATTTGCTTATTACAAAGTGTAAAAAGAAGCTTAAGCTAAAAAATCTTTCAATTGTAGAAAAAACGGTCTCTCTACATCAAAAAAGGCACTTTAAAAAAGCTATGACATTCCTGCTTTTCTGCATCATTTTCTACATGTTTCTTTTTGTTAAGGTTTGCAGGCCAATTGCTTCGTTATTTAGGGTGTAGTCAAATTAATTCTAAAAATTTTTAAATTATGAATAGAAACATCCTTAAACTTTTACTTTTTACTGCCCTTACTTATTTGGCAGCATGTTCTTCTAGCGATAATACAACCAAAGAGTTAGAAGAGACTTTTCCTGAAAAAACACCTGAAGATCACAAAAGTAATTTAGAGCAGGCAGGCCTAGATTACGTAGATCAAATGGAAATCCTTACAAACTCAGAATCTGTAACTGCTGCTACCAATTTATCAAACTTATTAAACATGAGTGATCCATTTGGCGATGACACTCAAGAACATCCAGGATCAGCATTTAGAATTTTACACGACCTTAAAGGATTTAAAGAAGGAAAACTTTCTGCCAAGGACCTTGCTAATAGGCGTACCAAAGAAGGTGAAGAACCCACAAGTATTCAAGAATTATTTGATGAACTGAAAGGTACTTATACTTGGAACTCCGAAGCTGAAGATTGGGACTACACCGAAGGTGGTGACATTGCTGTTTTCAAGTTTCCTTCAGAGGATGGTGGCACTAGCAATGATGCTGAATTTGCCATCCGTAATTATACGGGTACTATCATAGACGGCAACCCTCTCAATGAGAGCGAGGATTACACTGGCGATTTACCGACTGCCCTATTAAGCGACCTGAGCATAGATGGCACAAAAGTTATGGACTACAGCTTTAATGCTGCTTATACAAACAATGGCACCCCTACTAGCTTAACCACGGCGCTTACGCTTTCTCCATTTAGACTTAGCTATAACTTTAGCAATACCACCGCTGAAATTAGTACTAGCTACGCTATAAAAGAAAACAACAACAATATCTTGTCAAGCGAAGTATCTGTACAAGGAAACTTTGATGTGGATAATGTAGAATCTTCTATTGATTCTGAAGATATTTCTGGAATAGTAACAGGAGGCAGCAGCAGTGTTCAGATTTTTGATATTCAATTAGCAGGCAATGTTACTGACATTGATGGACTAGAAGAAGCAGTAATAGACATAGATGAATTACAAGAAGCTGGTAATTATGACGATGCAGCTGCCTTAATGGGAACAACACTTAACAAGCACTTAGATTATAAAATTAAATATGCTAGTAAAAACGAAGTTATCGCTTTAGGATCAGTAGAAGGAGTAGTAATGGAAGAAACCTATTACGATTACTACTGGGATGAGGGCACGCAAAACTGGGAACAATACGAAGTTGTTGACACTTGGATTGAGCCAGAACTAATTTTAGAGTTTGGTGATGGCTCTAAAGTTTCATTAGAAACTTATGGAGAAGAAGGCTTTGAGGATTTAACCTCATCTATTGAAGATTTACTCGCTGAACTAGGTTTAGATGATGAGGAAGATCAAGTTGAGGAAGTACCCATAAGACAAGTTGATTAATTACTCAAAATCCCTAATGGTTTTCTTTAATCATTAGGGATTTTTTCATTTAACGATTATTCTATAATAACTAGCTCCATAGCCACCCCAAACTCCTAAGGCATTCTCACCTGTATTAGAAAGTATTTCGTTACCAGAAGATGAAAAGGGATTGCCAATAGAGATGGCCTCTCGCTCTAAGGTTCTCCAAAAATCGAAATGGGCTTGATCTATACTACAGAAACGGACCATTACGGTATCCCCAATTGAAAATTGTGCTTCGTTACTATCTGGAATACCTTGCGTATTTCTCAAAATGTTGAAAGTAAAATTCTCTCCATCAAAATATCTATCGCCTATTGCTGAAAGGTAAATGGCTTCAAATTTTTTATCTTTTCCTTGTCTTTGTGTAAAAATGCGGTAATAATTCTCTACCACAGGCTCATCTTTAAAACTTAGCCAAAGATTGGCTGTAGAATCGTTTTCTGTATCAATTTCAACCCAGAGACTGTCTAATTTTGGTGGCGGCAAAATACTGGTTACTGCTTCATAGGTTTCACCCCTACTCTCAACCGTCAACTTATAGCTCTTACCTACTTCGCCTCTCATTTTAGTACCCCGATAATAAAATGGCGGAAACTTATCTGAATTTCTGAATAAGGTCAACACTTCTGAGTTTTCACCATCGCTGATAGATACTTTGGCCGTGGAAACCAGTGCTTCCCTCAGTGCAGCAGAATCTATGTCAGCAAAATAAGAAGCGCTTTTGGTCAAGGTCACTTCTGCATATCTGCCTTGCTCTATCCATCCATCAATTACTATTTTACTTTGATAATCGGGTAAATCTAAGTCGCCAACTGTTTGCTCGCAGGCACTGATGTAAAATGTCAATAAGAAAAAAACACTTATTCTTTGCATGATCAAAACTCAAATCGATAAGAAATAGAAGGTAAAATGGGAAACAAAGAAACTTTTTTGGCCTCAATGTCTAAGTTGTAATCTTCTGCATTGCCACTTACATCAAAGTATAAATAATACGGATTTTGCCTATTGTACAGATTGTAAATAGAGAATACCCACCAAGCAGAGTAACTGTCTTTTTTACCAGCCCTTAATGTGGCCGAAATGTCCCACCGGTGGTAAGCAGGCATTCTAAAGTTATTCCTAGTACCATAATCGTTTACTACCCTGCCTTCAATTAAGTACCTGCCGGTTGGTAAGGTTAAGGTATTGCCAGATGCTAAGACAAATACTGTAGAGATTTTCCATTTTTTTGAAAGTTGGTAATTACCCACCAAAGACAAGTCGTGCAAACGATCGTACTTAGCAGGAAAAGGCCGGTTGCTATCAATTTCTTCAAATCTCCTAGTTGTTCTAGAAAGTGTATAGGCCAGCCAACCTGTTAGTCTGCCTTCATGCTTTTTTAGAAACAACTCCAAACCTGTAGAATGGCCTTTACCAAAAGTAAAATTGTCGTCAAAATTATAGCCAGTTCCGTAACCGAAAATCACTCCGTTTCTGTACTCCAGCTGATTTTGCATTAGCTTATGGTAAACCGTGGCAGAGGTTTCCCAAGCGCCTCCTCCTAAGGTTTTAAAGTAACCTAATGCTACCTGCCAAGCACTTTGTGGCCTTATATTTTCAGAGCTGGGCACCCAAATATCAGTCGGGAGCGATACAGAAGAAATGGGTGCTAAGTGTACGTATTGAGCAGTTCGGTCAATTGAGGTCTTTAAGGAATTGTGCTCATCTATTTTGTATCTTATCGCGAGCCTTGGTTCTACATTACTGTAACTTGCCACAATATCTCCCTTATTAAAGTTGACCGAATCAAGCAAAACATTGTTGTCGTTGCCAGCATATCTAGTAAACGGGCCGAGCTGTGCAAATGCACTCACGCGTAAACCTGCATTTACTAAAAACCTACCTATTTCTTTTTTATGGTTCATGAAAGCAGCCACTTCTAAACCATACAAAGCAGGAGTGGCTGTATTGGGTACATCCAATTCTGTATCAGAGCTACTCAATGCTATGTTATTTGGTGTAAATCGGCGCGATATTATTTCTGTTCCAAATTGAGTGGAAGCTTTCTCATTTTTATCTAATGAAAAAACCAATTTGCCTCCCACATCCCTAATACCCGAATTTAAATTGAGGTTGTAGTTGTTAATGCCTGCTCCTAATTCCATCTTATAATCTGAAAAATAGAAAGAAGCCTCGGCTACAAATGAACTATTAAAGGCGTGTTTCCAATTAAATGCACCTGTAGTGTTTGCCCAAGCTATGGTATTTCTAAAAGAATTGCCCTGCTGATAGGCAAAATCATCTTTGCCTCTGTAAAAAACAAAAGAGAAACGGTCTTTGCTACTTAGCTGATGGTCGTAATTGATGTTTACATCATAAAAATAATAGTCGGGTTGATTGTTGAGCGCATCAATTGAAGAAGACAAACCCTTTAGGATTAAATCTGCATAGGTACGCCTAGCCGAAACCAATAGCGAAGATTTGTTTTTAACCACCGGCAATTCGGCCGCAAATGAACCTGCCAAAAATCCTACATTCCCTTTAAAGGCTTTTCTAGTATTGCTGGCTTTTCTAGATTTAATGTTGAGTACAGAAGACAGACGCCCTCCAAAATGAGCGGGAATACCACCTTTCATGATATCGAACTGTGAAATGCTATTTACATTAAAAACAGAGAAAAAACCGAATAGATGGTTGGGATTATAAATGGGTGCATTGTCGTATAAAATCAAATTTTGATCTAAACTACCTCCACGCACAAAAATGCCGCCATTGCCCTCTCCTGAGGCCTGTACACCCGGTAAATACTGTATGCTTTTTAAAGGATCGGCCTCACCCATTAAAAATGGCAAATCTTGTATTTCTTTGGCTTTTATGGAAGTACTACCAATATCTACACTGTGGGTATGGGCATTTTCTGCTTCTGCATTAACTGTTACCTCCTCAATAGTAAGCGTGGCGGGAGATAAAGCTATCTCAACCACCTGCTCCTTTTTTTCTATCTCAAAATAAAAGTATTTAGTCTCGTAACCTATGTATTTAACAACTGCGTGGTAACCACCTGCCTTTATTTCTGTGTGTGCTTTACCATCAAAATCGGCAACTAAATTTTTTTCAATATCTTCTATGTAAATATGTGCTTTTAATAGAGGTGTATTGGTCTCGGCATCCGCTATCTTAAAAACAACAGGTAGTTCCTGTGCATAAATAGAAAAGCCTGTTTGCCAAAATATAAGACAAAGAAATGCCCTAAAAAAGCTTATAAAAATCCTCACGTAAATCGCTCAAAAAATCTAAAAATATCAGTTCAAAAAATACACTTACAATACGATGCAGCCCTTAAAAAATTTTTAGATTTAGCAGGTTTTGATAGTTTCAAAACCAGTTTTCCCTAAAATAAAAAAGCACAACTTTTCAGCTGTGCTTCCTTATTCAATCGAGTATATGTTTCAATCTTTATCGTCGTCGTCATCATCATCATCGTCACTCCCTCCGTCGTAATTATCGTTTTCATCTAGGTAATCCACTTCTGAGTATTTGTCCTCATAGTCGTCTTTTACATCGTCTTTCAAGAAACCATCGTCATCAAAATCGTCATCTTCTTCTACCAATTGTTCTGCTTCCAATACAGACATTCTAA
>Ga0207419_1002439_pt1 | contig 12259 bp, 9 predicted proteins | sample ElkSloMetagenome_4_FD_184723 | JGI IMG/M metagenome (GOLD analysis project Ga0207419, IMG submission 184723) | Hot spring microbial communities from Elkhorn Slough, Monterey Bay, USA - MD2A (version 2) | ecosystem: Environmental > Aquatic > Marine > Intertidal zone > Estuary: Microbial mat ... | reverse complement strand
GACTAATTAATTCCATCTTTCGTCAAATTCATCTAGATTATCAAAGTCTAAATCGTCATTTTCCAATTCTTCGCTAAACTCATCACTAAACTGATCAAACATATCAGCTTCAAATTTCTTTTCGGGTGGATTCTCAGGAAGTTGACCTTGTGCAAACAGTAAATCCGGGTAATTTCTGGAGGATTCTGGTTCTGCGATATCCGCTAATTCAACGTAAAATGTCCACATGTTCAAAAAGTCATAAACGTAAATAAGTCTTGTTTGCTTTTTAGATAAAACCTCTTCCAGATTGGTTTCATTCATCATCAAAATGGATGATTGACCTTCACTCATATCTTCAAGTGCTATTTCTTCGCCTTGATTCCATTTGTCATCAGCCTTATAAAAAGATGCTATTTCCTGACCTTCCAGACCAAAAGCCTGAACGATCGCAAAGTGAAAATCTTCAAAAGTATCTGTATTCCTTATGGCGATGTCTCTAAAAACATCATCTAAAACATCTAAAGTAACTCTGAATTTGTAAATCATACTAGTTGAGATTTTTGTGATTTTGATCGTATACTTACGAAGATATAAAATTGTAAACTAAACATCAAAGCAGCGATAATTAAGTGTAAAGGCTGAGATAAGAATGGAAAATCGACATAATACATCAAAATACCTGTCAATATTTCTAAACCAATTACAGCTATCAATCCATTTGTTAATCGATCTAAACCATAATTGAATTTTCTGTTCATGTACCAAATAAAAAGATTGACAAACAAAACAGCCAAAGAAAAACTGCGATGAATATAAAATTTTATACCAGGATTTTCTAGCCAAAGATCTTTTTGATCGTAGCCGACAATTTTAACGGTTTCATCTACAAATTGTCTTACTTGAGTGCCTAAACCAATTTGAATAAGAGAGAGTATGATCCCTGTGAATACAAAATATTTAAATGTTGAAGTTGTAGGTCTTCTATCGACTTCATCTTTTGATATATAAACAATATAGAGAAGTAATGCTACAATAATTAAGGCGACAATCATATGGATTGTTATTCTGGCGGGTAACAAATTTGAGTAAACCACCGTTGCTCCAAGCCAGGCTTGAAACAAAAGCAAAACCAATGTTGCAAAAGACCATCCGATGAGTTTAGGTCTACTTTTTCTATACCAAAACGAACTAATAAACATTAATAAGATAAAAACACCCGAAAGTGCTCCTAGTAACCTATTTATATATTCTATCCAAGTATGCCAAACATTAAAGACGGCATAATCATGTTTTTCGTAATTATCCCAATGGATTTGATTAAAATCTTCGGTAGAATTAAATTTTTCTTTAGCTACTTTTAGATTTTCATCTACAATTATGACTTGTCCTGCAAAGTATTCATGATTTGGTTTCCAAGTCAATTGTTCTTCCTCAGTTGGAGGAATATAGTATCCAAAACATTTCGGCCAGTCCGGACAGCCCATTCCACTTCCTGTCATTCTTACGACAGCACCAGCTATGATGACAAGATAAATGGTAATCAATGAAATTTTTGCAAACTTTCTAAACATACCTGCAAAAATAAATTTTGAAAGTGTAAACTACATTAAGAATACACGTATTGAATAAAACATTAACGATTTTAGAATCCTTTTAGTTACCAAGCATGACTGGCATCACCAGCATAATGACGTGCTCACCATCTTCTAAACCGTCAACCGGTGTAAGAAGGCCGGCGCGATTAGGTAAACTCATGGCCAATTGAATATCTTTAGAATTGATGTTGCTTAACATTTCTATCAAAAACCTTGAATTAAAACCAATTTCCATATCGTTACCATGGTATTCACATTCTAATCTTTCTTCTCCAGAGTTTGAATAGTCCAAATCCTGGGCTGATATTTTTAATTCTGCCCCAGACATTTTCAGTTTAATTTGATGTGTGGTCTTATTCGCAAATATCGAAATACGTTTAACTGTATTTAAAAATTGAGTACGATCAATAATTAATTTGTTTGGGTTTTCATTTGGAATCACCGCTTCATAATTTGGATATTTCCCATCAATTAATCTACAGGTAAGGTTAAAATCTTCAAATGAAAATTTGGCATTAGTCTCATTATATTCAACCAAAACCTCGTCTTCACTTCCGGCAAGGACGGATTTTAAGAGGTTAAGAGGTTTTTTTGGCATGATAAACTCAGCGGGTTGAGCATTACTTATATCATTCCTGGTGTATTTCACCAATTTATGAGCATCGGTCCCAACAAATTTTGCATCATTTTCTGAAAATTGAAAGAAGACACCATTCATGACAGGCCTTAGACTATCATTTCCTGTTGCAAAAATAGTATTGCTGATTGCTGAAGCTAAAGTATCTGCAAGGACAGTAGTTGAAGAAGACTCTTCAATATCGACAGTATTGGGGAAATCTTCCGGGTTTACATAAGCTAATTCAGATTTTCCACCTTGATAACTTATTTCAACTGTATTATTTTCTTTTGCAGAAAAGGTAAGGGGTTGTTCAACAAAAGTTTTTAAAGTATCTAGGAGTGTTTTGGCAGGCACTGCAAAACTTCCTTCAGATTCTGATTGAACCTCAAGTGTTGCAGAAATGGTACTTTCTAAATCTGATGCCGAAACTTTTAACTCATTAGAATTTAATTCAAACAAAAAATTGTCCAAAATGGCCAGCGTGTTAGAATTATTTATGATACCTCCTAAAACCTGAAGCTTTTGAAACATATAGGAGCTAGATACTATAAAATTCATATTTTAACTTTTTTTAGATGACAAATATATTCCAAATATTGCTATTTTACTTAGTTTTACAACAGATTTATAAACAATTTCAAATGCCGTTTTTTAACAAATCAGTTCTTTTATTAATCCTATTAATCTGTCAAGCTAACTATTCTCAAACTGAACAGCAGAGGAAAGAAATAACTTCAAATTACAATTATGAAATTTTAAATGCTTTGGCGAATCAATTTGAATTTGATTATGTGAATGAAAGAAATGCAGTTATAAAGTTTGCGAGAGAAAACAATTTGGAGTTGATCAAACAAAAACCTGATGGAGGAATTTCACTGTTGAAGATGATATCAGAATCTGGTTTGCCTATTTATATAGAAACGTTTAACGTGGGTTCTGCGCAAACTATAAATACCAATCAGGTACAAGCAGGTGGAAGTTTAGGCTTATCACTTTCAGGTGAAAATATGCTGCTTGGTATTTGGGATGGTGGATTGGTAAGGTTAACGCATCAGGAATTCGCTTCAAGAGTTACACAACTTGACAATCCACAAATTTTAAGCAGTCATGCCACTCATGTGTCTGGAACAATGATTGCTTCTGGTGTAGATCCGCAGGCAAAAGGTATGGCAAACCAAGCTAGCTTACTGGCTTACGACTTTGATAATGACGTGTCAGAAATGTTAGCAGAAGCTTCAAATGGGATGTTAGTTTCTAATCATTCCTATGGTTTATCTCCGAGCTCTATACCAACAGAATGGTTTGGGGCTTATTTAGGATTTGCAAGGAATGTAGATTTATTAACTTACAATGCTCCTTTCTATTTGCCAGTTTATGCTGCAGGAAACAGTAATAATGCATTTCCTCCACATAATCCCGGGAAAAACGGATACGATTTGATTTCAGGCTATAACTTATCAAAAAACATTCTTACGGTAGCAAACGTGAGAGAAGTTTCAAATTATGTGGACGCCTCGAGTGTGGAAATTTGGAGTTCTAGTAGTTGGGGTCCAACGGACGATGGTAGAATCAAACCAGATATTTCTGCTAAAGGAAGGCTTACATATTCATCTATTGCTAGTGCAGATGATGGCTATGCCAGCTTTACGGGAACCTCTATGGCCGCTCCGGCAGTAAGTGGAAGTGTAGCTCTGCTTCAGGAGCATCACGACAATATGTACGGAACTTTTTTAACCGCTGCAACCTTGAGAGGTTTGGTGATCCACACCGCAAGAGAAGCAGGACAAAATCCAGGTCCGGATTACATCTTTGGTTGGGGATTAATGGATACCGGTGCGGCCGCAAATTTGATTTCAAATAAAAATTTTACAAGTGTAATAGAAGAAAACACGCTAAATGATGGTGAAACTTATACGCTTAACGTTAATGCTATTGATCCAAACACACCTTTAGTCGTAACTATTGCCTGGACAGATCCCGCAGGTGGTGTCCAAAATCTGGACATTCCTGATGATCCAACACCTAGGCTAGTTAATGATCTTGATTTAAAAGTTATTGCGCCTGATGGCACTACAGAGTTTTTGCCATGGACATTAGATCCTGCACAACCCTCAACAGCGGCTACAAACAATATAAATAATGTTGATAATGTTGAAAAAATCGAAATTCCGAATGCTACGGGTCTTTATACCATAGACATTTCGCACAAAAGTTTATTGCAAGATCAGCTTCAAAATTACAGCCTTATAGTTTCCGGCGTTTCTGAGTCTAATATTTCAGTCAGTGCACAACAAGCTTACCAATCTTTTTGTGCAAATGCAGATGCATTTTTTGATCTAAACATTCAATCTCAGGATTCCTTTTCCGATAATATTAATTTAAGTGTGTCCGGACTTCCAACTGCCCTTACTTCGAATTTTACTTTGGATGTGATTGTCAATGAAGGAACAAGCACACTCAATATTTCAAACTTGGATAGTATTACTCCAGAAGAATATCCCTTTACCGTTACGGCTTCCTCTGGTTTTGAAACTTTTGATTTTAATTTGATTCTAAATATTAAAGATGCCAGCCCACTTAATGATGTGGTCTTACTCGAGCCAACAAATAATGAGTTAAGTACTTTAAGTCCAATTTTAACTTGGGATGCTGTAAGTTCTGCCTTGAACTATGATGTTGAAATTTCAAATACTCAAAACTTTGATGATATTATTCTCACCTTTAACACAGATCAAACCAATTTTGCGCTACCGATTGAATTAGATGAAGATTCAACTTATTACTGGAGAGTTAGACCAAATAGCGAATGTATTACAGGGAATTATGTAGTTGATAGTTTTGAAACAAAACGAGTTGAATGTGACCCTATTGTCTTTTCAGCCGATACGCCAATCGTAATACCAGATGATACTACGGCAGTTCTGCAATCGATTATTAATATACCGCCGGAAATTGATTTTGCCACACAGATAGAAGATATTAATGTGACTATAGACATTACTCATGCCTGGATTTCTGATCTTAGGCTTAGGCTTACAAGTCCTCAAGGCACAGCTGTAACACTTTTGGATGGAGAATGCGGTGATCTTGATGACATGAATGTCGTTTTTGACGATAAAGGAATGACACTGACCTGCAATATGGCATCACCTGCAATACAAGGATTAATTTCTCCCGAAGATGATTTATCAACTTTTGTGGGTGAGAATTTTAATGGAGATTGGATATTGACTGTAGAAGATGATTTTGCAGAAGATGGTGGTACAATAAATAGTTTTGGAATTGAAATCTGTACCGAAGAGACACTTTCAAATTCTACTTTTGATCTGATTGATTTTAGTATTCATCCCAACCCTTCAAACGGTCTTGTTAACCTATCATTTGAAAATTCGATGTCAAATGAAGTTAAATTAAAGGTTTATAATTTAAATGGTAAAATACTTAAAAACATTGAATTAGATTCCAATACTAGTCGTCATCAACTTAACTTTGTAGACTTAAATAAGGGAATATATTTAGTCAGTTTAGAAACTGAAAATTCAAAAACCGTTCAGAAGTTAATCATGAAGTAATGGTTTAATTTATAACTACATGAGCTATTATGTAGATGTCATTCTACCCCTAAATATTAAAAATCTACTCACCTATGCAGTAGATGATCAACAGGCAGAACTGTGTCAAGTTGGAAGTAGAGTAGCGGTTCCATTAGGCAAAAACAAACTACACACCGCTATTGTTGTTAATATTCATAAGAACGAACCACTTCATTATGACGCGAAACAGGTAAAAGACGTTTTAGATGCTTATCCTATAATTAATTTGTTTCAACTTAAACTTTTCAAATGGGTTAAAAGTTATTATTTGACAGAATATGGTGAGATTTTAAGAGCTTGTCTGCCCAATGCTTTGTTGATACAAAGTGAGACGTTAATACAACTGACAGATCATCAAAAAGCTAATGATGTAGAACTTTCAGACGAAGAATATCTTGTTATTGAAGCTGTTGAAAGACAAACACAGATCAAGCTGAGTGACGTTCAAAAAATTTTGGATAAAGTCAATGTTTTAAGAGTTATCAATAGCCTTGTAGAAAAAAATCTTGTCTTCACCGATAAACAGGTTCAACATCAGTATAAGCCCAAATTAGAAACATACGTCAGGTTAAATGAAAGATATAAATCTTCAACTGAATTTAATGCTTTAATTGAAAGTCTTGGCAGAGCTAAAAAACAAAAAGAGCTTGTTTTTAATTACTTCAAAATTGTTGGACAAAATAATAAGCCATTATCAAAGAAGAAGCTTTTAGATCAATCTTCAACCAGCAGTTCAGTGTTTAAATCTCTAGTTGACAAAGAGGTTTTTGAAGAATATTACATTCAACAGGATAGAGTAAAAGCACAAAGTAAAGATAGAAATTCAAGCTTTAAGCTTTCAGACCATCAGGCCATAGCTCTAGATGAAGTAAAACAGTTTTTTAAAAACAATCAAACGGTTTTACTTAAAGGCGTAACATCTTCTGGTAAAACGCAAGTTTATTTAAGGCTAATTGAAGAGCGTTTAAAAAAAAGCGAACAAGTCTTATATCTTTTGCCAGAAATTGCACTTACAACACAATTGATAAAGCGTATTCAAGATCAGTTTGGAAAGCAAGTTTTGGTCTATCACAGTAAATATTCCAATAATGAAAGAGTAGAGATTTACCGAAAAATATTACAATCTTCCTCCGGTCAGGTTATTGTTGGCACAAGATCCTCAATATTTTTGCCTTTTTCAAATTTAGGCTTAGTTATAGTCGATGAGTCTCATGAAAACAGCTATAAACAATATGATCCTTCACCGCGATATCATGCCAGAGATACGGCGATTATTTTAGCCCAAATTCATCAAGCCAAAATACTTCTTGGTTCTGCCACTCCGAGTTTAGAAAGCTTTTATAATGTAGAAACTGGTAAGTTTAAATTAGTAGAACTCAATGAGCGTTATGGTGGCGTAAAGCCACCAAATATTAATACCGTTGACCTTAGAGAGACTTACAAAAGAAAGCGAATGAGCGGGCATTTTTCTGAAGAACTTATCAGTAAAATCAATCAAACTTTGGCCAAAGGGAAGCAAGTTATCATCTTTCAAAACCGCAGAGGCTATTCGCCTGTGATAGAATGTACCTCCTGCGGACACACTCCGCAATGTCCTAGTTGTGATGTGAGTCTGACTTTACACAAATCGAATAATACTTTACGTTGCCATTATTGCGGTTATAAAATGGCAGTACAGACGAGCTGTTTGGCGTGCGGCAGTAAAACCTTAAGTGCTGTTGGTTTTGGTACGGAGCAAATTGAACAAGAAGCGCTCAAACTCTTTCCAGAAGCCAAGGTAAAACGAATGGATTTAGATACCACGCGGGGAAAATATGATTTTGAAAAAATTATCTCCAGTTTTGAAAATCTTGAAATAGATATTCTTGTAGGGACACAAATGCTAACGAAAGGTTTAGATTTTAGAAATGTAGATTTGGTAGCAGTGATGCATGCCGATGCATTGTTTCATTTTCCAAACTTCAGAGCTTATGAAAAAAGCTATCAACTTTTAACGCAGGTTGCAGGACGTGCAGGAAGAACCAAAGAAAGGGGAGAAGTTCTGGTACAAACCTTTCAACCAGACCATAGAGTGATAAAAAATGTGATAGACGAAGATTTTGATGCCTTATATCATGCTGAAATGAAGCAAAGGCAGGAGTTTAATTATCCGCCTTATTTTAAAGTAATTCGCTTAATCTTTAAATCTAAGGACTTCAATAAATTAAATGAAGCTTCAGATTGGCTGGCTGTGTACTTAAAACAGATTTTTAAATCCCAGGTTTTAGGGCCCGAATTTCCGAGCATAGCAAGAATTAGAAACCAATACATCAAACACATTATTTTAAAAATTCCACCACAACAGTCATTATCGAAAACAAAAACTCATCTTCAGTCTGGTATTCAAAAATTTGAATCTATTGGAAAGTACAGAAGTGTGAGACTAAATATAGATGTAGATTCTTATTTATAAAAACATGATTCTATTTAAGAGTTGGCATTAATACAAAAAGAATCCGATTTAATTTTAAATGTTATCTTTTTAGGTAACTTAGTGCTATATTTATATTTTAATAAACTGGATGAGTTTGAAAGAGAAATAATCCCATTTGTAAATCACTTTTGGGACTTTTAAAACAAATTAAATCCTAAAGTATAGAAAAAATTTGGCTGGACAATCACTCTAATTCAACGGACTAAAATTGTTCCCAAAAAATATTTTGAAGACTTGACCGGTACTAATGGAATATGGGAAATACGTGTAAAGTTCGGGAGTGATATTTTCAGAGTATTCTGTTTCTTTGATAAAGGCAACCTTATTATATTGCTAAACGGATTTCAGATAAAGACTCAAAAAACACCAAAAAATGAAATTAAGAAAGCTGAAAAGCTTAGAACAAAATACTATGAAAACAAATAAAAATGTAAAAAGCTGGAAAGACCATACAAATCAAAAATATGGCGAAACAGTGACAGAATCAAGAGAAAAATTTGAAGAAGAATTTGAGACTTTTCGAATTGGCGTTTTGATACAAGAAGCGCGTAAAAAACAAAAACTGACACAAACGCAGTTAGCGGAAAAAGTTGGAACGACTAAAAATTATATTTCTCGTATTGAAAATAATGCGAGTGATATTAGACTTTCGACTTTAATGAGGATAATTAAAGAAGGACTAGGAGGAAATTTAAAACTATCTGTTGACATATAAGAATCGGAAATAAGAGTACTAATGCCAACAAGAGCTATACACAATGGCTTGGGTTTGTGCTGAAATGAAAAGTCCAATTTTTTTTACTAATTATACGATTTAAAAACTAACGAATGTGCTTATTTGCACGCCACTGTGTATAGCCAAACCGTTATAAATCATCCAGCGGACTTTTTATATTGGCTTTTGAAGTTTTTGTAACGTGCGTCTAGACTTGAGTAATAATAAGCTAAATTTTAACTGTGCTCAGCCCGACAAGTTTAAATTATTGATAATTAGTATTTAGGGTCAATCGAACTCAGCTTATTTAAGAAGTGATTAAATTTGACCTTTGTAGAATACGATAAATTTAGATTTCTGATTTTTTCACAAGTAAATTTTCACCTACACAAAACTATTTTATTAATTTATTTTTAATTAATTTTATAGCACTAATTAATTTTTTTGTCCTGTTTTGGATTCTTGTCACAAAATCTTACCAAAAATAATCACTTCTATTTCTTTAAAGAAGATTTGGCATAGAGGTGATTACCGCATTGCTATTTTTTTTGATAAATATGATCTAGAGGTAAGACACAGAATGAAACGTATTGGCGCACGTTTCAGTAAAACTTATAAATGTTGGCATCTCCTTTACAACAAAGAAAATTATGCCCTACTCAAGCGTAATTTTGAAACCATAAACATAATTTCTGAACAAAAGAAACAGGAATCTGTAAACATAAATGCATCGGCAAGCGCTCTGAATGAGCGTCAACTTTTGCCCATAACTCAAAAGAGTGAACGGTCGTTATCACATCCTGCACAGGCTGGTAATTCGACACATAAATCTGAAAAAACACAGATTGACCCGCGTTTAAATCTTCAAGTTCTTGATTATGTTGGAAAATATTGGATTCTTAAAATGCAATATGTTGAACCTTACGTTAAAGCACTCAAAAAAGTAAAAGGTGTATTTTGGAACAAAACGCACAAAGCCTATATGGTTTACAGGCATCCAAAGGTGAAACAAAACGTAGAATCTATTTTTGGTGTTTCGTTATTTGATGAGAATTATTACAAAAAAAGCAACTTTTCTAAAGCATTGAATGTTGAAGTTTTTAGTTATTCTAAAGATGAAAGGTATGTTAAGTTGAAATTTACCCAAGATTTTAGACTTATTGAAGTTCTAAGGAGGCTTAATCAATCTAAATATGTAAAGACAGAAAATGCATATTTGCTTCCGGCCACGCCAAAGAATGTAGAGTCTTTAAAATTGCTATTGAGTGATCTAAATGTGACAATAACTTTGCACGTTAGGGAAAATTATTTTTCAACAAAAAAGACGATTAATCGTAAGTCTGAAGAATTGTCTCACACCAAGCAACGTCTGATAGACATGGTTCCAGATCACGGTAAAGCTTACGTTGAAGATATGGTAAATATGCTTTTGGCGATGAACTATAGTAATTCTACCATCAATAGTTATACCAACGCATTTATTAATTTTTTGATGGCACAGGATTACGTAAATCCTGAAAAGATTAAACGTAAAACCATCGTAAAATATTTATCCAAACTTTCGGAATATGGGTTAAAGTCTGCCAGTGGGCATATGATTGTTAATGCGCTTAAATTTTATTATAAACATGTTTTAGAATGGGATGACACACAATCATGGAGTATTCCTCGGCCTAAAAAGGAAAAAACATTACCAAAAGTGCTGAGTGTTGACGAGTGTAAACGCATTTTGGAGGCTGTGAAACAACCTAAACATAAACTAATTTTGTTGCTGGCTTATGGTGCTGGTCTTCGTGTGAGTGAAATTTGTGCTTTAAGATGGAACAACATTGATTTTGATGCTCACAAAATCTTTGTTAGGTCTGGTAAAGGCAAAAAAGACAGGATTGTCATGCTTCCTTACTCTGTTTTAGGCTATTTTAAAACGTATCGTGAATTGTACAGTTCAAAAGATTATGCTTTTGAAGGTCAAATTAAAGGGCAACCATATTCTCCTGCGAGTTGTAGATCTATTATGAAAACCGCTTTAAAAAAAGCTAACATCAGCAAAAGCGTAAGTATTCATAGTTTACGGCATTCATTTGCAACACATTTACTTGAAGGTGGTACAGATATACGTTTTATTCAAAAATTATTAGGTCATAGTAGTATAAAAACGACAATCATTTATACGCATGTGAGTCAAAAGAGCGCTGATAAAATTGAAAGTCCGTTAGATCGGCTCGTAAAAAATAGTACACAATGACAAAAAAACGCAAAAAGTGATGTATTTTTGACGATATATACTAGTTGCCACACATTTGAGAAAAACACAATTTCATATAATAATTCTACTATTTTGCATCATAATTAGTTGCAAAAAAACATCAACACCGAATGAATATCTGAACGGGTTGAAAATTGAACAATCTGAATACCAAGCGGACAAAAAGCAACTTGCTAATTTGACTAAATTAAGACGTGATTCTGTTCGGACTTCATCAAAAACACCAGAAGGAAAAACTTTGGAAATTTATATCGATACAGTTTTTTATAATAAAGACAATAAAATTGTTTTCCTATCCATTACAAAAAAAGAAAATCGATACGCGATAAATAATGATGACGGAATTTCTTACTCGGGCGAATGTTATATTGGAACAAAAGACTCGGAATCTAAAAAAATAAAAATACTCGACCGACTGAAATACAGTTCGACTTCAGACGAAGATGACGGATTTGATAGAGTACAAAAATCAATTCGGAATATTTATCTGACTGAAATGGAATTTATTAACGGTCGATTTAATATTAATGATAACCGATTTTGGACAAGTAAAGTCTGGAATAAAAAATAAAAAAACGTGTGGCAACAATGTATAACCGCAATTACGGCGGATTCGACTACGTCCGAATCCACTCGGAATTGCTAACGTCTGTGCTAAACCGAAAATTAACCCATATTAACCCGTAACTGACGGTTATACGAGACCGTTAGCAGCAAGGTAAAAAAACAACTAACAGAACAATGAGTGAAAAAACAAATCAAAATCCACTTCTAGCCGTTCAACGAGAAAAGGCAGGTTCTGAAACGTTTGAGAAATATTCCTATCAATATCATTGGGCTTTATACCGCGTTTTGAACGACCACATAAAAGCCAATGAATACGCTGTATTTGTAGAACTTCACGAAGATGTGGTCGTAAGTGATTCATTAGATGCTTCAAAAGCTAAATTTGAGTTTAATCAAGTTAAAACTTCAAAAGGACGCTTTACAGCACATAAATTAGTTCATCAAAAAAA
>Ga0207419_1002438_pt1 | contig 12275 bp, 7 predicted proteins | sample ElkSloMetagenome_4_FD_184723 | JGI IMG/M metagenome (GOLD analysis project Ga0207419, IMG submission 184723) | Hot spring microbial communities from Elkhorn Slough, Monterey Bay, USA - MD2A (version 2) | ecosystem: Environmental > Aquatic > Marine > Intertidal zone > Estuary: Microbial mat ... | reverse complement strand
AATCCTTTCAGGATTGTTTTGTAGCTCGTCTGTGAATTACCGTAGGTTGCACCTACGGCTATTATTGTTTAACCCACCACAGTGGGTTTAATACCGATTTGTGTTTAATTGTAATCAGTAATTTCTCTTTGTTTATTCCTGATTATTAAACATCTATCGGCATTATACCACTTCAGTTTTCTGAGTAATTTTGTAGTTGAAATGGTATAAGATATTAATTTCATATTTTTTTGATTACAAAAAAATCCTAAATTGAGCCATTTTCAGTTACTTTATATTTTATCGATTTAATTAACTGGAATCCAGCTTAATTTGCAGATCAACATTTTTAAAGATCAACCTTGCAGTTAGGACAGAAGCAGTAAAACAAAACTTTTTCTATGGGACCAAGTCAGGATAGAATTAAATTGTTGGAAAGGATCAAAAATCTTTCTCTTAAAAAACTCACCGATCAGGTAGATTATAAACTGCTCGAAGAGATGATAAGTGAATTGCAAAATTATCATGAAGAACTGGAGCAAAAAACTCATGATCTGGGTGAAAGGGTAAAAGAGTTGAACTGTCTTTACAGTCTTTCAAAACTGATTGAGAAACCCGGTATTGAAATTAATGAATTACTGGAATCTTTTGTAGATGTACTTCCACCTTCCTGGCATTATCCTGATTTTACATGCGGTCGCATAATAGTAGACGGAAAAGAATTTAAAACCAAAAATTTTAAAATCACAGCGTGGATACAATCAGCTCCAATAATCGTAAATCATGAAGAACGAGGCAGGCTGGAGGTCTTTTACTTAAAGAAAATGCCCGAGATAGACGAAGGACCTTTTATGAAGGAAGAGCGCAACTTGATTGATTCCATTACCCGAAGACTTGGACATTACATAGAGCAAAAAGAGGGTGAAGATGCATTACGTGCAAGCGAGCAGAAATTCCGAAGTTATATTCATAATGCTCCTTTTGGCGTTTTTGTTGCCGATAAAAAAGGTACTTATATCGATGTGAATCCGGCTGCTACAGAAATAACCGGTTACAGTAAAGATGAATTGCTTGGAATGAATCTGACAGATTTAATTGCTGAGGAAGACAAAAAGAACCTGAGTAGATCCTTTGAGAGATTATGGCAAAAAGGAGAATTGCAGCGCGATTTAAAATATGTCAGGAAAAACGGTACAACCAAAGACTGGCAGCTAAATGCTGTAACACTGGATGGTGACAAATTGCTGGGGTTTGCAAATGATATTACAGAAAGTAAAAAAACCGATAGGTTGTTAAAAGAACGCGAAGGATTGTATCGTTCGCTCTTCAATAAATCGAAGGATGCCATTTATTTACTTTTTAACAGGAAATTTGAGTTGGTAAATCCGGAGTTTACCACAATTTTTGGTTACGAACTGGATGAATTGAGACAGACAAATCTCGACCCGATACACCTTATTGCACCTGAAAGCCTGCCGTTTATAGAAGAACGAATTAAAAAGCTGGAAAGCGGAGATGAAGTAAGTACCCGGTATGAATTTACGGCACTAACCAAATACGGAGAAAAACGGGAAGTGGAAGCTTCTGTATCCTATATTCCTTACAAAAGCGGAACTGCAACACAGGGAATTCTGAGAGATGTTACAGAGCGGAAACAGGCCGAAAATGAAATCAGATCACTTTCGGAATTCAGAAACCTGATGGCAGAACTTTCCGCAAATTTTATACATGTTCCACTGGATAAAATCCAGGATTCAATCAATAAATCACTTGCGAGGCTGGGAGAAATTGTGGGTGCCGATCGTTCCTACATATTTGAATATAAATTTGATAAAGGCGTCTGCAATAATATTTTTGAATGGTGCCAAGATGATATCATACCTCAAATTGATTCGCTGCAACAGGTGCCACTTGATTTTGCTCCGGATTGGGTTGAAAAACATACTAACGGGAAAATTGTAAACATTCCTGATGTATTAAAAGTTGAAAAATCTCAAATACGTAATTTACTTCAGGAACAGGGTATAAAAAGCTTGCTGTCAATTCCGCTTTTTAACCATGATGAATGTATCGGTTTTGTAGGATTCGATGCGGTAAAAGAAAAATTCAGTTTTTCCAGCGGAGAAATTGAAATTCTGCAGATATATGCCAAAATGCTGGTGAACTCGTTCGAGAGACAGAAACGGGAACAAGATTTAATATGGGCCAAGGAAAAGGCGGAAGAAAGCGATCTGCTGAAATCGGCATTTCTGGCAAACATGAGTCATGAAATTCGTACCCCAATGAACGGAATTTTGGGATTTACCAATCTCTTAAAAGAACCAAAACTTTCCGGAGAAGAAAAAGAGCAGTACGTTGATATTATTCTGCAAAGTGGTGAGCGGATGTTAGGAACAATTGATGATATCATTTCGATATCAAAATTGGAATCGGGCACCATGGAGGTTAAATGGGAATCTTATGAAATCAATAAACATCTGGATTATTTTTATAAGTTTTTTAAACCAGAGGCAACAGCTAAAGGGCTTGATTTAAAAATTAATAAAACTAAATCAGACGAGAACTCAACAATCAAAGCCGATAAGGAGAAAATCAATGCGGTGCTGTCTAATCTTATCAAAAATGCAATCAAATATACACCTACAGGATCGGTTGAATTCAATTATCAGCTCAGAGATAATGAAGTGGAGTTTATAATTCGTGATACCGGAATCGGCATAGATAAAAAACGACAAAAGGCAGTTTTTGAGCGATTCGTACAGGAAGATTTCAGTTCAACCAAACCCTACGAAGGTGCAGGTCTTGGTCTGGCAATATCGAAAGGATATGTAGAAATGATGGGGGGCACAATCGGGGTGGAATCTGAAAAGGGGAAAGGTTCAAAATTTTATTTCACACTACCGGTTCATGTTAATAAATCAAACCCTGAAAAGCAACAGGAATCTGATGAAGAACAGCAGGACGAAAATGAAAGTATACTAAATACTTTGTCGGTTTTAGTGGCCGAAGATGATGAAACAGTAAGGTCCTATATCAAGGCTTTACTTGCTAAAAAATGTAAAGAATTGGTTTTTGCAGTTAACGGAAAAGAAGCAGTGGACCTTTTTATAGAACATAACGGATTTGATGTGGTACTGATGGACATTAAAATGCCGGTAATGGATGGTTTTTCAGCAACAATAAAAATAAAACAGTTTGATGAAAATGCATTTATTATAGCCCAAACCGCTTATGTGCTGGAAGTCGATAAGCAAAAAGCACTGGCAGCCGGTTGTGACGGTTATCTTACCAAGCCGCTGAAGAAAGAGCTTTTAATTGAGAAAATAACCGAACACTTTAAACGATAGTTGTTTAAAGTCCGGAATTTGCAAAAATGCATTATTTCCCCCCAATACATTATTTTTATTATCTCCACAAAAATCCCAACAAATAGGGATTTCATAATACAAACAGGCAATGTATTTTTACCCCCTGTTAATAATTAGTCTAAATTAAAATTACAGGAAATGAAAAATGCATTCTTACTTTTAACTTTACTGATAATCACCACCTCATTAAAGGCTCAAACCGAAGAAGAACGAAACAATGTGTATCAGAACGCCGCTGAAAAGTTACTGGCAACTGACGGAAACCTAACCATTGGCGGTTATGGTGAAGTACACTACAATCAACCTTTAAACGGGGATTTATATAACAACGGCAAGCTTGATGTGCATCGTGTGATTATGCTTTTGGGTTATTCATTTAGCAGCCGTACCCAGTTTATAACTGAAATTGAATTTGAACATGTAAAAGAGGTTTATATCGAGCAAGCCTTTTTGCAGCACCGCCTGAATAACTTCATTAATTTCAGGGGTGGGTTGCTGCTAATTCCGATGGGTATCACCAATGAATACCATGAGCCGACTACTTTCAACGGCGTGGAACGTCCGTTGGTAGATAAAGTAATTGCACCCACCACCTGGCGTGAAATCGGTTTTGGATTTAGCGGGAACATATTTCCGGCGGCTATTAAATATCAGGCCTACCTGGTAAATGGTTTTAATGGTTACGATGGAACTGCCAAACTAAATGGAGCAAAAGGATTCAGAAGCGGAAGGCAAAAAGGAGCTGAATCGTATATTTCTTCACCAAATTTTGCAGGAAAAATAGAATATTACGGAATACTGGGATTGAATGTAGGAGTGTCGGGCTACTTTGGAAATACGCAAAGCAAGTTGTACAACGGCATCGATAAAACCAACGGCACTGCTGTTGCAATGGCTGATTCTTCGGTGGTGGGTATGTCGATGGTTGGTTTGGATGCCCGCTATACCACCGGAGGCTTGCACCTGCGCGGGCAGTATTACCTGTCCAATATTTCCAATACAGCCGAATACAATCATTTTACCGCAAAAAATGGAAGCGTAAATGATTTGGGAAGCTCTATGACAGGCTATTATATTGAAGCGGGTTACAATGTGCTAAGACCTGTAAGCAATGTGAGTCAGGAATTGATTCCTTTTGTTCGACTGGAAGGTTTTAACACGCACCAGACGGTAGACGATTATTTGGAGAAAAATCCCAACTACAACCAGTCGGTAATTACAACCGGACTTACCTGGAAATTGGCGCGTGGTGCTGTAATGAAAGTGGATATGCAATTTCAAAAAGCAGAAAATGCATCTGAATACGCAAAAACGTTTAATGCCGGATTTGGTGTATTCTTTTAAAAAGAAATAAGATGAAAATACTTTTCTTGATCATATTGTTCAGTATAAGTTTTTTAGGAGCTAAAACCGGGGAAGTAGATTTTGAGCACGGTTCACTGTTAAAAGCTTTGAAAAAAACAAATGGCAACAGCGAACTTCAGGAATTATCAGTTCCCGAATCAGTTGATTCAAATTTAAATGGTCAGGGAAAGTATTTTCAGGTTTCCGGCAACAGTAAGGAAAACGAAATTGCCTATGTTTATGTAGGCCGGGTGCATAGTTGCCGGGCGGGAGGTTGTTCTGCTCCCGGTACGGAGGTAAACACCGGTTTTGAATATTTTGATTATTTCATTTTATACAGTACCGAGGGTAAAGTTGAACAGGTAAAAGTATTCAATTATCAGGCTACACATGGGCAGGAAATTACTATTAAGGGCTGGTTGCGGCAATTTCAGGATCATCGTGCAACCGACAGTCTGAATGTCGGTAAGCAAATCGATGGCATCGCCGGTGCCACCATTTCAGTTTACGCTATAACTGACGATATCCGACAAAAAACCAAATTGCTGAAGCAAATTATTGATGTTCAGTATTCGGTCAGATAACTCAGGATTACATTTCGGTTTTAACCAATTCCGCAGAATCTTTTCATTATTTGTAGCGTTTCAACTATTTTTATTGGATGAAGTGGTTACTTTTTCTGGGTCTTGGATTGCTAACACTTGGTGTTGTTTTCAACAGAGTATTAAACGATGCCAACTGGCCACTTGTGTTAATTCTTGCAGGAGTAGGTTTAAAAGCTACTTATATTTTTCTGAAAATTAGTAAAAGCAACTATCGCCCGGGCACAGAAATGTGGTATTTGACTTCTGGATTAATTATTTTTTTTACCGGACTGTATTTATCGCCACACGCAGATGCCGGAATTATTTCCTTCCCCAATTTTTTGAAAATAACCGGAATAACACTTAAGGTGGTTTTTGTTGTTTTATTTATTCGCAAAACCAGAAGGACTTAACAGGGTTTACAATTTATATTTTCCAAAATAACAACGCATTATACCGGTTATACAACTCCTAATCCTCCATTTTGCTCGAACATTTAAATGATGAAGTTTAGTACTTGAAATTTAGCACATAAATTCTCGTAATGCATTTGAGTGAGTATCTGAAAAAGTACGTGTTGAATTCATTTGTCTATGCTATTCCAAATACTGAAGCAAGTGCTGTCGCCAGGCCTAAAAAACTGAAAAAACCAGTAACATCGGTAACTGTTGTTAAAATAATTGATGAAGAAGTTGCCGGATCCTGTCCAATTGCTTTTAATGCCATTGGAATTGCAGCCCCGGAAAAACCGGCAATCATCATTGAAAGCACCATTGATATGGCAATAACTATTGCAATGCCCAGCGAAGAAGCCCAAAAGAATACAATTGTTCCGGTAGTAATAGCCACAGCAACTCCATTTATAAAACCAACAAAAAGTTCTTTCCTTGCAACTTTAAACCATTGCGAAATCCTGATTTCTCTTAATGCAAGTCCACGCATAGTAACCGCAAGTGCCTGCGAGCCGGTATTTCCTGATTGCCCTGCTACCACGGGTAAAAATATGGCTAAAATGGTTATCTGTGCAATAGTATCTTCAAATAAACCAACTACCATGGAAGCTAAAAATGCAGTGGCAAGATTTACCTGTAACCAGGGGAGCCTCTTTTTTACAGCAAGTGAAACCTTTGATAAAGCTTGTTCTTCGCGTCCTGCACCAAACATAGTCTGCATATCTTCTGACAACTCTTGTTTTGCGGTACTTATTACAACATCATTTCTTATAACTCCTAAAAGTTTATTACTGATATCCGTTACCGGTACTTGTATTAAATTCTCTTTTTCCAAAATTTCCAAAACATCTTCTTTTGAAGACATGGCGTTCACATGAGGAGCAGGAATTTTAAGCAGGTCAAGTTTATCGTTTGGTTTCGAAACAGCAATTAACTGTATGGGTATTTTCCCAATCAATGCACCTGATTCATCAATAATATACACCGCCATAATATGTTTATCCCCATGTTTCCTGATTTTTTTTAAAACATCACGGACTACATTTTCCACTTTGAAAGTGATAACGCTTGTTTCCATAAGGTATCCAGCAGAGTCCGGGCTATAAGTCATAAACTCCTGCAATTCCGACGATAGAATTCCCGGCAACAAACGTAGCTTGTTTCTTATATCTTCTTTTCCTAAACGAGAAAGTATTCGGGCACCAAAATGAGTATCAATTTTTGAATATAACCGGATGAATAATTTATCATCCATTTCATTAATAACCTTAGCAGCTATTTCAGGATTTAACCTTGAAAAAACTTCCCTGAGCTGATTGTCTGGCATTTTTTCCAGATAATGTAAAATCTTTTTAACCGGAAAAGTATCAAGAATTAAAGCCGATTCCATTGGGAATTTATGAAAATAGCTTAAAATCAACTTCTGTTTTGCTGATGAAGAAATTTCATTCATTTTGTCAACGTTTTAATTAAGAATATATCTCAGGTTACCTAAAGCTCTGCCCCTTCCCCTGCAGGCACTTCCCCTCAACGAGTGGAAGCTAAACCGAATATGCGTAGTCGCAAACTCCAAAAATACCTGAATAATTAGCCGGGGGCATCCTCCCCCTGAAAGGGGAAATGTCGACAGACAGAAGGGTAGTTTAGTACATAATCGGTACTTATGAGGAAAATTCATGTTTGTTCCATTTTATTTCCCAATACTTTGTAAAAAACCACTTAGTCCAATACGATACAATTCTCCAAGTGAACTGGCAGTTTCGGTAGTCAGATTTAAATGTTCTGCATCACTTGCAATTTTATGCTTATGTACCGATTCAAAATTAAGAATTCCTATAAGTTTATCATAAGAGTCTGTCACCGGGATTATTTGATATTCATACCATTTGGGATTAATTACAACAGATTTAATTAACATGTTTGCACTAAATTTTGGAATCTCTGTTTTCATTATAGATTCAATTAAGTTGCTTTTCTCTGCTAAAAGCAAATCATGAATTTTCACAAGCCCTTCAAGGTTTCCCTCAATGTTTACAACCGGAATTTCAGCGGATGATTTTTTCTTGCCCTGCTTCATCATATTGATGGCTTCTTTTACAGTTTGCTCTTTTTTTAAACTAAAAATTACAGGATCCATTAAAGATCCAATTGTAAATGCCTTATATTGAAGTTTTTGCTGCAACACAGAAGAACGTTGCGTTGAGATATTACTTAGTATCTCATTCCGAAAATTTTCATCACACTGTCTTAAAATTAACTCCGATGCCTGCACATCCATTTTCTCAATTATAGCAATTACATGCGGAGGCTTAATCAATTTCAGGCAACTTGCTACTTTATATCTGTTCATCATTTTTACAACACCAATCAACAGGTCGGCAGGAAATTCATTTAAAACAGATGCAATTTCTTCCTCTGTAAATCCTTCAATAGTTTGCGCTGCTTGCAATGGATGACTATTTGCAAACTTTTCCAATAAAATAAAATCTGTATCCATCAATTATTTCTTTTTAAGCAATAACAATTTAGTTTCATTAAACTCTTTTGCCGGAATGATATATTGTCCAATTTCTGTTTCCAGCACCACAACGGTTCCTTCTATTTTAATTATCGTTCCTTCTATTTCACCAATTTTAATGTGATCGCCTATATTATACAACTTACGAATATAATAAGTAGCTATAATGTTACTTACAGAAGTTTTTATACCCAACGCAAAAGCAATTGCGGCTCCAAATAACAACGAAGCCAAAATAATATTTAACATGTTAATAATGAGTGTAACCTCAATGCCAACCTGATCTATTGCTATAATAAAAGCAGTTAAAAGGATTAAATATTGTGCAATTTTTCCAAGTATATCCGCATTTGAAAAACCAACCCGTTTACTTATTTCTGAAATTGTTCTGGCTATAAATTTTCCTAAAATAGTACCAACAAGAATGGTTAGGATTGCAGCCAATACATTTGGAGAATAACGTAGTATTGTTTCAAATCCCTTTGCAACAAATGTTAGCTTTAGTATGTCGGAAATTAGAATAAAAGTAAATATCATTACTATCCAAAAAAATGCTATCCCTAAAAAAGATCCGGATTGATTTAGATTTATTTTTTCAAATCGCTGATTTATTAGTCGACTAATATATTTCACTAACCTTAAAATCATTAATTTTATCAGTCGCGCAATTATATACCCTATAACCAATACCAGCAACGACAAAATAAACTGAGGGATAAAATTCAACAATTGATCTTTAAAGACAATTGCCATATCAGTAAGTTTCTCTATCATAATTACTATTGTTATAAATAAATTCCCCTTTTTTAATTAACCCCATTTAATCTTAACGAATTAAAAGTCCGCTATTAAAGTTACGGATTATTTATTTACTGGTTTATACCCGAATTAATTGGATAGGTTCTTTTTATCGGATAGCGAACCATAAAACAGGATAAATGCGGGAAAAATTCCTGATGGAAACTATTCAAGTTTTAGATTCAAAACCTCCCTTATCCAACATATGTCGGGAATGAGTTTTCCTCTTAGCTTCGTTTTTGAATTTGGAGAGATGACTGAAGTTTACTTTGTTTTTTCCAACAAGAAATAAAACATCCACAGAAGTGGTGGTTGCGCCTGATATACCAATTCAATTGTACTTTAAAGTGCAGTTAATTAGGAAAATATAATTTGTTTTTTTATCTTTCTGAAAGATATTGAAGTGCAATTCTTTCAGCTAACAATTACTAACTTATCATTCACGGTTTATATTTTTAAAAAGTTTTAAAAACCTGGGAGTATTATCACACTTTAATTGATTGTTATTTTGACATATTTTTAATGAGCACATCTAACTTTTGAAATAGAACATTTGTTCTCTTAAAAAAGGTAAATTAAGCCTTTTATTTCTCCATTGTATATTCTGGAGTTAAGAGATGGAAGATATGTGATAGTAAAACCTCTGAAGTAATGGGAAAATCAAACCGGGATAACGAAGAGAAATATAAAATTCGTCATGAAAACACGACTCTGTGTTTTCAATCATTAGGCAAAGATGGAAGTATTAAAGATGTAAACCCTGTCTGGCTTCGCACCCTGGGTTATAATTCAAATGAAGTTATTGGAAATAATTTTAAAGATTTCCTTCACCCTGATTGGCAAGCACAGTTTGAAGAAAATTTTAAAAACAATGGATATCTAAAGGAGGTTGAATTAAAGATTCGACATAAAAATGGAAAATACATTAATGTTGAATTCGAAGGTTCTATTGGTTATAAACCCGATGGCAGTTTTGAACAAACCTATTGTATATTTCAGGATATAACTGAGCTTAAAAAAGCACAATACAATTCAACTTTTTTATCAAATGCTGTTTTTGAATTGAATCAATTTAAAACCCCTAAAGAGGTTTTTGTTTACACTGTAGACAAATTGTACGAATTGTTTAACAAAAGTATAATTATCACCGGCGTTGAATACGATAATCCAAATAATAAATGGAAAATGCACGAGGTAAAAGGGATTAATTCTTTTATCGATAATGGGCTGAAAAAAATAGGAATCGACATTAGAAATATGGAAGGCCCAATTGATACCCGCTATCTTGAAGACGTTGAAGAAGGGAAACTTGTTGAATTGGAATTTGATTTACAAACCTTAACAAAAGGGAAATTTTCAGGTAATTTAAATAACGCTGTTAAAAAAATAGTACCTGTAAAAAAGCTGTTGGTTATTCCCATTAAAAATAAGAAATTTATTTATGGTACGATTACACTGGTCATTACCAAACGCAGTATCGAAATAGAAAGGCAGTTAAATGAAACATTTATTACACAAGTAGCAGTTTTTGTTGAAAAATTAATCATTGAAAGTGAATTAAGAGAGAACGAAAATAAATTAAAAGCTGCTGAGAAAATTGCACATGTTGGGAATTACGAAATCGATTTAAAAACAGGAGCAGCTATATGGTCGGAAGAAACTTTTCGGATATTTGGTTTAGAATATATAAAAGGGAAAGAATTAACACAATATGAATATGACAAATTGGTTCATCCTGATGATAAATTTAAACTCTACAAACTCTTTGATGAATGTATATTCGAGGTAAAGACTTTTGACCTGGTTTATCGTATAATAAGAGACGACAATGAAATTCGATTTGTGCACAGCATTGGAGAACTTGAATTAAATGAAAGGGGCGTACCCGTAAAAATGTTTGGCACTTTACAAGATATCACCGAACAAATTCAATCCGAACAAAAATTACGCGAAAGTGAAGAACGATTTGATTTGGCAATGAAAGCTGCCAATGATGGAATATTTGATTGGAATTTGGTTACGAATGAAATATATTATTCGCCAAAATGGAAAAGTATTTTGGGTTACGAAGATTATGAATTACCTAACGATTTTTCAATATGGGAAAATCTAATTCAACCGGATGATCTGAAAAAATCGTGGGATATGCAACAGGAATTGATATCCAAACAGCGGGACCGTTTTGTGATGGAATTCAAAATGAAACACAAAGACGGACATTGGGTGGATATTTTATCGCGTGCAGAAGCGGTATTCGATGAAAACGGTAAGGCGATTCGAATGGTTGGCACACATCAGGATATTTCTGAACGCAAAAGATTTGAAGCAGAACTTTTGGAAGCCAGGCAAAAAGCAGAAGAAAGCGATCGGCTAAAATCTGCATTTCTGGCCAATATGAGTCACGAAATACGTACTCCAATGAATGGAATACTTGGTTTTACAAGACTTTTGCAAATACCCGGTCTTACAGGTGATCAGCAACAATCGTACGTAGAGATTATTCAAAAAAGCGGCGATCGAATGTTAAATACGGTTAACGATATTATCGAAATATCAAGAATTGATACAGAACAAGTTAGAGTTTCCTTAGGAAAGGTAAATGTGTTAAAACAATTGGATTTTATTTACCACTTTTTTACGCCTGAAGTGGAAAAGAAAGGGATGCAACTTGTTCTAAATACTTCTTTGTCAGAGGATGAGTCACTTATTTTAACAGATGAAATAAAACTGGATTCTATTTTTACCAATCTTGTTAAAAATGCCATAAAATACTCAAACAAAGGAACCATTAAAATAAGCTGCGACAAGAAGGATGATAAGCTGGAGTTTAGTGTAAAAGATACGGGAATAGGCATCCCACAAAATAGGCTGGAAGCTGTTTTTAACCGGTTTGTTCAGGCAGACATTGAGGACAAGCAAGTGCGTGAAGGATCCGGTTTGGGCCTGGCTATTGTTAAATCGTATGTTGAAATGTTGGGTGGAAAAATCTGGATAGAATCGGAGGTTAATGAAGGGAGTACTTTTTATTTTACTATTGACTACAATCCGGTGGTATCGCTAAAAACGCTGAAAAATAAGAGGCCACTGAAATTGCCGAAAAAAATCTGAAAGAACTGTTTATTCTGGTTGCCGAAGACAACGATGTGAATTATATGCTACTTTTAAATCGCCGGATTTAAATAAATTACAAGAAGTGGTTTTTGATTTAAGAACCAGAATCAATATTGCAGTC
>Ga0207419_1002437_pt1 | contig 12281 bp, 6 predicted proteins | sample ElkSloMetagenome_4_FD_184723 | JGI IMG/M metagenome (GOLD analysis project Ga0207419, IMG submission 184723) | Hot spring microbial communities from Elkhorn Slough, Monterey Bay, USA - MD2A (version 2) | ecosystem: Environmental > Aquatic > Marine > Intertidal zone > Estuary: Microbial mat ... | reverse complement strand
CCCGCCAGTGCTCAACCTGGCCATTGGCCAGTTCGAGCTGCACGCTTTGACCCGACGATATCTCTCGGAGAAAACTGAAATGGGTGTCGCGATGGGCAGCGATCAGGCGGTGGCCATTCAGGCCGACTTCCATGCCGGGCCCCCAGGCAAGTATTGGCGTGTCGGCTCCGTCAAGCACCAGGTAATCGACATCAAGGCCGGGAACGCTTAGCCTTGCGATTGGATGGCTGACCGCACCCGGCCAGGGTAAAACAGGCGAGTCTTCCCATCTCGATCTGGACCATGCGCGTTCCATCAAGACTTGTCCTAGCCAGGCTTTGGCCTGAATTGTTGTCGCACCAGCGATTTGCCACAGGCCCACAGCGAGTAGAGAAACAATCAATAGAGGACGGATCATGCTGGCGTATCTTGATCTGTACCCAGTGCTGCATCTCGGCTAACGAATGGGTGGAGCAAGAGCAAAACAACCATCGCCAGCGCCAATAAGCCACGCAGCAGGCGCTGGACCATTCCAGCATCGGTGGCCGGCATGGCGCGAGCCATGATGGATTGGCCCCCTTGTCCGTTGTCCGGAAGATAGCCCGGTACGTCGTGACGACGAAGCGCGGCAGCGTGCGAGCGCTGAGGGGTTTTATCGACCGCAACCAGGCTGGTGTAGGGGCTCAGTAACTGGTATTCGGTGGCCAGATCAATCACGCGCAGACGAGATTCTTCGGGCGAGATATCCTGGCCGGAGCGATCCAATTCGTGCTGGATCGCCTGGCGACCCCAGTAGGCAGCAACACCCGGTGCGGTCTGGAACGTTTCCAGCGGGATCACTTGCTGCCAGCGTTGACCATCGCTTAGACCAGTGACCAACAGATCACCGCGCAATTTATCACCGCGTGCTGCTACCAACAGCGGCTGGCCGATGTAGAGATCGGGCATTTGCGTCGGCAGAAATTCAACCTCGCTGGGCCAGTGCAGTTCGATGTCATGGAGCACCGGGCTGGTCAGCTGAGTGACCAACTCGTTCATTCGGTTTTGAACCTGCCAGAGGTCGGCAATCAGCACGGCACTGCCGCGACCGAAACGGGCCAAGTCATCCAGAAACTGTGAGTTGACGCCATGCCCGATGCCAACGGTGAACAAGCGTGAGTCGCCAATGGTCGATCGAACGTGCTTGATAATTTCAACCGTGTTGCCGACCTGCCCGTCCGTGACAAAAACAATCTGCGGTAAGAAGCCAGCGCTTACCTGTTGCTGCATTGCCAGATCAAGCGGTTTCAGCATTTCGGTGCCGCCGTCTGCTTTGAGGCGATGAACAAAGTCTCGGGCTGCACGCAAATTGGCGGACGATGCCTCCACCGGTGATCGAAACAGCGAGCTCGCGGCATTGTTGAACTCAATCAGGTTGAAGTGATCTTGAGCGGACAGGCTGTCCAGCGCGAACAACAAGGCTTCCCGGGCCTGCTGAATGGATTCACCCTGCATGGAACCCGAGGTGTCAATGATCAACGTCACCTCGCGCCGAGTCTGTTGCGCGACGAACTGTTCAGGCGGGAGCAACATCAGCAGCGCGTGGTCCTGGTCCGCAAGGCGCTGCAAAAACACCGCCGAATCGACGTGCGCGCCAACGGCCGGCCGCCAAACCAACTCGAAATCCTTGTGCGGATCGGCGTTGGGGCCCTCAAGCGTAATTTGCCACAAACCCCGATCAAACTGCTTGTCGATCAAATGATGACTCGCTTCGAGATAGGCCAACGGCATGCCGCTGTTGAGCTCAACCCGCAGCGCGACTGGATTGGTCGATTCCAATGGTCCGACCAGAGTCGGCGTGATTTTTGAGGCATCGGGCGCTCGGGTTGTGTTCTCCGACCAACCGCCACCGTCTTGCGGCGAACCTGCCTCGGTGGATAGCGCAGCTCCTGGCACATAAGGCGGCGCGATGCTCATTGGAAAGCGTAAGCGAAATTCACCGTGTACGTAGTCGATTTTCTGTCGAAATCCGATCTGTATTTCCAGCACCTCGCCCGGCGCAATATTGGCGATGCTGGTCGAAAACAGATTGGCGCGCTCCTGCTCTACCAGGCTGGCAATTCGACCTTCGGCCCGCGCAGTCTCATAAGTGATTCGGGCCTGCTCACGCTCCTGAATCTCCCCCGCAATCACGCGATTGCCAACCGCCACACGCAAGCTCTCTACGGCAACGCCATCCGGTAGCGGAAAAACGTAGCGGCCCTCGGCCCACTCTTGGCTATCGTTTAGAAACTGCTGTTTAATTACGGAGTAGGCCAGCATGCCGGTAACTTCAATTTCAATGTCGGTCACCAGTGCCACGGTCGACGAAGACTGAGCGTCGTAATCCAGCCACAGCATGGCCTGGTCAGTTTCTAATCCTTGAGCGAGACTCACTGAGCTGCCGAACAGCAACAGCACAGAACCGAGCAATCGATGAGCGAACATATAGTGTCTCCATGGAGTTTGAATGTAGTGGAGACAGTTCAACCCACTGGTCTGGCCTCAGTGGGGCCTGGATGTGGCGATTGGCTGACCAAATGTGGCGAAATTGTGGCGGGGTTGGTTGAGGGAGGAACGGGTAGACGGGAGACGGAAAGGCAAAGGCCTTAACGCGAAGACGCAAAGACGCTAAGGAAAGATTAGAGCAACCGAAAATCAAAAGCATCTACCACAAAGGCAGGCCTGGCCTTCGTAGTGAGCCATTTTTAGGTTTTGAATTTTTCTTCGCGTCTTTGCGTCTTCGCGTTAAGGCTTTCGACTTTGACTTGTAGCCGAGCCCAAGAATCCTGACAATGTCTCGATGACTTCAAGAACAATCGCAATTGTTGAGGACGAAGCGCTGATCCGCGATAACTATCGCGAGGCACTGACGCGTTATGGTTTCAAAACGCTTGGTTTTTCTGACCGTTCAAGTGCGCAGGCACATTTCGGGCATGAGCTACCGGATCTGGTGGTCATTGATATTGGCCTGGGTGATGAGCCGGAAGGCGGTTTTGAGTTATGTCGCTGGCTGCGGCAGCAGTCGGATGCACTTCCGATCATCTTCCTTACCGCGCGCGATAGCGACTTGGATGCGGTCTCTGGGTTGCGTCTGGGTGCGGATGATTATCTGACCAAAGACATTTCGACGAGTCAACTACTGGCCAGAATCATCGCTCTATTTCGTCGCGTAGACGCGTTGAGCGCTGCTTGTAATCAAGCGGCTGGTCAATTTGCAGGCCATTCAAGCACCAGGGAGCGGATCTTTAGCGTTGATCAGTTAGAGCTCGATCCAGATGCACTGAGCGCACGCTGGCATTCACAACTAGTCCCCTTGACGGTAACCGAATTCTGGATGGTTCATGCTTTGGCTCGGCATCCTGGTCACGTCAAAACGCGTTCCCAGCTAATGGATGCCGCCAGTCTACTGGTGGATGAAACCACGATCACCTCACACATCAAACGAATACGTCGAAAATTTCAAAATCTTGATACGAATTTCGATGCGCTAGTGACGGTGCATGGAGCCGGTTATCGCTGGCAGCGTAGCGACTAGTATTCGGGCAAATGAAGCTCAGAACCCAGCTGCTGTTGATTGCCCTGTTGATGCTGGTGCTCCCGCTTACCGCTTGGCAATTTGCGCGTCAGGTTGAACGTACGCTGCGCGCCGGGCATGCCGAAGCGCTTGAGACCAGCGCTCGAACTGTGGCCCGCCAGATTGCAGAAAGTAGCGATCAATTGCCGCAGCTGAGAGGACCGGCAATCTACATTCATCAGCCCGGTAGCCCGCCTATTCTTGATGGGTATTCGGATGACTGGACTGGGTTTGTCAATGATCAAGCCATACAGCCCGGGCCCAGCGCTGCGGTGCAGCTGATGAGCGCCGAATATGGCAACGCAATCTTCTTCTTATTTGAAGTGCGCAGCGATCAGCAGATTTATAGCCTGCCCGGACAAAACAACGGCGATCAACTGCAACTCGAATTTCGGCGAGAAGATGGTTTACTCGGAGCGGTTGACCTGATTCCTCTTGCACCAGGCTTTGTTGAAACACGCGGACAAAATTCAGAAGGCTGGCCACGTGTGCAGGGCTACTGGCAGCCCGGTGCGCGCGGCTGGACGGTGGAGCTGCAGCTACCGAACACGACCGACCTGATTGCTATAGGCTGGCGCTTGATCGACGCACAATCCAGCAACAGCAATCCGCCTGCAAGAGAATTCAGCTCCGGTGATAATCTCGCACTGGTTCGCCCGAATCAGGCGTTGGCAAACCAGCTTGCGGCAACCCTGCCTGACCAAACGCGGGCCTGGATTACCCTGCCCTCCTCCTGGGTGGTTGCTCACGCCGAACGCGGTGGCGAGTCCCAAGTTTCAAAATCTGAACCGAGCTGGATCGATACCCTGCTTTTCGAAGGCCTGGCCAGTGATTCCATCACCGCCAGTCCGATGCGCGATGCACGCACCGTTCGTATCGATAGTTTGGACCCAACGGTTCGAAGCACCTGGACGACTCGCCCAAACCAGCCCGGCGTTGTGTTGAGTGCGAGCGCGCCTATAACCTCTGAAAACGCTCACAGCGGCTACGTTCTGCTGGAGCGCGAAGCCGATCAACTGCTACTCGACAGCAATCGCGCCGTGCTGCGATTATTAGGCATCAGCCTCGGCTTGTTTGTGCTGGTCGCCGTGCTGCTACTCGGCTATGCCACCTGGCTATCAGAGCGCGTGCGGCGATTGCGCGACCAACTGGAAGCCTCGGTTGGCGAGGACGGGCAGGTAAAACAAACTCTGAAACCGGCTCGACGGGGTGATGAGTTAGGCGATCTTGGGCGCAGTGTATCCAGACTGCTCGCACGGCTGCGCGAGCATCAGATCTACCTGCGAACCTTGGCCGATAAGCTGGCCCACGAGCTACGCACGCCGCTGGCGATGATTCGCTCATCGCTTGATAATCTAGAGGAAGTCCATGACCCCATTGACATTGAGCGCTATCGTCAACGCGCAAGCGAAGGCAGCGACCGACTCAACCGCATCTTCCAGGCCATGAGCCAGGCCGCACGTATCGAGGAAAGCCTGGCGCACGAAGACATGCTGGCGCTGGATATGAATCAGTTTCTGAGCAGCTATCTGGCGGCCTGCCGAGACACCTACCCTGAACGCCGCTTCCGCCTGATCGCGCCCAACAGCGGCTACGTCATCCGCGCAGCCCCTGACTTGCTGGCTCAGCTGATGGATAAGCTCATGGACAACGCCGTCGACTTCAGCCCAAGCGACAGCACCATCCGCCTGCGACTGCGCAGAAGCGCACACCATGTCGAAATCGAGATCGAAAACGACGGCCCAGCCCTACCCGAAAACAGCGCAACCCTGTTCGACGCCATGGTGTCCGTACGCGACAAAAAAGGCGGAAACGTTCACCTGGGGTTGGGGCTGAACATCGTGCGCCTGATCGCCGAACACCATCAGGGATCAGTCCAGGCCAGCAATATCAACAATGGCGTTCGATTCAGGGTTCGATTGCCAGTACTTTGAGAGTCAAAAATCAGAACCTTTCGGTCGCAAAGCAGCGAAGAAAAAACTGAAAAGTTAATAAAGCAAAACCTTTTTTACGCAATAACGGAAAACCCGAGCGTGATTCAAAGAATTTGCCTTGTCCCAAACCCAGCTACTTCGACTTGGGCCTAGGACGCCTGGAAGTGTGGCCGGCTTTGCGAGCGGCGCGGGATTGGACCGGGCGTTTTCGAGGTGGCCGGGCGCCTTCTTTGCTGCTGCTGTCTTCTGACTGACCGCGTTTTTTGTAGCTTTCATTTCGACTATCTGGACGGCTTTTAGAGCGAGGCGCTGAATCGTCTCTGCTATCACTTCCTGCTCGCCAGGTTTCGCGAACTGGCCCGCTGTTGCTGGATTGATCTCTACGTGGCGGACCGCCTCTGTTGCTTGGCCCACCGTGTTTCTTTGAACCACGCTGGGGTGGCTTGCGCGGCTGATCGCGAGGCGGGCCGCTGCGGTCGTAGCCACCGCCTGGACCGGTATCGGGTCGAATAGCCAGGGCCTGACCGGCAACCCGGACTCGCTCAAGCAGCTTCAGCGTGTCGTGCGGTAAGTCCGACGGCAAATCAACCAGCGAAAAATTATCGCGAATTCTGATCCGGCCAATACGCGCAACGTCGATGCCGGATTCATTGGCAATGGCGCCGACGATATTTCCGGTACGCACGCCGTGCGTGTTACCGACCTCAATGCGATAGGGGCGCAGCCCTTCGTCCGATTTTGACGAGGCGCTTGATCCCGGGCCGCGTTCGCGCATACGGCGTTCTTTACGCGGACCACGATCGTGATTAGACCGCTCGGTGCGCTCATGCCGGGCCGGACGCGGTGGGGGCTCGCTCAGAAACAGTTCATCGCCACCACGCGATAGCCGTGCGAGTGCCGCTGCGACATCCACCATCTCAGCGTCGCTGTCTTTCAGGCAGGCCTCAGCCACCTCGCGGTATTTAGAAAGATCTTCATTCTCGATGGCGTGCTGCACGGCAGCTTTGAACCGACGAACCCGTTCCTCGTTGACATCAGAGACCGACGGCACGCCCATGACTTCAATCGGCTGGCGGGTCGCTCGCTCAATGGCGCGCAACATGCCGCGTTCGCGCGGGGCGACGAACAAAATCGCTTCTCCGGAACGACCGGCCCGACCGGTACGGCCAATTCGATGCACATAGGCTTCGGTGTCATAAGGAATATCGTAATTGACGACATGGCTTATACGCTCTACATCAAGCCCTCGCGCGGCCACGTCGGTTGCGACCAAAATATCGACATCACCATTTTTCAGGCGCTCGACATACTGCTCGCGCTGCTGCTGCGGCACATCGCCGTTAAGCGCTGCTGCCGAGAAACCGCGCGCATTTAATCGCTGAGCGAGCTCTTCGGTCGCCACGCGGGTGCGCGCAAACACGATCATTGCGTCAAAGGTCTCAACCTCAAGAATGCGAGTCAGCGCATCAAGCTTGTGCATGCCGCTAACCAGCCAGTAGCGCTGATGAATGGTTGCCGCTGTGGTCGTCTTAGCCTTGATCGTGACCTGTTCAGGATCTTTAAGATAGCGTTCAGCAATACGCCGTATGGCCTGCGGCATGGTTGCCGAAAACAGAGCGATTTGACACTCATCGGGCATTTTTGCCAGCACCGCTTCTACGTCATCGATAAACCCCATGCGGAGCATTTCGTCAGCTTCATCAAGCACTAGTGTCGAGAGCTGGCTCAGATTCAGCGTGCCTTTGTTGAGGTGATCAATGACGCGTCCGGGTGTCCCGACCACAACATCGGCACCGCGCCGCAGACCAGCTAGCTGCGGGCCATAGGCTTGACCGCCATAAATCGGCAATACGTGAAATTTGGTCAGTCCGCTGGCGTAGCGCTGAAACGCTTCGGCGACCTGAATCGCCAGCTCACGCGTTGGGGTCAGCACTAACGCACACGGCCGAGGTTTTGACGGCTCCAAATTCGACAGCACGGGGAGCGCAAAGGCCGCAGTTTTTCCAGTGCCGGTCTGGGCTTGACCGAGCACGTCCCGGCCGTCGAGCAAGGCCGGGATTGTCGCGGCCTGAATAGGCGACGGCGCTTCATAGCCGAGGCTTTTGATTACCTTCAGAATCGGCTCGGGCAAGCCGAGGTCGGTGAAAGCTGAGGCATCCCCAGAGTCCATAATGCTTTCGGCGTCCGAAGGCTTCTCCTGACTCTTTTTTTCAGGCGTTTTTGGAGCCTTTTTATCGAGTTTTTCTGGAGCTTTTTTTCTCGGCTTTTTCGAGTTAGCGGAGTCGTCCGTCGATTGATCAGACATTAAAATTCGACCTTGCAGTAAGCGATTAACCGACCATGATAAGCGATGCTCATCTGCAGTGCGCTTAAAGGCGAAATCAATCGCGCTGATCGCGTAAATTCTCTACCCAATCGGGCACCGTCGGCTCGCCGCGAAAAATTGATCTATCCATATCATCTGTGATCGCCCAACGATGCAGCCAGGTGATTCCACCAGGGCCGGAGTAGCCATGAATGGGGCGATCGTAGGCAGCGTGTTGCGTCGCTGTATCAAGGTCGACAAATTGATACCCGCGCTGGGATAGCGAGTCGAGTAATTCATCCAACCAGTCCGCATTCAGGGCATTGGCATGAAGCAACAGCGTGTGCGGGATTGACTCGCCGATGATTTTCAGTGATTGATTTTCATAATATTCAACGACTTCGAGCATATATCGAATATAGTCCTCACCCAAACGCCGCATGCGTTTCTGATCATTATCGAGCCAAGCCCAGGCGTAAGCATCGGCGTAGATCCAATCGCTGTTGTCTACCGACACCGGAGCGATCCGATAACCTCGCCTGGCCAGACTTGCTGTCGCTTGCCGCTGAATTTCCGGTGTTCTACCGACGTGCAGGAAAGGGTGACGGAACCATTGAATCTGCGCGCCTCGCGATTGCAATAATTCTGAGGTGACCTGATCGCCGCGCTCAGCATCGGCCAACCAAACCGCAACGTCGGTTTGATTCAGGCTGAGATGGGCGTAGCCGTGATTGCCCAAATCCATACCGGCATCCAGCCATTGCTCTAGCAATGCGACTTCCTCAGGCTCGAGCTGGCCGCCCTCGAAAAGCTGGCGCTCGTTGACAAAGCCAATGGCTGGAATCTTGCGCGAGGTCAGGGTGTGCAGCAAGCGATCGGTAATAAGCTGCTTCTGCGCCATCGTAAAGCGTGATGCGGTGGCAACCGGCAGATCGTCGATGGTTATAGCGATCGAGCGATCCCGAACAGCGTGCTGTTCGGGATCGGCTTGCACAGACGTACTCATACAGGCGATCAGAACAGCTGCCCAGGTCATCATCATTTTTAGCGTCGAGGCCCGCATGAAATTTCTAGACGCTAGCCCGGGGATCGAAGGAATATTCACTTTCCAACTCACGATACAGCTCGCGCTGGCGCTCGGTTTTGGCTTCCGGGACAACAATTTTAAGGATCACGAATTGGTCACCTGATGGCGAGCCAGGCAGTCCGCGACCCTTCAAGCGAAAGCGTTTGCCGCTTGAGCTCCCGGCTGGAATGGTCAGGCGTATTTTACTACTGAGTGTTGGCACGTTGATTTGCGCGCCTAGTGCCGCTTCCCACGGCGCAACAGGCAACTGCAGCGATATATGCCGCCCGTCCACTTCGAACTGCCTATGCTTCTTAAAACCGATTTCGAGCAATAGATCGCCCGCCGGACCACCGTGCTGGCCGGGCTGACCTTGCCCGCGCAGCCTGATTTTCTGGCCCTCGGTGACGCCAGCAGGGATCTTGACCTCCAGCTCCTGACCTTGTGTTTGAACGGCACCGCCTGGACCTTGAGTTGGGCGATTCAAAGTAATCCGGCGGGTGCCACCCTCAAAGGCAGTCTCCAGATCAATTTGAATTTTCGCTGATTGATCCTGGCCGGGCTGGCGAGACGAACGCTGTGGTTGGCGTCGACCGCCAAAGCCGCCCTCGAAACCGCCGCCGAACAGACTTGAGAAAAAGTCGCTGAATCCTGACAAGTCTTCAGTTCGAAACCCGCCGCCTTGATTGCCCTGCCAGCCCGGCGGTGGTCGGAATTCATCACCCTGACGAAAACCGCCGTTGCGCACCTGGTCATAGGCTTGACGCTTCTCTTTGTCTTTCAACGCTTCGTAGGCCTCACCGACCTCCTTGAAGCGGTCTTCTGCGTTGGATTCTTTGCTGACATCCGGATGATACTTGCGCGCAAGCTTACGATAGGCCGATTTGATCTCGCCCTGATCAGCGCTGGGATCAACCCCTAAAATCTTGTAATAATCTTTAAATTTCATAATGTTACAGACCTGACTCGACTGCTAATCATGTTGGGGCTGGTCACCAGGAATCAAGCATTCTCATCAACTCTCGAACGCATCCAACGCAAACGTGGATGGGCCTCGCTCACCTCGTCAGCAAAATCAGAAAGGATTGCCTCCAGTGCGCCATGATCGCCCGCAAACAGCGCAGTCAGTGCTTGAGCTTCCTGCAACCGCCAACCGCCCAGCGACAAGGATTGACGAATGCCTTCACACTCTTGAGCATCCTCAAGTGCGCCAACCTGGCCGAGCCGATGATTAAGCACGGCGCGCTCGCACAGCGCTTGTGACAAAAAACTGCGGGCAACGGGTCCAGCGCCTCGAAGTGTTGTAATCAGTGCATTTAATTGTGACAGCGCCGATGCCAACTGAGCTGAATCATCGGATAAGGTCAAAGCAGTGGTCCGTCCAAGCTCGGCCACCAGCGTGAATGGATGTGAATCACCTACGGTATTGGTGAAAATCCGCTCAGCATCGGCAAAAGCCTGATCAGCAGCAGCGGCGTCAGCTCTGATTAGCGCCAGTTCTCCAAGTCCAATCAGGGTGCTGGCATAGTCAGGGGAAGTATCTCCAACAAAACGCGCCATCATGGCGCGCGCCTGATTCAGCAGTTCTTCAGCACGATCGAGCTCACCCCGCACCATTAATAGCCGGGCGAATTGGCTCATCGCTGCTGCCAGCGCACCCGATTCGCCCAGTCGCGTTTGACGTAACTCAATGATGCGCTCGAATCGTCGTGCCGCTTCGTCCGAGCGCCCCAGGCGATCCAACACTGTGGCCAGGTTCTGCAGATTGGTCATCGCATCCGGCGATGCGCCTCGGCCCAGGGTTGTCCATAAGGCTTCGGCCGCCTCCATATGATAAGCAGCGTCCTTGAGCTGCCCACCCATGACATAGGTTGCCGCTAGATTGGATTCCGCCCAGGCCATCATCGGGCGGGGACCGGTCGAGGCCCGTTTGGCGAGTACGCGCGCACGTTGAAGATCAGCCACCGCCTCCTCCCAATTGCCGCGCAGGCGGTTCAGGCGTCCGCGGGTTTGCAGGGCGTTGGACAGGCGCTCGTTGTGCTCACCTGGAAATGATTCGATCAGGCGCACAGCTTCGTCGGCCAATTCAAATCCAGCTTCAATATCACCTTGACGCTGCCGAACCATCGCCAGATGATGATTCAGCATCGCTCTGAGGGTTGGTGAACTGTCTGGTTGAATATCCTCAAGGCTTTTGGTCAGCATCGGTTCAGCCGCTGCCCAGTCGTCCATCGAAATCAGGATCTCGGTTAGCGCCATGCGAATTTCAAGCAGTGTTTCCGGATCGTTCTGCAACCAATCTTCAGCCGCGATGGCGGTTTCGTCCAGGAGCTCGCGTGCGCTCAGCTCATCATTGCCGCTGAGCTGACTGACTTCACCGAAAAGCAGAATGAGGCGATCTTTTACCGCCAGAGTAACGTCGGCTTCATGTCGGGCCGAGTCACGCTCCTGGGCAACCACTCCGGCCTGCCAGGCCAATCCTGACATACCGACCACAAGCGCCAGCAATCCCAGCCCACCAAAAATCGCAGGCAAGGTGTGTCGGCGCACCCACAGCGCGGCCACTGTCGGCAGTGAGACTCTCCGAGCCTTGATCGGTCGCTGAGTTTTTATTCGTTCGATCTCAAGCAGCAGCGCATTGACCGTGGGGTAGCGTTGATCGGGGCTTTGTGCGGTCGCTTGGTCAACGATCGCCCGCAAATCAGCCAGGCGTCGGTAGCCAGCCCAGATCGCACGCACTTTGGCTTTGTCTTTCGCATCAAGTGCGTTTGGGGGCTCGCTTAGCATCCAGCGCAGCACAGCGCCCAAACTGAAAATATCGCTGGCCGTAGAAACCGGCTCACCATTGAGCTGCTCTGGCGCTGAAAAACCCGGTGTCATGGCGCTTGGCATGCGTGCATCGGTCGCCGCATCGAGGAGTTGAGCAACGCCGAAATCCAATAATTTGACCTCATCGTCGCGCGCGACTGCAACATTTGCCGGCTTGATATCGCCATGCACAACAAGAGAGCGATGGGCGAATGCAACGGCTTCGCAAATTTTGGCAAATACGCTCAGACAGCGCTCAGGCGTCACGTCACTGATGTGAATCCATTCGCCCAGAGTGCGACCGTCTACCCATTCCATCACCAGATAAGGCCGCTCATCGTCAGCCATGCCACCATCAATCAACCGGGCAATGCCGTGGTGATTCAGGCGCGCCAGCAGTTCGCGTTCGGTTTTGAGCAAGCGCGCGAGATTTTCCTGGCGGGAGCGAATCAGCTTGATCGCCACCTGCATCTGAAATGCGCCGTCGGCACGTTCCGCGTGATACACCTCGCCCATCCCGCCAGCACCGATTCGTGCAAGGATGCGCCAAGGACCGATTCGGGCACCATGGACCAGCGTACGCGGGAACAAGTC
>Ga0207419_1002436_pt1 | contig 12283 bp, 8 predicted proteins | sample ElkSloMetagenome_4_FD_184723 | JGI IMG/M metagenome (GOLD analysis project Ga0207419, IMG submission 184723) | Hot spring microbial communities from Elkhorn Slough, Monterey Bay, USA - MD2A (version 2) | ecosystem: Environmental > Aquatic > Marine > Intertidal zone > Estuary: Microbial mat ... | reverse complement strand
GCCACGCCCGCGGCGAGCACGACGACACAATCCCGCCACATCTACATCCTGCCGACGCGGGCCGGACTCGGCTATGCGGCGGTATTGTTGGCGATGCTACTGGGATCGCTCAACTATCAGAACAACCTGGCCTTGTTTCTCACCTTCGTGATGATTTCCGCGACGGTGGTGAGTATGCACCACTGCTGGTTTCACCTGTTGAAACTGCGGGTGAGCGCAGGTGACGGGACCGCGGTCTTTTGCGGCCAGACGGCCCTGTTTCCGCTCAGGCTTGACGAGGGCGGGGGCCGGGCGAGATCGGCCATCCGCGTCGATGGCGGCGGATCTGTCGATCTGCCCGCGATGGGGCATGTGGCGCTTCAAGTTGGCCGTCCCGCGCCGAAGCGCGGTGAACTCGCGCTTGGTGCGATCAAGCTGGAAACCCTTTATCCGTTCGGCCTGTTCCGTGCTTGGACCCGCCTGCCTTTGTACGCCAGGCTGCTGGTCTACCCGGCACCCGCGGCACGAGCGCCAGCGCCCGGCACGGTCGATGCCTCCGAGCACCACGGCAAAAGAGACCTCGGCACCGGCAGCGATGATTATATCGGACCGAGAAACTATCAGATCGGCGACTCGCCTCAGAGGGTGGATTGGAAGGCCCTGGCGCGAGAACGGGGTCTGGTGGTCAAGCAATTCGGCGGCGATCGCGCGGCTCGGGTGATGCTCGATTGGCGGCAGGTCTGGGCCGCGGACCCGGAGTCACGGCTAAGTCTATTGGCCCGGCAGGTGCTCGATGCCCACCAACGCGGACTGCGCTACGGCCTGTGGCTGCCGGGACTTGAGCTGAAACCTGAACGGGGCGAGGGTCATAAACATCAATGCCTGGCAGCGCTGGCACGGTATCGCGGCGATGAGTGAGGGCATCCGTCGCGGCCTCAGTTTCTTTAAACCAAGGGCGCCGACCAACCGCGGCAAGCCATCGACCCTAACCCAGGGTCCGGTGGCGGTCATGGACGCCAATCCGCTGCCGGACAACTGGCAATTGCTTGGGGTGACGTTGCTGCTGGGGCTGTGTTTTCTGCCTCTGCTGCTGGAACTCGATGCACAGGTGGGCGCATTCATCGGCTGCATCTTTGCACTACAACTGGCCACAATTCGCTGGCCTTCCCTGCGCCCTGGGACATGGATTCTGGCGTCACTCACCATCTTGGGCGGGCTCAATGTCATCGACGCCTATCGCGGCGTCGCTGGACAAAGCCCGGGCACCGCGCTGTTATTGACCATGATGGCGCTGAAACTGCTGGAGGTGCGTGCGCGGCGCGACCTGCGCGTCCTGTTGTTGCTCTTTAGCTTCCTGCTCGTGGTGCAGTTCCTGTTCGACAAGTCGGCGCTGCGCACCGCCTTCATGACGCTTTTGCTGTTCGCCAATCTCGCCTTGTTGTTCGACGTCACCAAGGCCTCCAGTCTGGCAACTTTACGCACGCGGATGCAGCGAGCGGGACGCATCGCGGGCGTCATCACCCTGCAGGCCTTGCCGCTTGCCCTGGTGCTGTTTTTGTTCTTTCCCAGGCTCAACAGTCCCTTATGGAACCTCGGTATTGAGAACGAATTCGCAATCACCGGGCTGCAGGACTGGCTCGAACCCGGATCGGTCCGCGATCTGGTGGTCTCTGGCGAGAACGCCTTAAGGGTTCGCTTCGATCGGCCGCCGGACATCCCGATCGAGCGCATGTACTGGCGAGGCATCGTCGTCTGGCATACCGACGGCAAGCGCTGGACCCCCGCTAAGCCCGGAGAGTTCTCGGATTCTGAAGCCAGCGTGCAACCCTCTGGCGAGACCCTTGGCTACATCGTGGCACTTGAGCCCACCGATCAGCGCTGGCTCATCGGTTTAGACATGCCGACCAGCGTTCCTGGCGACGCGCGCCTGAGTCACGATTTCCAGGTGCTCGCGGCAAAACCGGTGGAAGACCTGCGGTTTTATCGCATGGCCTCGGCGCTCAATTATCGCACCGAGGGGCTCAACCTGTTCGAAGAGGCGGCCGCGACGGCATTGCCGGAGGCGACAATCACGCCGCGGATGCGCGCCTTGGTGGACGGCTGGCGCGCCGACGGTGCGTCCCCCGAAGAGATCGTTCAGCGGGCACTGAGACACTTCAACCAGCAAGACTTCTACTACACGCTGTTGCCTCCGGACCTGGGCAGCAACCCGATGGATGCCTTTTTGTTCGACGCCAAGAGCGGTTTCTGCGAGCACTATGCGGGCAGTTTCGCGCTGCTGATGCGCATCGCCGGGATTCCCACACGGATCGTGCTCGGCTATCTGGGCGGCGAGTATAACCCGCTCAGCGGTTATTATCTCATTCGCCAGTCTGACGCCCACGCCTGGAACGAGGTCTGGCTCGCGGATCGCGGTTGGGTGCGTATTGACCCCACCGCCTATGTTGACCCTTCGCGGGTCGATGCGGAGTCGCTCCAGCGCACCATGGGGCCCGGTGCGCCGGTCAGGTTCCGCATCGACCAACAGGGCGTCATCGGCGGCCTATTGCACCAGGCGCACCTGCTCGCCGATGCCCTGAATGCCGGCTGGAGGCACTGGGTGGTGGGCTTTTCCCGCGGTAAGCAGCAACGCCTGCTGGAGGCATTAGGCCTCGGCAACCTGCGTGAGTACGGCCTGGCGCTGCTGATGGCGGTTGGCGCTGCCGCGATCATGCTGCTGTGGAGTGTCGCACTCAACCGCCCGCGCCGGCCTGATGATCCCGTACAGCGTGCTTATCATCGATTCCTGCGCAAGCTCCATGAGCGCGGTCTAGGCCGGCATAGCGACGAAGGGCCGCAAGACCACCGTGATCGGATCACGGCGCTGAGGCCCGATCTGAAGGCCGCGGTCGACGCCATCATTAGCCTGTACCTGCGCCTGCGCTATAGCGCCGACGGCAGCGCCGATGATCGTCAGCAGTTCAGCAAGCAAGTGCGTTCGTTCAGCCCCGCGCGCAGACCTCCCCGGGGACGCTAGCTGCCGCTGCTGGGTTTCGTGCCTCAACCCAGCCTACCGGGATTGCTTGCACAGTCTCATGGCTTGGCTCGCCGGAGCGCCCGCGCTGTTCGCTCGCTCCGACTCGCTCACCGCGCGGGCGCACCGGCCCCGCCGCCTGCCTGCTTGGCTTGCTGGCCTGGCTCCGCAAGCTCGGGACCTCGGGCGAGACGCAAGCCGGTGCTCCAGTGACGGTTGCCGGGCTCGAGACCGTAGCGGTACGCGGAGCGCAGGAGGCGCGGGGGGAGGAGCCAGTTGCCGCCGCGGAGCACGCGGGTCGCGCCTGCCGCAGGGCCAACAGGATCGATCACAGGCCCGTCCGGATAATCGCCAAGCCGGTCCTGACACCACTCATAGACATTTCCGTGCATCTCATACAGCCCCCAGGCATTCGGCGGCAGCGTGCCTGTATCGACTGTCTCATCACCGTTGTTGGCCAGCGCCGGGTCGAAAGCGTCGCCGAAGGCATAGGCGCTAGTGCTGCCGGCACGGCAGGCGTACTCCCATTCGGCCTCGCTAGGAAGCCGGAACCGCTCCAGCGGCGGCTCGGCGGACCTCGGCGTCAGCCCCAGGGTCTCGCCGCCGACGGCCATGAGTCGCGCCGACGCCTGCGCCAGGGCCGCGTCGAACAGCTCGTTCAACCGCCCGATGAAGCGCTGGGCGTCGTACCAGGACACCTGCTCGACCGGTCGCCGCCGGCCTTTGAAGTGGCTCGGATTGTCTGCCATCACCGCCTCCCATAGCGCCTGGGTGCAGGCGGTCTCGGCCAGCCAATAGCCGCGGGTCAGCTGGACCGGGTGCTGCGTCTCGCGATCGAATCGCCCCGCCTCGGTCTCCGGCGAGCCCATCAGGAAGGGCGCCGGCGTCGGCGGAATCCAGCGCAGGCGCTGGCCCGCGCCGCGATAGCGAAACGCCTGCCACAGACCACGCCGATCCTCGCCCCAGGCGCAGGCCCAGGGTGCCGGGAAGCCGGCGGGTGGTGGTCCGGGGGGAACGGCGGGCGGCTGGACGGGCATGCGCATGCCTCAGCTCCGCCCCAGCAGCCAGGGCTTGGCGGCGCCAACGCCAGCGCCATCGCGGCCCGACGCCGCCCCCACGACGGTCCCAGCCGTAGGAGCGGCCCCTGGCCGCGACCGCCGCGACCGCCGCGAACCCCGCGATCCCCGCGAACCCTCGTCATGAAGCGCAAGGTCGCGCACCAAGGCGAGTCCTGGTGCCGCTTCGTCCGCGCCCAGGGCCCCAAGCTTGTCGTAGCCGCGGCGGCAGGGATCATCGGTCAAGTGGGACATGCGTTGCTCCTCGTACCAATGCTCAAGCAGGGTGATCCAGGCAGTCAGGCTTGCCGGCAGCCGACGGAGCCGCTCGGCCTGCTCAGGCTCGACGCCATTGAGCCGCGGCCCATCGCCCAAAAGCAGGCCTGAGGCCAGTTGCGCTCATTGTCCTGATCCTCACCGACTGCCGGCGTCGTCGGCCTAGTCGCCCGCAAGCGGGCTCCTACATCGGCCGTCCCCGGCGGCTTGTAGGAGCCCGCTTGCGGGCGACGCGCCGGCTACGGAACCAGGATCGACCACTGGAGAAGCGTCTAACTACCAGGCCCGGTTTGCGGGGATACCTCAGATTCATGACCTCTTTGCCGTGCGGCGCCAGCCAGACGGGGGCATGCGCCCGCCCAGGCGGCGGACATGGGCGGTGAGTTGCTCGGCCTGGCCCGGCAGGACCGGGCCGAGCTTGGCCGCCTCAATGCGGTCTTTGACGAGCTGCCGGGCGACGGCCAGACGCAGGGGCTTGGGGCAGTCGGCGCCGAAGTGCAGCGCGCCGCGATGGGCGAGAAAGCCCTCCAGGTCGTCCTTCGGCAGGTCCAGGCGGAGCGCCAGTCGAAGGCCCACCACAGGGGGCCGGGGTTGAGAAAGCGGCGGGGGTCGAGCCGGCGGCACAGGTCCGCCGCCTCGCTTCGCGCGTGCACCACGGTCGGCACCGATCAGCTGCGGCGCGCCACAGACGAAGACCCGGTTCGCGGCGTCACGGTGCAGGACGATGACTTGCAGATCGGGGATCGCGGTGGAGATGGCCGGGGCCGCACTTGGGTGGATCGGATTGTCCTTCGCCTCCGGATCGATAACGAATCGGTATTGACGCTTGAGGTCTTCGTGCGCGCGGCGGCAGAGCCGATCGGCAATGGCGATGTCTGGATGCGGAGCCGATTGGAGGGCCATCGCTTCAGTCAGCGCAACGAGCATCGGTTGCTCCGCCCGCACGCCAGCAGCCCGACTTTGGCGCCATCGGCGACCTTGACGCCGGCAGTCTCCCCCAGCATCAGGATGCGCGCGAAGCGGTCTGTTCGTGCGCTAGAGGCGCGGTTCGAACCAGTAATGAAAAGCTGTTGAGAAGCGGACGGCGTCTCCTGTGGATAAACAGTGGATGGTTTTTGAGGTGCGGCTTATCCACAGGTCTTAGACAGGTTCAAGGTCCCGTCGTCAATATCTAGAGAATTCCATAAGGCTATGAAAATTAAATAACTTATAAAGAAATCAAGTTATCCACAGGGCTTATTATTACTATGATCTTTGATTTAAGATTAGTATTAATAACCCGACCCATGCGGCAAGTTTCGCCTGCGATGCGGCCTTCGAGCAAGGCCCGTTGGTGAAATGATTCCGAAATCCCGTTCAGGTGGGTCAACTGCAAGAGGCGCTGTGGCGCCTTGGTGGGGCATCGTTGGAGCACCGCATCGAAGCCTCTCAGCGGCGCACAAGAACCTCAGCAGGGATGCCCAAGCGGACCTCACCGAGCGCTACATGCAGCTATGCGCGCACTATGGCATGACGGCCACGCGCAACAACCGCGGCGTCAGTCACGAGAACGGCGCCGTGGAATCGCCGCACGGGCACATCAAGCGGCGCATTGCGCAAGCCTCGTTGCTGCGCGACTCGGCCAATTTCCCCAGCTTGCAGGACTACCGCGACCTCATCGGCATGCTGTCCGGAGGCCCTGCCGGCGACGGTACGACCGATCTCTTGAGCCGGCACTCAACCAGCAGTTTACGAAGGGAAGCGCCGTTTCTCAGCGGAGGAAACGCCCTTTCTGCGAGATGTGGTCGAAGGAGAACAGGTGCCGCAAACGCGGTTCTTCGCCCTCAGGCCCGAGCCCAACGGCGTCCCGGCGGCGACGAGGCCGCGTCCGTTGGTTTGACCTCCCTGCGCCGCCTCCCAGCAAGCGGCACCTTCTTGTAACGCAACTGGGGGCCGCGCGGGGCGTGCCATGGGGGTCGTAGCGCGCATCACCCAGGAGGTGAGCGGTCGTCGGCTGTAAATCTTGGTGGGCTTATGCAGTTAGACCTACAAGAAAGCGGTCAACCGCCGTTTCTAGGACAATCCCACCGCCGGGCGATGGTCGCGTGACTGAGCTCCGCCTTGGGCTTCAGGCGCAGCACCTCGGTGATCCTGTTAACCGGACTCCCGGTGACCGGCATCGTCTGCTCCGCATGGATTGGGGTCAGAGAGAATCTGTTCGCCAGGCCCTGCTCATGACATCTCAACCGGCGCCGGTTAGGGGCGCGGGCGGCGCGCCCGCCGCCTGACCGGCCGCCAGCCATCGCAGCCGGCGCAGACGCTCGCGTACAAACCAGGGTAGTAAACCGTAGCAAAGCCAGGCCCACGACAGCGGCCAGATCGGACGCAAACGAATCGCCATCACCAGTTCTCGCTGGCCGCCGGCCCCCCGCTGGCGCAACCGGCGCTGGGCGGTGGTGAGTAAGAAGCGGTGCGCGGTTCCGGCCGCCCGCATCGCCGCGCCATGTTTCGCATACAGACGGGCGCGCGCCCGCAGGTTCGCAGGGATGTTGTCTGATAGCCGAGAGCCCTGCTTTCCCAGCGGGTCGTGGCCGTCGTGCCATCGGTACAGGGGTTGCTCGATGCAGGCAACGGAAAAATCACGCGACACCCTGATCCAGTAGTCATAATCCTCGCACGCCGGCATTCCTTCGTCGAACAACCCCACGCGATCGACGACTTCGCGTCGCAGCATCACGGCTGGCGGCCCGATCACGACATTACGAGCCAGCATCGCGCGATGTATGTCCCCATCAGCCGGGTGGCCCACTACCGAAAGCCGCCCCTGGTGATCGCGCCGCTCGACCAACCCGAAGACCAGACCGGTACCCCGCGGCGCCGCATCGAAGCGTGCCAGTTGCGCGGCGAGGCTCCCTGGAAACCAGAAATCATCGGAATCCAAGAAGGCAATATAGGAACCGCGCGCCTCGCGGAGGCCCCGATTGCGAGCGGCCGCAGCCCCACGTCTGGGGTGATGTCGAAGTAGTCGCAGCCGAGGGTCTGGGAAGTCCCGCAGCACTGCATCGAGATCGTCGGTGGAGCCGTCGTCAATGACAAGGAGCTCCAAATCACTGACGGATTGCTCCAGCACGCTGGTGATCGCGCGACCCACCACTGGCGCACGGTCGTTCACGGGTAGGATCACGGAAACTCGGGGCGCTGGAGTCGCCGAGAGAGACGGGCCAGCGATTTGCATAGGGGCGCTCACGGGTCTGACCGGACCGGAGCCATCGGCACCACGCAGCCGCGCCAAGCGCTCCGCAATCCTCACTACCAGGCCCCGCGGCGCCCGCCGCCAGGCGGGCTCGGCGAAGGACGCGAGCAGGGCCCGCCCGCGCTCGGCCAGATCCGCGTGCTCGACGCCGCAGTCCGCTATGACTCGCTCTAGCGCCTCGCCCAGGGGACCGCGATAACGGCGCATCCGTCCTCGGGAGTCCAGCAGCCGCGCGATCTTCTCCAGCACATAGAGCCGGCTCTCGATACCTTTAGAGCTGAATCGGGTGCTGCTCAGGGAGGGGTGCGAGGCCGGCAGGCGCCGATAGAAGGCGCCACCTCCGACCACCGCCACGAAGGGCGTATCGCAAGCAAGAGCCCGCATCATCAAATCGCCGTCATCGTTGCACCCGACGAGGGGGTCCCACTGCCCTACTCGCTCAAGAGCAGGACGCGACCACAGCACGCAGCACGGCGGGTGATACCAACCGGTCAGCCAAGCGGACAGCAGATCCTGCCCGAGCCGCCGAGGGGCGCAGCTCGGCGGACGCACCCTCCAGACACGCTCGCTGTCAAGCTCAAGACGGCGCCAGGGGGCCAGCGCGATCCCCTCGGGCGCCTGCGCGAGGCCTTCCCACAGGGTCTCGAGTGCGCCCGGGTCGAGCACGTCATCGGCATCGAGGAACATCAGTGCCTGGCCACCGACCTCGGCCGCGCCGAGGTTGCGCGTTGCCGCCGCGCTTCCGCCGCGCCGCGATATCACGCGAATCGGCGGACCGTAACACTCGGCGATGGCTCGGCTGGCATCCGTGGATCCGTCATCAACGACCAGGCAGTCGTCCGGCGGCAGGCTTTGCGCCAATACCGAATTCAACGTCTCGGCGAGCCAGGGCTCCGCATTATGGCAGGGAATAACGAGGGAGATGCCAGATCCGTGCCCCCGCACGGGCGCTTCGTTCTGGGTAGGAGATACCTTTTTCAATTTGATGAGCTCATGATCTTGTCTCTCGCCAGGCGCGTGTGCGCCATCTACTCGGCCAACTCGGCCACGCACGCGCAACTATGCGTATTCTCATGCTACCCCCTTGATTAGATGCTTGACCCGCATGATACCGCCGTTTACGTTGGCGCCGGGCCCGCGGTCATCGCTTCCAGAGCGCAGAAACGGTCTAAAGCGAACCTGTGGAGCTCAACTGCGAACGCGAGTTGTTACAGTACTCGACTTTCGAGATTCCTGGAGTATTAATCCCCTGTTCTTGAGGCAGCGGTCTCGTGTCTGGCGCGCGATCAATGCTCGCGCACGACGAATGATCGAAACGATTGGCATAACGAACGCATCGGCGGTGACTTTCGCGACCGAACCGCTACGCCGCGCCTGACTCCGCTTCTGCCGCGAGCGCTTCGCGTTTTTCCGGACCTGCACTTGCACTGGAGGTTATGACTCGGCGCTACCTCGAGTTGTTCTCCGAGATAGAGGCCACTAACGGGCAAGTCGCCTCCGAATACGCTTGAGCAGCCTTGCCCGCAACCACGCAACCGCATGCCTGATGCGCCGCCGTTTCTGACGCCGGAGCCAAGAATCCAGATCCAGCAGGCGCTCACAGCGGCGCTTAAGTACGGAGAGGCGTTCCGGGCGGCGCTTGCGCCGCTCAATCGCGTCGGCAATACGGTGAACGGAAGCCGCCGTCGCGGTGGGTCGACGCAATGACAAGTCTTCACGATGATCAATACAGAAGGCGCCGAATAGGTCAATCGTCAGATTGCCGTTGTGTGCGGCAATAACCTTATAGTTGCGGTTCGCCGTTCGCCGCAAGATCACGAACGGGGACGCCGGCTGCGCAAGCAGTATCGCCGCATGGAAAGCCGAGCCCTCGAGGCCGGCGACGACGGCAGCGTCGGTCAGCACACTCAGTTGCTCGCCCACGGGAAGCCCCTGGGGATGCAGGACGCGCCAGCCCCGCCGTTCCAGCTCGTTCTCAAGCCTTGCCTCCCCGGCGCTGCGCCCGAGCCGGCGGTTGCCCGTCCGCGACAGCCAAACGCGCTGATCACCGACATGGTCGGACCCCGACCGCCGCGGTCTGCACTGGCCGAGAAAGCGTGCATGCCCACTGTGAAACTCACCCTGAACACGATAGCCGGGACTCGGAATGATGAGACGTCGAAAGCGGGTCGGTCGGTCCGGGAATCGCTGCGGCATACGCATGCCAAGAAGGGCGAGGATCTCCGCCTGCCAGACATTGACCGGACCGCCCGCGGCCCAGACAAAGGGCAGCGGTCCCACCGCCTCGACCGCCCAACTGCGCGCCAATGATTCCAGCAAGAAATGCCCGAAGTGATCGAAAAAGTAGCCGCCGTAAATGTGTGTCTCGTCAACCAAAGGCGCCGTTGCTGCATCCACACCGGCGAGCTTCGGAAAGACGCCGATTTGCCCATCCCGCCAGGTACGCGTAAGCAGCGATTCCGGAAGCGGCGACAATGCGGCATCGAACACCGCACCATCGATGTTGCGGTACACGCTACGCGAGCGGGAAGGCACCAGCAGCACATTGTCATAGATGCCGTACTCTAAGGCTCCGGCTGGCGGCTCGGCTTGAGCCACCCGATGCCGCACGGCTGGTCCCGGCGATGGTGCCGCAGCTAGGGCCGCCCGTTGTACAGGTCGTCTCACCATCGTAGCGACTTCATCTTCACCCACCTCGTTGTGCTTTCTCATCAACCCCGGGAAGGAACAAATTCCGCGGCTTCTGCGGCGAAACCAGAACCGCGTTGCTCAATCGGAACGCGCGAAGCCGAAGCGGACAAACCCCTTCTTTTTGCCCCCTTCTTTTTGCTTAGGGTCCCGCCCGGAACATCTACACACTCCGCGGCACAACGAGCCTACCGCACCGCGGCCGCAGCACGAGTGAGACAAGATCCGCCACCGTAGACTTTCCTGCGCCAGACGGACCGACAAGCGGCACCGAGCTGCGCGCAGGCACCTTAAAACTGACGTCTTTTAGCACATCGCCATCCAGGTCCGAGTAACTGAACCAAACACCGCGCGGACGGCGGCCCTGCTGGCACAGGCGCCAGACGCGGCGCTGCTCGGGGCAGCCGAGGCCGCGGCGGGCGCGGGTCAGCGACAGGGACGCGCGCGACGCAGTCTGTTCGTGCCTTAGAGGCGCGGTTCGAACCAGTGATGAAAAGCTGTTGAGAAGCGGACTTCGTCTTCTGTGAATAAACAGTGGATGCTTTTTGGGGTGCGGCTTATCCACAGGTCATAGACAGGGCATAGACCTAGCGGTGAACGGCTCAAGGATCTCGTAACACTCGGAAAAATGGAGTTTTTATGAAAGTTATCAAGTTATGCACGGAGCCTATTACTATTATGGTCTTAGATCTAAGACTAATAGTAAAGAGCGCAGCGTTGCAGATGCGTCGGACGAGCGCGCCTGACCGACTGACTCAGTCAGTCTTATTTGCCAATGCAGAACTCGCCGAAGATCTTGCCGAGTAGGTCGTCGGCGGTGAAGGCGCCGGTGATCTCGCTGAGGCTTTTTTGGGCTTGGCGGAGGTCCTCGGCCATCAATTCCGTGGAACTGGTGGCGTCGAAGACGTCTTTTGCCGCGGTGAGGTGGCTTGCGGTTTGCTCTAGGGCATTGAGATGGCGGCGGCGGGCGCTGAAGGCATTGCCTACCGGCCCTTGGTAGCCGGCGCTGGCCTTGAGATGATCGCGCAGGAGCGCGAGTCCGGCACCGGTTTGGATTGAGCAGGCGACCTCGGTGATGCCGTCGTCGAGCGCTGTTAGTGCGACCGGACGATTGGTCAAGTCGATTTTGTTTCGAACCAGTGTGAGAGCGACGCCAGCCGGAACGCGGGAGCGGTCGACGGTGCTTGCGGTTGGGTCCATGGCGTCGTCGATCATCCACAAGACGCGGTCGGCCTGGCCGATCTGTTCCTGGGCGCGGCGGATGCCTTCCTGTTCGATTGGATCGGTGGAGAGGCGCAGGCCCGCGGTATCGATCATGCGCAATGGCAAGCCGTCGAGTTCGATGTCGGCGCGCAACAGATCGCGGGTGGTGCCGGGGATTGGCGTGACGATGGCGACATCCTTGCCGGAGAGGGCGTTTAATAGGCTGGATTTCCCGGCGTTCGGGGCACCGGCGATGACGATGAGCAAGCCGTCTCGGACGCGCTCGCCGCGATGTGCCTCCGCGAGGAGGGCCCCGGTATCGCGGATCAGATTGGTCAGGTCATCACGGACGCTGGAATCTTGGATGCCGTCGATTTCTTCGTCTGGAAAGTCCAGTGTGGCCTCGACAAAGGCGCGCAACCGGGTCAGGGCGTTCAGCAGGGCGTCGACGCGCTGCGATAGGGCGCCTTGTAAGGTGCGCGTCGCGAGGCGCGCCTGAGCGCTCGTGGCGCTGTCTATGAGGTCTGCGATGGCCTCGGCCTGAGCGAGGTCGATGCGCCCTTCGAGAAAGGCCCGTTGGCTGAATTCACCGGGGTGGGCCAAGCGCGCACCGAGGGCGAGCACGCGGCTCAGCAGGAGATCGAGCACGACCGGGCCGCCATGCCCCTGGAGTTCGAGCACATCCTCGCCGGTGAAGGAGCGCGGCGCGGGGAAATAGAGCGCAATGCCGCTGTCGATGGCCTCGGCGTTGCCATCAAGAAAAGGGCAATAGGCGGCGTGGCGCGGCCTTGGCAGCGTACCGAGCAGTGCCTGAGCAATCGCGGCCGTTTGTCGGCC
>Ga0207419_1002435_pt1 | contig 12283 bp, 14 predicted proteins | sample ElkSloMetagenome_4_FD_184723 | JGI IMG/M metagenome (GOLD analysis project Ga0207419, IMG submission 184723) | Hot spring microbial communities from Elkhorn Slough, Monterey Bay, USA - MD2A (version 2) | ecosystem: Environmental > Aquatic > Marine > Intertidal zone > Estuary: Microbial mat ... | reverse complement strand
ACAAACTTAAAAGTTTTCGTACGCCAACTGATACCGGCACGGGATAGCGCTCTGACGTCGTGTGTATTGGCCTTTCCAAGGCCGAGTAAGGTGTCAGAGTTTTGAAGAACGGCTTTTCGCTGCCAAACGCGCACGCTAACTCGCCAGTCGATTGACTGGTGGGGCGAGGTTGAAGTTTGGGATTAGGCTATTCCGTCTGCGACCGAAGGATCATCCAGGCCCGTTCCCCGGAAACCCCTTGCATCCAGCGCTGTCCAAGTTCGGCGGCCTTGGTCATCAAGGCTTCTGCCGAGCCGACAGCTCGGTAGTACCTGGATTCGGTACCCCGGACCTGCCTCAGCCAGCGATCAGAGTGTTTTGAAAGCTTCAAGACCACTTCTGGCGGTCTGTTCCCCAGATCAGATCGAGAAATCAGCTTGCCCCGCTTCATCGGATGGAGCTGCTCGCCAGTCCACTGCACGAGATCGATGTAGCTGCTTTCAGTCATGTCGAGCAGTGCTCCGGCATCAAGGCCGGCCACCGGCTTGAGCCCAGCATCACTCAGCTTGGACTTCTTCCCGAGGAACGGCTTCATAGACTCCAGTCGGTACTTGATCGACGTGTGGTCCGATTCCTCCAGGGTTTCGGCCATTCTGGCTCGAGCCGGGTTCAGATCCACGTAGGCCATGGCAGAAACAACTGCCTGCGGCTCCAGCAGCGCCTGGCACTTGAATCGACCCTCCCAGAATCGACCCGTGCAGTTGTCTTCCTGATTAGCCATCCGAGCAATCTGTTCGTTCAGAGCCCGCATGAACCAGCTCAAGCTTCCCAGCCGTCCCCGGACTTCCTTCAGACGATCCGGGGTGCTGAGCAGACTCATTCGAGCTCGCTGCCTCTGTTCTTCCGACGTCGCCTGTGCCATCGCGCCAGGAAACACCCGCAGCCAGCGATCGGCGACCTCGTCGTCGTTCCAGCCCAAAGCTGCCTCTGGATCGACGCTGAGTACGATATGGGTGTGATTACTCATCACCGCATATGAGTAGATCGAAACAGCGAAGGAGTCAGCCAGGAAACGGATCCGGTCCTCGATCCATTGTCGCCGGTGATCGAAATTCTTGCCGGTGAGCTGATCCGACCCGCAAAGGAATGCTCGGCGAACGCATCGGGTCATGACATGGAAGCAGCCGTACTCTCCGGGCGGTGCGATTTGTGAGCGGGCGTAGGTCATGAAGCCAGTGTCACCGAGGCGGCCGGCCTGGGCCATAGGAAAAATGCCCGTTCTGCGCTAGGATATTTGCTCGATTGTTTGGGTGTCCTGCGTTGCCTCGTAAGAATGCCTGACTCGTTGAACTTTGGTCTTGACGAAAGTGAATTGAGGCCGATCTCAGATCGAGTTGCCATTTACTGCATGTAGGACTAAGTGGTCGTGTTCATTACCGCTCGACCATCTCCTGCTGCAACTCCCGCCGCTTGTGGACCACAGCGAGGACAACTACGTCCTCACCCTTGATCTCGTAGATGACGCGGTAGGAATACGGCAGCAGTTCGCGGATGTTGTCGTCGCCAAGTCCCGGCACGATCCGTCCGATGCGGGGAAGGCGGTCGAGGACTTCGGTCTTTTCGATGAGGTCCTGAACGACTTTTTTGGCATAGTGCCGGGAGTCGGTGGCAATGAAATCGTGGATCGATCGGAGGTCGGCCTTGGCGGGGGCCGACCAGATCACCACGACTCGATCTCTCGCTTCAAATCTTCCTGGCTGATGGTGCGGCCCTGTTCGGCCGCTTCCTGGCCCTTGCGGATCTTGTCGAGCACATAGAGCCGGTACATGATCTCGTCAAAATCGGTGTCATCGGGGAGTTTGCCGATGGCCTCCAGGGCATCTTGTTTGGTCAGTTGCATGGCGTTCTCGCGTTTGTTGATCAGGCCGACTTGGCCAGAAAGGCGTCGATGGTGCGCAGCAGTGCGTCCTGGTCGCGCTTGGGCAGTTCCTCGATTCTCTCCAGGCGGCGAATGACGCGCCGGCTCGGAGTCTTGGCCGGTACTTTGATGTCCTTAATCCCCAGCAGTTCATCCACGCTCACGCCCAGGGTCGGTGCCAGGCGGGCCAGCAGCGCGGCCGGCGGATGCTCGGCTTCGGTCTCGTAGTAGGCGACCATGCGGCGCGTTACACCGATGGCATCGGCCAGCTCGGCCTGGGTGTAGCCGGCCGCGCTGCGCAGCCGGGCCAGGTGGGCGCCGCCCCACTCATCGGTTTGGACTTTTCTCTTGGCCATCTCCGCATTCCGTTGGCAGGTCTGGCATTCAGTGTAAGACCGGTTTTCGTTCATTCGCCTTGCACGCCGGTCGTGAGTCATTTCTATAGCACGAAAATCGTACATTCTTGGATCACAAAAAGCCAGCCCGGAAAAGTGAAAAAAAATCGCACCGGAGGCTTGACAGGATTTTGGGAGAACCCCCGATATAGAAAACAGGATAGCCATAACCCGGCAGCCTGACCACGCAGTACACTCGTCCAGACCCCCCTTCATCTGATCTGAATCTCTATTGTCGCCCTAGCGCTCTTCGCGTCATGGCGTTCCTAAGGTGTTGCTTTTCCTTCGCTGCTTGGCTGCTTTGCGACCGAAAGATCTTGATTTTCCGAAAAGCCGAAAAACGACTTCAGACAATCCACAAAAAGTACAAGCCCAGGCTGGTGACGATCATCAGAATTGCGTTGAGCGGCGCGCCCACCTTGGCGAAGTCGGTGAATTTGTAAAGGCCGGTGCCGTAGATCATGGTGTTGGTCTGATAGCCGATCGGCGACAGGAAGCTGGTCGAGGCGGCGAACATGACCGCCAGCACCATCGCGAAGATATCGATGCCCAGGCTATCGCCCAGCGCTATGGAGACGGGCACGAGGATGACGACCGAGGCGTTGTTGCTGACCATCTCGGTCAGCAGGGTGGTGACGGCGTAGAGGGCCATCAGCACAAAGATCGGATGCCAGCCTGTAGCAAAAGCCGCCAGCAGGCCACCGAGCCATTCCGCGCCGCCGGATTTGGTCATAGCGATGCCCAGGGGAATGACGCCGGCCAGCAGGAAGATCACGTCCCAGGAGACGCCGGAATACAGATCGTCTTTGCTGATGCAGCCAGTCAGGACCATCGCCACGATGCCCATCAGGGCGGTGACGACGATCGGCAGGGGCGTCAGGGCAGCGGCGAAGACGACAGCAGCGACGATGCCACCCGCCCAGGCCATCCGCCGCCGGTCAAAGCCATCCTGATGCTCCTCAAGCAGGATGAGGTCGGACTGACGGCGCAACTTGGCCAGGGCGGTATTCGACAGCTGGAGGAGAGCGATTTCGCCGACGTGAAGCTTTTCTTCGCTCAAGCGGCGCTGCGCAAGCGTCTCGACTTCGAGCCCGATCAGGCGGGCCTGATGCCGTTTCCAAAAACCGGCCGACGCAGCTTCGCGACCGGCATAGCGCTGGCGATCCCGCAGCAGGGCACGAACGAGCTGGCCGTCGCTGCGGGCCTCTCGCGGGCGTTCCATGTCAGACAGCACGTCGATCTGATCGGATTTGATCAGGTCCATCACTTGGCGAACTTGTGCGCGCACCTGAATGATATCGCCGACGCGCACGTTGACCGACTGAGCGCGCTTGATGTGGCTGCTCTCATCGCGCGTCAGGCGCAGGACCTGAACGTTGGCCCTCTCAGCGAATCCGAATTCTTCGAGGGTTTTGTCGACCAGGTCGCTGCCCTCGGGCACGCTCAGCTCGATAATGAAGTCGCTGGACTCGTCGTCCTGCAGGCGTATGCGGTCCTTCTTCGGCAGCAGGAAGCGCCCAATGGTCATGAAGTAGATCAGGCCCACGCCCAGGACGATGAGGCCGAGATGGGTGAATTCGAACATGCCGATCTCGCGGCCGAATTCTGGCCGGTCCCGGAGAATCGCTGAGGCGAGGATGTTGGTCGAGGTGCCGATCAGGGTTAGGGTGCCGCCGAGCATGCCGAAAAAGCTGACTGGGATCAGCAGGCGCGAGGCCTGCATCTTCAGGCGGCGACTCATATCGAGAACCAGCGGAATCGAGACGGCGACCGCTGCCGTGTTGTTGATAAAGCCCGAGATGAGGCCCACCAGCAGCGCAATAATTAGGATCATGCGAAGCTCGGAGTTGCCGACCAGCGGAAACAGCTTCTTGCCCAGCACGTGGATCAGACCCGAGCGCTGAATGCCGGCCGAGAGAATGAACATGGCGAGCACCGTTACCGTCGCGGTGCTGGATAGACCGCTCAGGCCCTCACTGACGGTGGGGAACGCATCTTTCAGATTGACTCCTCGGTCGAGTAACCACTGCGAATGGCCGATCAGCGGAATCACCATCAGAGTGATTAGAATCAGAAAGGCGGTGACATCCAGCGGAAATTTTTCGGTCGCGAAGAGGTACAGCGCGCCGGCAATGACGAGAAAGACGATGGCGATTTCAATGGTCATGGGTGAGGTTCAAGGGGCGAAAGGGCGAAAGGGCGAAAGGGCGAAAGGGCGAAAGGGCGAAAGGGCGAAAGGCGAGCCTTGAAACCGGAAACCGTCCTTCCCCCCCATCAACTTTCAATGAGGTAATCGAGCAAGGCGCGCATCCCACGCGTGTTCAGCGCATTCTCGTTATGTTCCTTACGATCGCGGCGGGCAGCGCGGATGAGGGAGCGCAGGTGCTGGATGTCGGTCTCAGGATGGTCAGTGATCCATTCGGTCAGTGTCTCGTCGTCGTCAATCAGCCGGCGAGCCCAGCGCTCCATTTCGTGGCGCGTTTCAGCATTGGCCGCACGCCCGGCCTCGAAGTCCTCGACCGCTTGTTTGAGGGGGGTCGGATCGATGCCGCGAATCAGCTTTCCTACGTATTGCATCTGGCGCTTCTTCGCACCGTGGGAAGTCATGCGGCTGTAGGCGTTGATCGCCTCGCGCAGATCCTCAGGCATGTCGATCTGGGCACGCCTCGCCTTGGGGAGCTCGCTGACGGCCACGCCCAGCTGTTTGAGTTGGTCAGCCTCGCGTTTCAATGCGGTCTTGCTCGGGCCAAGATCCTGAGAGTCGATCGCCCCCTCCGAGGGTTCGGAACCGCGTCGAGGGTTGATTTTAGATCGGTGCGCCATGGTGCGATTCCGGTTGCGGCCAGTGCGTGATTCTAGCCGAGTCGGCTAACGAGACACTTGACGCTTTGTTCGATCGCGAAGGCGACGTCATTCCCGCTTGCGCCAGCAAGAGCGGCTAAGGCTCGGGCCAAAGCCCCAGCCGCTGCAGTGCTGATCGGGTGACGGCCTGCCGCTTCGTCGCATCGGTGCTACCGTTCGGCAGGTCGATGTGGGTGGCGAAGAACACCGGGCCGTCGGGATAGTCGAACCAGCCGACCCACCAGCCGTAATGCGCATCGCTGCCGGCCTGCCAGCCGGTCTTGGCGCGCAGGATCCAGCGCGGTCCGGCCTCGACGATCAGGATGTCCTTGACGAGGCGCTGGTGGGCTTCGCTGAAGGGCAGGTTGTTGCGATAGAGGCGCTGCAGAAATTCGATCTGTTCGATCGGTGAAATGGCCAGGTCCCCATCGAGCCAGAAGCGATCGATGCCGCCCCCCGGATCGGCGTTGCCGTAAGCGATGGATTCCAGGTATTCCCGTTCGCGGTCTTCACCCAGGGCGCGGGCTAAGGTCTGATAGACCCAGACGGTGGAGTTGCGCATCGACGAGCGCAGATCCTGGTCGCGATTCCAGGCGGCAATTTGGCGATTGACACCATCCCATTCGAAGCGCTGGAACTCGCCGTCGACCAGCCCGGCATCTAGCACGAACAGGGCGTGCGCGATCTTGAAGGTGGACGCTGGGCTGAAGCGCTGCTCCGCCCGCTCGAGGTTGTGGACTAAGCGCGCACCGTCAGGGCGCTCATCGACGATGACCATGCTGCCCGTGGCGTTATGCTCGGCAAAGGCCGCCTCGATGTCCGTGTTCTCGAGCCAGGCGGGTGCCGCCCCGATCGCAGGGGTCAAAAGCAGCAGGCACAGGATCCCGAACACGGGCTCGCTCAGCGCCGGCCTGTCGTCATCACCAGGCCGAGGATGGCGCTGATGGCACCGACCGCATAGAAGACGACGGTATTGTCGGTAAAGCGCCCAGTCAGGGCGCGGCTGACCTGATCGTCAAGGCCCTGAGAGCTCTGGTAGCCGACGTACAGCAGCACGAGTCCGCCGATGAGCAGGATCAGTCCAATGGTTTTTTTTGGCTTCATGCGGGGTCTACCTTTGATTGTCAAAGTTGTGCGGTGGCGAAGGTGTCGCAGCGCTGATATTGGCCGGATTCGAAGCCGATCTTGAACCAGCGCACCCGCTGCTCAGAGGTGCCATGGGTGAAGGAATCGGGAACGACGGTGCCGCGTGACTGACGCTGCAGGCGGTCATCGCCGATGGCGGCCGCCGTATTGAGAGCCTCCTCGATATCGCCGGGCTCGAGCCAGTCGTGGCGGGCCTGGGCGTGATGCGCCCAGACGCCGGAGTAGCAATCGGCCTGCAGCTCCTGGCGCACGGCCAGGCCGCCGTCGCCTTCGATGTCCTGACCGCGCTGGCGCGCCTCGTTGACCTGATTCAAAACGCCTGTCAGGTTCTGGATGTGGTGGCCGACCTCGTGGGCGATCACATAGGCTTCGGCAAAGTCGCCGCCGCCGCCCAAGCGCGTGCGCATCTGCTCGAAAAAGCTCAGGTCGATATAGATCTGCTGGTCACCAGGGCAATAGAACGGCCCCATGGCGGAACTGGCTGCACCGCAGGCCGACTGCACCCGGTCGGTGAACAGGACGAGTCGAGCCGGCTGGTAGCGCTGGCCGGACTGCTGAAAGAGCGCTGACCAGATATCTTCGGTCTCGCCGAGGATGCTGGCGACAAACTGTGAGGCTTCATCATCGACCGGCGCTGCCGAACTCTGAGTGCTCGTGCTCGGTGCAGTCACGCTGGTGACTTGGTTGACCAGACCGAGCATTTCCATCGGATTCTTGCCCAGAGCCAGGCTGACGACAACCACGATCGCGATTCCGACCATGCCCAGGCCACCGCCTGCCTTGGCGACCCGGCGCCCCCGCCGGTCCTCCACGTTGCTGCTTTTTCTCGCGCGTTGCCACTTCATACCCTGGTCTACTCCTGCGATGATTCCTGAAGTAGGATACTCGGAAACCCTTTTCTGACCCAAGGTGAAAACGATGCGTGCTGTAATCGTCATGTCTTCTGCCCTTTTTCTATGCCTGTCCGGCTGCTCTTCTGTCAAGTATCGAGCGCTGGAATCGATTGGCATCGAGAAACGCGACGTGCTGTCGAGCAGCGTTGAAGACGCGGCCGATGCTCAGGACGAGGCGGCCGAGCAGTTCGCATCGGCGCTAGAGCAGTTCCGCGCAACCGTGGAAATGGATGGTGGCGACCTTGAAGACACTTACGACCGATTGAATCGCGAGTTTGAGCGCTCGGAAGCACGGGCTGAGGAAGTGGCAGAACGAATTGACGAGATCGAGAACGTGGCCGATGCGCTGTTTGAAGAATGGCAAGAGGAGCTAGAAGACTACACCGATGCCTCACTGCGTCGACGCAGCGAGGAAATTTTGGTCGAGACGCGCGGTCGCTACACCCGCATGATGCGCGCCATGGATCGCGCCGAAGCCTCGATGGACCCGGTGCTCAACGTGTTCCGCGACCAGGTGCTGTTTCTCAAGCACAACCTCAACTCCATGGCCATTGCTTCACTGCGTGATGAGCTGGGCACCATCGAAACCGCCACCGATGAGCTGATTACCGCTATGAACGAGTCCATCACCGAAGCTCGGGAGTTCATCGAAACGCTGTAGCGAATGAGCCGAGAGCGCCGCTCGGCAGGCATTGACCAGGTTGACATCAGCCGCCGAACTTGCCGGGTCGGAGCACCTCGACGTTTTCTAGCCAGATAATCATGGCGTAGTTTTCGTAATAGCGCTGCTGCAGATGGTCTGCGATGGCCCTGACGGTCTCTTCGCTGCCGACCACTTCGACCCGGATGTTTCCAGAGGCCTCCCAGGAGCCCGTGCGAGCACCGCGGCTGCCTTCGCCGCGCGCGTTGGAAATGGTGTAGCCCTTCGCGCCGAGGGACTTGAGGTCGCGCTGAATAGCGTGTTCGAGGGCGGCTTCAGTGACGACGGTGAGCAGCTTGATGGTGCGTTGGGATGATTCGGTCATATCAACCTCCAGTCAGGGTGTGGCGCAGGAATTCGGACAGCTGCCAGTAAAGCGGTACACCGACCAACACGTTGAAAGGGAAGGTCACTCCGAGCGAGGCCGCAAGGGACAGGGTCGGGTTAGCTTGTGGAAGCGAAATTCGCATGGCTGCCGGCACGGCAATGTAGGAGGCGCTCGCGGCAAGCAGGGCGAGCAGCAGAACGCCACCGGGCGTAAGGCCCAGAGCCAGGCCCAGCAGCGTGCCCAGTACGGACGACAAGAGCGGCATGATGATGCCGAAGGCAATCAGAAACAGGCCGTAGCGCTTCAGGCTTCCGGCCTGATTGGCCGTGATCAGGCCCATTTCCAACAGGAAAATCGCCAGCACGCCTTTGAACAGGTCGAAGAACAGTGGCTGAATGGCTTCGAGCCCATCGGGGTCGGACAACCAGCCGATCAGCAGGCCGCCGAGCAGCAGCAGGATGCCCTTGCCGAGGAAGACTTCGCGGCCGACTTCGGACCAGCGGGTGTCGGGGCTCAGGCCTCGGGCCAGAAGCAGACCGACCAGGATCGCCGGCACTTCCATGATCACCAGAAGGAGAGCCATCTGGGCGTCCCAGGGAATACCCCGCGACTCGAGCCAGGAGATTCCTACTGCAAAAGTGCCGACACTGACCGAGCCGTAGTGCGCAGCGATCGATGCCGCATCCACGCGCTTGAACTTGCCAAGCTTGAGCAGCACGGGATAAGCAATGATCGGTAAGATCAGGCCGAGCAGCAGCGCGCCGAGGATGTCGGGCACTAGGCTCAGAAAGGGCTGTCGCGCCAGCTCAACGCCGCCTTTCATGCCGATGGTCAGCAGCAACAGCATGCTGACGGCGTCGTAGACGGAGGTGGGCAGTCGAAGCTCGGACTTCAGCAGTCCGGCGGTCAGGCCGAACAGGAAGAACAGAATGACGGGGTCCATGCCGAACCGTGCCTGTCGTCGGATCAGCTTTCCATTATGCCGCGTTCAATTCGATCGGGTTTACCGATCGTCGCGCAGCCATAGAGTCACTCGGCGCGGCCTCGCGCCATCAGCACCATATGCGGCACGGTCACGGCGGCCAAACCGATAAAGACCACCTGCAGCAGCGCCTGCTCCGGGTCATTGATGCTGAACAGAATCAGAGCGAAGGGAATGGCGAAAATCAGCGTGACTGCGGTGTATCCGGCGGCGCTCAATATTGCGGCGTTTCGCTCGGAGCCTTCGATGCCTTCAAGGGCGAGGCGGAGATGGCGCGGTGAGTGCAGGAAACAGAAATAAATGATGAAGTAGACGAGCACGGGCGTCAGCCACGCGAGCACGATCAGCACGACGATTTCCATCGACGAGCTCCAGCGCGCCTGGCTCCCCAGCACGGTCGCTATCAACAGCATCAATGGCGTCGTGACCCAGGCGACTAGATTCAGCGCCTGACCCAGCCAGACGGCCTGCGGACTTGCAATCAGGCCAAAGACCAGGCCGACTTGCTCAGGATGGGCGAAAGCGGGCAGCGCCAGAAGCCCAAGCCCGACCGCTCCGCGCTGACTCGCCGGCAGGACCCGGTGCCAATCCTGGGCAAAATGCCAGGCGCTGAACAACAGGAAAGCGGCAAGGCTAGCCACCGGAATCAGCCACCAGATGGCCACCACCAGCAAGGCCAGGCCGGCGTACTGGCCTGCGAAAAGCCACGTCGATTGCATCAGCCCCCTGTGGCGAGCGATCCACGGATCCAGCGCGCCGTGAGGAAGCCCAAGGATGACCACCGCAAGCGCCAGCAGGCCGGCTTGCCAGAGGCCGATACCATCAGATGCAGGAAGCGACAGCGCTATTGCTAAACCCGCGGCGATCAGAAAGGCGGTGGATTCAGTTGGCCACTGCGACCGCTGGAAGATCGACCTTGTCACGTCTTCAACAGATGCCCGAGAAACAGCTTGACCGGCAGACTCTTGATGACCCGAATCCGATCGGTCAACGAGGCTCGATCACTGAGAAAGCGCACTAGAGATGCCGGGCCCGCCTGTTCGGCCAGCCGCATGAACAAGTCCGGTATGCGATCGGGGTTTTGACGCATAACGCGCAAGAACAGATCGTCCATCCAGCGCTGCAGTCGCGAATCCTTCGGGTGGGGGCAGGGTGCGTTTCCCCGAATCATCTCAGCCGCGCAGCGGCGCGCCCAGCGCTGAATCCGGAGGTAAGCGTAGCCCGTGGCAGGCCGAAGAGCGCCAGCGGCCGTGCCCGCCAGGACGACGCCGTCTGGCTGGCTGGAGGCTGGATCCGGGTCGGGCAAGCCCATCGGAAGCACCGCATATTCAGAGTGTTCGATCGCAAGAGCCTCAAAGCCCCGCCGTTGGATCAACCGCTGAAGGTCCCCCTTCATCGCCTCATGATCCTGAATGCGATTGGAAAATCGGGTGGCTTCAACCAGCACGCGCTGATCGGACATCGGCAGCAGGTAGTCAAAAATGAAGCCGCGATCGTCGCTTCGCATTAAGGTCATCAGCTCGACGGTCGCCGGATCCTTGATCGTTCCGGGTGCAAGACGCAGGATCTGACCCGAAAAACACTGGAATAGCGTTGACTTCCCCAGTCGTTGTCGCTTCGGGGGGCGGGTATCGATCACGAAATCGGCGTTGAAGACCTGATCGTCGCAGCGCACCTGCAGCGATTGCCCCGACCGCTCGATCGAGTTGATCGTGGTGCCCAGGCGCAGATCTACCTTTGGACATCGGTCGATCAATGCCGAAGCATTTCTGTAGAACCGATCCGAAGGGACGTAGTGGTACTGGATGTCTTCGACGCTGTGGACGCTTGAACGTCCATCGGCCATGCTGTAGCGCCAGCGCGACCAGGACGCAGCGGCCAAGGCCGAGTCGTCTTCATTGTTGCTGCTCCAGAACGACCAGCTGCGGTCGTTTGTGTACGCCGTTCGCTGTTCAAGAATGACCACGCGCCCCGGATAGCCCTGTTTGACCAACTCGCGGGCCAGGCTGAGTCCAGCGCATCCTCCGCCGAGGATCAGAATATCCAAGGTAGTAGTGGCATTCATCAGGCGAAAGATCCGGCGCCCGTTGCTGTGTCGAGATAATCGAGCAGGCATTCATCACGATCGGTAATCCCAGCGCTCATCGATATCGTTCCGGCGGTCCTGCCGCAGAGGCTGGGCGATAAGCTCTGCCTGCCTGAGGCCAGGGTACGCGCGCCCCAGCCCCGGTAGTGGTTCCGTCCAATCTGTCGTCTGATTCTGCAGTAGGTGAGAGCCGCGGGGTAGATTCCCAGCCAAGCGGATTCGAGACACTGCGGCTTGGCCTTGCCGATTGACTGCTGCAGGTTCTGCGGGCCGGTGCGCGCCCGCGGTCGCCTGGCCATATGAAAGATTCGACCGTGATGATGCAGAATCGATTGGGTTGCAGGCTTCGAGGCGCTGGCGATTCTGGATTGGGCCGGCGTGCGGCCCTCACGGGCGATCCGCGTGGGTCTGTCTGTGGACAGGCGCCTCTGACACGCGCGGCAGCAGGCGATCGACAACTTTTGCCGAACACACGACGCCGGGCAGGCCGGCTCCGGGATGAGTGCCAGCACCGACCAGATACAGGTTGTCCGGGCCTTCGGATTTGTTGTGAAAGCGAAACCAGGCCGACTGCCTGAAGATCGGAGCGATCGAAAAGCCCGCGCCCGCCGGCGACAGATAGCGATCCTTAAAATCGACCGGCGTCATGTGGAACTCAGAGCAAACTGTGTCTTCCAGCCCGGGCATGATGCTGTCACCGAGCGCCTTGATGATTCGCTTAGAAAGCTTTGGGCCTTCGATGTCCCAGTCGATATCGGCCTGCAGGTTGGGGACGGGAACCAGGGCATAGAAGCTGTCGCAGCCTTCCGGCGCGAAGCTCGGATCCGTGGCCGTTGGCCGATGCAGGTAGATTGAAAAGTCATCGGCGAGAATCTTGCGATCGAAGATATCGCGAAGCAGCTCCTTGTAGCGGGGGCCCATCCAAATCGTATGGTGAGCCACATCGGGGTACTGCTTTCGCGCGCCGAAAAACAGCACGAACAGGCCCATCGACTTCTTCGAATGGCGAGTCTTG
>Ga0207419_1002430_pt1 | contig 12308 bp, 10 predicted proteins | sample ElkSloMetagenome_4_FD_184723 | JGI IMG/M metagenome (GOLD analysis project Ga0207419, IMG submission 184723) | Hot spring microbial communities from Elkhorn Slough, Monterey Bay, USA - MD2A (version 2) | ecosystem: Environmental > Aquatic > Marine > Intertidal zone > Estuary: Microbial mat ... | reverse complement strand
GGGTTCTCAAAGGTTTCCTGCCTACTGCAGGCAGGCACGAAGGTCCGCAAAGCGTTAGAACAAAAATATTTATTATTCAATTACCAATTTTATCCATTGAGAACCTTTGCGCTTCCTTTGTACAAGCCTCGAAATTTCGAGGCGCTTTGTGTTATAAGTCGTTTTAAAGAATGCCGGACTCGTACCTCGTACTCGAACCCATCCATATTTCAAATCTCACATTTAAACTGCCACTGCCGCTTTAATATGCGGATGCGGATCATAGTTCACCAATTCAAAATCCTCGAACTTAAAGTCGAAGATATTCTTCACCTTCGGATTGACCTTCATTTGAGGCAGGGCTCTAGGTTCTCTGCTCAACTGTAATTCTGCCTGCTCCAGATGGTTGGAGTAGAGGTGGGCATCGCCCAGGGTATGCACGAAATCACCGGGCTCCAGATCGCAAACCTGAGCGATCATCATGGTAAGCAAAGCATAGGAGGCAATGTTAAAGGGCACACCTAAAAAGGTGTCGGCACTTCTTTGGTATAGCTGACAACTCAACTTTCCATTGGCCACGTAAAATTGAAAGAAGGCATGACAAGGAGGCAAAGCCATGTTTTCGATCTCACCTACGTTCCAGGCACTTACGATCAGTCGTCTTGAATTTGGATTGCGCTTGATTTGCTGGATCAACTGGCTGATTTGATCAATGGTTTGACCATCTTTGGCTGGCCAGGAGCGCCACTGTGAACCATAAACCGGCCCCAGATTTCCCTCTTCGTCAGCCCATTCATCCCAAATGCGGACACCGTTTTCTTTGAGGTAGCGAATGTTAGTGTCTCCGCTCAGAAACCACAATAATTCGTGGATGATGGAGCGTAAGTGAAGTTTTTTGGTAGTGACCAATGGGAAGCCTTTTTCGAGATCGAAGCGCATCTGGTGACCGAAAACAGAAATCGTTCCCGTACCGGTGCGATCACCCTTTTCTACTCCATGATCAAGAATGTGCTGTAATAGCTGATGGTACTGCTGCATAGCTGTGTCCTTTTCTTAGCATAAAATTAGAAAGGATAAGCCTTGCCTAATCACATAATCTGCTGAAGTTAGCAACAGGATATTCACAGAATATTTAATTTCGAAAGCTATTCGTAATCCATGAAGTGCCTCTTCATCTTTTGGTTTTCCTTTTGTCTTTTTTCTGGTCTTTGTGCACAAGAAGAAAGCAGCAAAAAAGCCTTGAATAAAGCCAGACCAAAGTATTTTGAGATCGGACTACAAAATGGCTATTCCTATCATCGAGATCTTGCTACGAGCCCTAACTTCTACCGTGGATATACCTCTGGCATCAACCTGCATTATCACCGTTTCGATGCGTTAAGAGAGCGTCGATTTGGCTTTACCTATTGCAGTGGAAATTACCGCTTTTCGGTGCTCAACGAAAGCGCCCGGTCTCGATTTTCGACCTTTCAGCTGGATTTTGAAGAATTATACCAGATAAAACGCTTCGCTAAGCGCAAATATCAACTTAAAGCCGGTGGCAAGTTGATCGGAAATTTCAATCTAAGGGTCAACCCCGCTTTGCAGAATGCCTCAGTCGGCTACGAGATCGTGTATAATCTTATGGGATCTGTGCAGCTGAGCCGAGATGTAAGCAGAACGGAGGCGAAATCGGCTAAGTTTCTTTGGCTGATTCCCTACAATTGGAAACCTCGAAAACGTTTGATCAGTTACCAATTGAATCTGGGCTTGATCAATGCCAATGTCCGCAATGGTTATGCCTACGTGAACCAGAGAGGAGTCACCAATGAATTTCCACTTTTCGCCGACTACAGGCATAATTTCTTTTCGGGCTTTAGAATGAATGCCGTCTTGCGTTACACCGTTTATCTAAAGAATGATAATGCCCTTCGATTTTCTTACCTCTGGGATGCCTATACCACCGGAGGAAAGGTTGACCAGTTCGAAATGGCCAATCACCTGATCGGGGCGGCCTTACTCTTTGATCTAAGCAACTGGTAATGAAGCACGCTTGGATCTATATACTGCTCAGCCTATTCGCTTTGACTGCCTGTGAAAGGGCATTTTTTGAGGATGAGTATGATCAAGAAGACCCCTTTGAGTCTTTTGATTACCTCTGGGAGCAAGTGAATCGGCGTTACTCTTTCTTCAAGGTCAAGGATATTGATTGGAACGCAAAACGTCAGCACTATCGCAGTCAGATCTACCACGGAATATCTCAGGATTCTCTCTTCAGGGTAATGGGTAATATGATGAGTGAGCTAAGAGATGACCATGCCAATTTGAGATCCAGCTTTAATGTATCGGCATTTAGGGTGAGACTGGATGGTCCGGATAACTATGATCGACGGATAGTAGAAGACAATTATATCGGTCGCGATTACTATGTTTCAGGCCCCTTTATTCACAATTGGATCAGCAACGGCGAGATCGGTTACGTCCGCTTTGCGGCCTTTACCGGAACGGTTGATAATGTGAATCTGAATTTTGTATTGAGCAGATACCGCAAGGCCAAAGGGTTGATTCTGGACCTCAGAGAGAATGGCGGCGGCTCGATTAACGACATGTACGGCATATTGGCGCGTTTGGTAGACGAGAATAATCTGGTTTTCAAGAGCAGGATTCGCAATGGGGAAGCACATGATGATTTTTCACCCTTGGAGAATGCCATCGTTCAACCTTACGACGGACCGCGATTTACCCAAAGGCCGGTGATGATGTTGGTTGATCGAGGCACATATTCTGCCGGTTCTTTTACTGCCTTGGCTAGTATTGCCTTGCCTAATGTGAAGCTTGTGGGTGATACAACCGGCGGCGGACTCGGACTTCCGAATGGAGGGTATCTGCCAAATGGATGGTTCTATCGATTTTCGGTCACTCAGGCCTTTAGCAACCAACAAGCCTTTTTGCTAGAATCTGGTCAGGAGGAGTTGGTCAATGCTCAGAATTACGAAAACGGGGTACCACCTGATATTCGGGTGTTGCTAGACCGCAGCGTGTTGGAGGTGGATGAGGTCATCGAACGGGCGATTGAGGAGATTGGGAGATAGCAAGAGAAGGAGAATTTTAATCCTTCAATTACGCCTGCCTGCAGACTTGCAGGAATCCTTCAATTACGAATCCTTCAATTAAAGCCTCACTCAAGCCTCACTCAAGTGTCACTCAAGTGTCACTCAAGTGTCACTCAAGTGTCACTCAAGCCTCACTCAAGCCTCACTTCCTAGTCTAACCTAAGATCATCCCTGCAATGGTTGCCGAGATCAAAGAAGCCAGCGAACCACCCAGTAAAGCTTTCATGCCAAACTTAGAAAGTGTTTTTCGTTGTCCGGGAGCCAAGGATCCAATTCCGCCGATCTGGATACCGATAGAAGCAAAATTGGCGAAACCACAAAGCATGTAAGTGGCCATGATCACTGACTTCTCATACTGAAGATGAACTAAATTGCTGGTGTCTTTCAATCCGGCCAACTGAATGTAGCCGACAAATTCGCTGGCGGCCAATTTAACTCCCAGCAATTGCCCCATCAAGACCATATCTTCTTTAGCTACACCGATCAGCCACATCAGCGGAGAAAATAGGGTTCCCAAGATGAATTCCAGCGACAGTCCCTCGTAAGACGTATGCTGGGCAATGATCTCATTTAGCGAGCTAAACTGCCAATCGATTCCCAATGAATCGATCTGAATACCGTCAAATGAGGCCAGCGCACCCAATCCACCATTGATCATGGCGATAAAGGCCACGAAGACCAGCAACATGGCACCCACGTTTACGGCCAGTTTCAATCCTTCGGTGGTTCCGTTGGCAATGGCATCTAGAAAATTAGAACCGATCTTTTCCTCTGAAACGTGCACGTCGGTGTTGATCGATTCGGTTTGTGGGTAGAGGATTTTGGAGATTACAATTGCTCCTGGCGCAGCCATGACTGAGGCCGCCAAAAGGTGTTTAGCGAAAACCAACCTCAATACCGGATCATCACCACCAAGAAATCCGATGTACGCAGCTAAAACCGCTCCCGCCACCGTCGCCATCCCTCCGATCATCACCAAAAGGATCTCACTCTTGTTCATCTTTTCGAGGTAGGCTTTGATCAAAAGTGGGGCCTCGGTTTGACCAAGGAAAATATTGCCGGCCACACTCAAGCTTTCCGCTCCGGATATCTTGAGTAGGCGACTGAGGAGCCAGCCAAAAGCCATTACCAATTTCTGGATGATCCCAAGATAGAACAACACTGAGGTCAGGGCAGAGAAGAAGATGATGGTGGGCAATACTTGAAAAGCGAAGATGAACCCAAAGGTGTCCATGTCAACCACCAGACCCTCAAAAAGAAATTTACTTCCGGCCTGAGTATATTCCAGAATTTCCACAAAGATCTGTCCGATAAACTCAAAAAGACCTTTTACCAAAGGAAGTTTCAATACGCCAATGGCAATGACGATCTGGAAGGCGAGGCCAATTCCCACCGTTCGCCAATTGATGGCTTTTCTATTTGCACTAAAAAGGAAAGCGATGGCGATCAGGCTGATCATACCGATTGCGCCTCTTAACAAAGACTGAAAAGAAAAACCCGCCGAAGGGATGAATTCCTCAAGTGGTGGAGCTTGGGAAAAGCCCAGTAGGGGGTAAAGAAAAAAGAGAAGAAAGGGGAATAAAAGCCTAATTGTTCTTTTCATTGCGCTTGTTGATCTCGTCGCGCAAACGGGAAGCCTCTTCGTAATTTTCGGTATCGATCGCATGTTGAAGCTTATCTTTCAGTTCTTTGATGCCAAGCGAATCTATACCTTTTTTTTCTTTTACCGGAATACTCTTCTTTTCACCACCCTTGCTTTCTTTTTCTTCGTCTTCATCCAAGACAATTCCAGCATTACCTAGAATGCTTTCGTAAGTGTAGATCGGACATTTAAAACGGACGGCCAAGGCCACTGCATCTGAGGTGCGCGTATCGATCTCGATCTCTTTTCCTTCACCTGCTTTCTCACAGATCAACTTGGCATAAAAGATCCCTTCTACCAAATTGTAGATGATCACTTCTTGGATCTTGATCTGAAAAGAATCTGCAAAATTTTTAAATAGATCGTGAGTAAGCGGACGAGAAGGCGTCATGTCTTCCAGTTCGATGGCAATCGCCTGGGCTTCAAAACCGCCAATGATGATTGGCAAGCGGCGTTTACCCTCTTGTTCAGCCAACACCAAAGCGTAAGCTCCAGACTGAGTCTGGCTGTAAGATAATCCCACTATATCTAATCCGATCTTCTCCATTATATCTTGATGAGGGTGGTCTGAATCTTGCGACTTAGACTTAACCTTCTAAGTTCATTGATTTTGCTTTCTCCAAAAGTTTTGGCACCACTTCAAACGCATCACCTACGATTCCATAATCGGCCGATTTGAAAAACGGCGCTTCAGGGTCGTTGTTGATCACTACGATCACCTTACTTTGATTGACCCCCGCCAAATGCTGGATGGCTCCTGAGATGCCTACCGCAATGTAGAGGTTCGGACGAATAGCTACTCCGGTTTGTCCCACGTGCTCGTGATGCGGTCGCCAATCCATATCCGAAACCGGTCTTGAACAGGCTGTAGCCGCTCCCATTTCTTTGGCTAGCTCTTCGATCATGTTCCAGTTTTCAGGACCTTTTAGTCCTCTTCCGGCGCTTACCACCAATTCAGCCTCAGTCAGCGGCAAGTCAGTTGATTCAAGCTTTTGCTCTTTCACCGTCAATTTAACGTTTGAATTGGCAGCCTCTACAGTTGATTCTTTGGCAGTCTTTCCTGCTTCTTTCTTTTCGATCGAGTTAGGTGTTACTGAGATCACCTTCTTGTCGGTATTCACCTTCATGTGGGCAAAAGCTTTGCCCGAGAACACGGCTTTCTTTATGCTTCCATCTTCAGCAGGCAGTGCCACGGCTCCACTTACTAATCCGGCCTCGGCCAGTGCACTCAGTACCGGTGCGATGGCTTTACCTGAAAAGTCGTGCGCCATTACAAAAGTGTCAGCCGAATTCGATTCACCAACCGCAATCAAGGTGCGGGCGATCTGATCGGGATTGAAATCCTCTACTGCGACTTTTGCCACTTGATCTGCTCCGTATTTGCCAAGATCGGCAGAATCTGCATCGCCAAACTGGACTGCGATCACTTCTCCTCCCATTTGAGCGGCGTAAGAAACAGCTTCCAATGATGCTTTGATGATGTTTCCTTTCTGTGTGTTAACGTATACTATTGTCGACATTTATGCTAATGTTTTTCTGTAAGTAAATTTTTGATCCAGCCTCTAAAGGCTAGATTGTTTTGTTTCCTTAAAGCACTTTCGCTTCATTTCTTAAAAGCTCCAGCAATTTTTCTGCATTTTCTGCATCCACGTACTTGCAATCTCCCTTCTCTGCAGGCAATTCAAACTTTAAGATACTGGTGGCATCGGCACTTTCTACCGCTTCAACCACTTCAAGGGGCTTGGTTCGGGCAGCCATGATACCACGCATATTGGGTATTCTCGCCTCAGCCATCCCCTTGGCCGCACTAAGAACAAATGGAGTCTGTACTTCGATCACTTCTTTTCCCCCTTGAATGTCTCGCTCTACGGTAGCCGTGTTGCCGTCGATTTCCATTTTGCTTGCATAGGAGATGTAAGGCTGATCCAATAATGCAGCCAACATGCCGCCAAGTTGTGATCCGTTGTAATCGATGGTTTCTTTTCCGCAAAGAATCATGTCGTGTCCTTTGTCTTTTGCATAGGCAGCGATCTGCTTCGCTGTGCTCATGGAGTCTTTCGGATCCATATCAATTCTTACGGCATCATCCGCTCCGATAGCCAAAGCCTTTCGAATGGTAGGGTCGTTATCGGCAGTACCCACGTTAAGCACCGTGACTTTACCTCCTACCGCTTCTTTGATCTCTAGAGCTCTTACCAATGCATACCATTCATCGTAAGGATTAACGATGAACTGCACACCATTGGTGTCAAACTTCGTATCGCCATCGGTAAAGGCAATTTTAGAGGTAGTATCAGGAACTTTGGAAATGCAAACCAGTAAATTCATAAAATAAAATTTATAAGTATTTATAAATCAGTTTGTTGTGATCGCTTTCCAGCAGTTTGCTGTCAGCGGATTACAAAACTAACCAAAAAATGAAGGATAAAGGAATAGACCAGCCTTCTGACTAATGCAAACAGCGCGTTTTTATGTTTGTTGTCAGTTGATTTATTGATATTTTTGAACCCCTTTAATTGTGCCAATATAATATTATGAAGACATTACAATTCCGAGAGGCCCTGCGTGAAGCCATGAACGAAGAAATGCGGCGAGATGAAAATGTATTTCTCATGGGTGAGGAGGTTGCTCAATATAACGGAGCATACAAGGTTAGCCAGGGTATGTTAGATGAATTTGGCGAAGGAAGAGTGATCGATACGCCAATTGCTGAACTGGGATTTGCTGGAATTGGAGTGGGTGCAGCAATGAATGGCCTGCGTCCCATCATTGAATTTATGACCTTCAATTTCTCTTTGGTAGCCATTGATCAGGTGATCAATTCCGCTGCAAAAATGTTGAGCATGTCGGGCGGTCAATATGGCGCGCCGATGGTATTCAGAGGCCCAACCGGTTCTGCAGGTCAGCTTGGTGCACAACATTCCCAAGCGTTTGAAAACTGGTTTGCAAACACACCCGGATTGAAAGTCGTGGTACCATCCAACCCTGCCGACGCCAAGGGCTTGCTCAAATCCGCTATTCGTGACGACGATCCCGTGATCTTCATGGAATCTGAGCAGATGTACGGTGATAAAGGTGAGGTGCCGGAAGATGAATACACCATTCCGATAGGAAAGGCAAAAGTGGTTCGTGAAGGAGATGCAGTCACCATCGTTTCTTTTGGAAAGATCATGAAAGTAGCCATTGAAGCAGCAGACGAATTGGCGAAAGAGGGCATCCATGCGGATCTGATCGACCTTAGAACTGTGCGACCCATTGATTATGATACGGTGATCGAATCAGTGAAAAAGACCAATCGTCTGGTGATTCTTGAAGAGGCCTGGCCATTGGCAAACATTTCTACGGAGATCACTTATATGGTGCAGCGCCGCGCATTCGACTTTTTAGATGCTCCCATAAGAAGGATCAATACTCAAGATACACCATTGTCTTACGCCCCAACCATGGTGGAAGCGTGGTTACCCAATGCCAATCAACTTATCCAGGCAGTAAAAGATGTCATGTACGTAAGCTAAACGACTCGCTTGCTAATGTTTGGCGGCAATTTTTTACTTGCTTTTAAAGGCAAATAAATATACTTTTGCGGCCTTTAAAAATAAAGACCCTAATCTATTATATCTAAATCAAATGGATACCAATACCATATTACTCTACATTGTTCCTTTCTTAGGAATCATCGGCCTGATCGTAATGGCCATTAAATCTGCTTGGGTGAGCAAGCAAGAAGTAGGAGATGCAAAAATGGCCGAGCTGGCCAAGCACATTGCAGATGGCGCAATGGCTTTTCTGAAAGCTGAGTGGAAAGTGCTTACCTACTTCGTAGTGATCGCAGCCATATTACTTGGCTGGTCTGGTACTTTAGTAGATAATTCGCATCCGGTAATCGCAATCACCTTTGTGATTGGAGCTTTTCTTTCTGCCTTGGCAGGCTGGATCGGAATGAACATTGCCACCAAAGCCAATGTGAGAACCACTCAAGCCGCTAGAACTTCGCTCTCAAGAGCGTTGAGCGTTTCCTTTAACGGTGGAACCGTAATGGGACTGGGTGTAGCTGGATTGGCTGTCCTTGGTTTGGGCGGACTGTTCATCGTTTTGCTAGGTCTATTCGGCCCCGAAGGAACGTTGACCGACAGAGGAAGCTACATTTTCGCCATTGAAGTATTGGCCGGTTTTTCGCTAGGTGCGGAGTCGATTGCATTGTTTGCTAGAGTTGGTGGAGGTATCTATACCAAAGCCGCTGACGTAGGCGCTGACCTGGTAGGAAAAGTAGAAGCGGGTATACCGGAAGATGATCCGAGAAATCCGGCTACAATTGCCGATAATGTGGGTGATAATGTGGGTGATGTAGCCGGTATGGGTGCCGATCTTTTCGGCTCATACGTCGCTACGATTCTGGCCACTATGGTGCTTGGCGCTGAGATCATTGCCGAGGATGCCTTCGGTGGTTTATCTCCAATTCTACTTCCAATGATCATTGCCGGTTTAGGTCTGATATTCTCTATCATCGGAACCGTATTCGTCAGAATTAAAGGCGAAGATGGCAGTGTTCAGGGAGCGTTAAACCTGGGAAACTGGTCTTCTATCGTGCTTACTGCCATTGCATCCTTCTTTCTGGTGGATTACTTGATGCCTGAGAGCATGGAGATCAGAGGCGAGATCTTTTCCTCTATCCAAGTTTTCTATGCGATATTAACCGGATTGGTAGTTGGAGCGATCATGAGTATCGTGACCGAGTACTACACTGCCATGGGAAAAAGACCGGTAAACTCTATTGTCAACCAATCTTCGACCGGTCATGCCACTAACATTATTAGCGGATTGGCTGTAGGTATGGAGTCTACCGTGATTCCAGTACTCGTTCTGGCTTCGGGAATTTATGTTTCCTTTGAATTCGCCGGACTTTACGGAGTGGCCATTGCCGCTGCGGGTATGATGGCTACCACTGCGATGCAGCTGGCCATTGATGCTTTCGGCCCGATCGCCGACAATGCCGGTGGTATTGCTGAAATGAGCGGCTTGCCTGAAGAAGTGAGAGGAAGAACTGACAACTTAGATGCCGTAGGGAACACTACAGCTGCAGCCGGTAAAGGCTTCGCTATTGCCTCTGCGGCCTTGACAGCTTTGGCCTTATTTGCGGCCTTTGTAGGAGTAGCAGGAATCGATTCTATTGATATCTATAAGGCGGATGTGCTTGCCGGATTATTCATCGGAGGGATGATCCCCTTTATCTTTTCATCGCTCGCCATTGCTGCCGTGGGAAGAGCGGCTATGGATATGGTGCAGGAAGTGAGACGACAGTTCAAAGAAATACCCGGGATCATGGAGCACAAGGCTCAGCCGGAATATGAAAAATGTGTGGAGATCTCAACCAAGGCTTCAATTCGTGAGATGGTAATGCCCGGAGCAATCGCTTTAATTGTCCCTATCCTGGTTGGTTTTGCCTTTGGTCCAGAGGTATTGGGTGGATTATTAGCCGGAGTTACTGTCTCTGGGGTATTGATGGGTATTTTTCAAAACAATGCCGGTGGAGCATGGGATAATGCTAAGAAATCGTTCGAGAAAGGAGTGATGGTTGCCGGCAAGATGGAGTATAAGGGATCAGAGCCTCACAAGGCCTCAGTGACCGGAGACACCGTGGGTGATCCATTTAAAGATACTTCAGGTCCTTCCATGAACATCCTGATCAAGTTGATGTCGATCGTTTCTTTGGTGATCGCCCCGCATATTTCAGAAGGTGGTGGCCACGGCGCTACAGAAGATCATTCAGTGCCGGCTGCCACGGAAGTAAGTGTGAATGATGCAGATCAACTAAATGACGGAACCTTTACTGTGAATAATGCCCAATCGGTAAGATGGTCGGCCACTAAAGTAGGCGGTTCGCACTATGGAAATGTGTTCATTGAGGGTGGTTACCTTACTATTGTTGATGGCAAAGTAAGTGGCGGCGAACTCAGCCTGGACATGACTTCTGTAGTTGTAAAAGACTTAGAAGATGACCCTGAAAATAAAGCAAAGCTGGAAGGTCACCTTAGAAGTGAAGATTTTTTCGCAGTTGAATCCCACCCTACTGCACGCATCAAGCTGGGTGAATCTAATAATGGGGGCCTAAACCAGCAAGTGACCGCTGAGCTTACTATCAAAGGCATCACCAAAGAGTTACCGCTTGAGTTGAACCTTGAGCCTACTGAGGGTCAGGTTCTGATCAATTCCGTGATCGAGATCGATCGCACGGAATTTGGTATTCGCTACAAGTCAAAGAAATTTGATGCCTTATTAGATAATTTTATCTACGACAACTTCGAGGTAAAAACCAATCTGATCGCGTCTAGGTAAGCTAAATAAAAAAAATCACCTTAAGGCCTAAGCTTCACTGCTTGGGCTTTTTTAATTTTCAGGCCTTGGTATTTTAGCTAAAAGAGGCCGTTGATCTCAGCATCGATCTTATTGATCACCTTGCCCAGGTCCTCTTCATTTTCGATGAAGTTAGTGTGATCTACATCTACCACCAGTAATTTACCCTCTTCGTAGGTACTGATCCAGGCCTCATAACGCTCATTCAAGCGTTTTAGATAGTCAAGCCTGATGCTTTCTTCATACTCCCTTCCTCGATTACTGATCTGATTCACCAGTACGGGTATGGAAGCTCGTAAATAGATCAAAAGGTCAGGTGGTTGAATAAAGTCCTCCATCAATTTGAACAAAGAGAAGTAAGACTCAAAATCCCTGGAGGTCATTAAGCCCATGGCATGTAAGTTGGGAGCAAATATGTAGGCATCCTCATAGATGGTACGATCTTGAATGACGTTCTTGCCCGAATTTCTAAATTCCTGGATTTGGCTGAAGCGGTTATTCAAGAAGTAGACTTGCAAATTAAACGACCAGCGTTGCATGTCCGTGTAAAAATCATTGAGATAGGGATTGTCATCAGCATCTTCATAATGGGCTTGCCATTTATAATGTTTGGATAAAAGTGAAGTAAGCGTCGTCTTTCCCGATCCAATGTTTCCCGCTATGGCAATGTGCATGCTGTTGATTTTTGAGGAGACTAAAATAAGAAACTAAGAGTTGAATTTAGAATTACCAATCCATCAATTGCGGATACTTTGGTTTGGCGATGCTAAAACGCTCAGATCAGACGCTGTCGTGCGATCAGACTTTGAATTTCAGTCGCTCCAGAAGTAGATCGACTTTAACGCTTAGAAGCTTCAAAAGCTCCTTTCCTAGACTTTAAAGGAATGCCTTAATTAGCTTCTTCTAGGGAAGATAATAGCCTGTCGAATTAGAAAAAGCTTGTGTTAGATGTGAATTGTTGCAATTCAACTTAACGCTCATGGGGTATCTTGGCTTCACTTTTACGATCTAGTTTGTCTTAAAGATCTCAATACCTCTATCGCTATGCATGTAGAACCTCCCTTTTTCCTTACGCGCCCCATATACTTTTTCCACTTTCAAGCTATCGCATTGACGTTCCAACTCCATTAGTTTAAAATTACAGTAGGTATTATCCTCTACATAAGAGATTACCTTTTCCAGCATCTGCGGGTTTTTTAGTCCTTTTATGGGAATCTTTTTGATGTAGGTGCCAAAGTGGTCGA